>Ga0315902_10001983_pt1 | contig 32614 bp, 22 predicted proteins | sample LakEriMetagenome_9_FD_203523 | JGI IMG/M metagenome (GOLD analysis project Ga0315902, IMG submission 203523) | Freshwater fungal communities from buoy surface, Lake Erie, Ohio, United States - Buoy 12 MA117 | ecosystem: Environmental > Aquatic > Freshwater > Lake > Lake biofilm | place: USA... | reverse complement strand
GATGTTGATACCTCGCTGATCGAACCCCGTCCCCGCCTTTACGGTCTGGTCGGTGCAGAGGTGATCGAGGAAGTTTGGCGCGAGCGATCGGAGGCGAAGGCACGAGCCGAAGGGCGGGAATACTCAGCTATGCCCTCCTTGACTGCGGCCGCAAGTGGCTGATCGTCCTACAGCCGACCAGACGCACGGAACCCGAGTTTGTATTCCCAGGATTATCTACGACGAGAATAGGCATCATGATTGCTCCAAGTGACGAGTCCCGAGCCGGTACGGCCCGTCCCCAGAAAATCAACGTTCGTATTTTGCGGCAAGATGGTCCCGGGAAACCCTCTTACTGGGAGCGTCATCAGGTCAACTACGAGCCGGATATGAACATCATCAGCGTCCTGCAGAAGGTCGCCGCCAATGCGATGACCTCCGAAGGTCGCAAGGTGGCGCCGGTCGCCTGGGACTGCGGATGCCTGGAAGAGGTTTGCGGCTCCTGCACCATGGTGATCAACGGACGGGTGCGGCAGAGCTGTTCGGCTCTAGTCGATCGACTGCTGGAAGAGTCGGGCAATGAGATTGAACTGCGTCCGATGAGCAAGTTTCCAGTGGTGAGGGACCTTTGCGTCGACCGTTCGCGACTGTTCCGAAGTCTCCAGAAGGTGAAGGCCTGGGTTCCTGCAGACGGCTACTACGACATGGGCGCTGGCCCGCGGATCGGCAGAAGCGATCAAGAGCAGGCCTATCCGTTGAGTCAATGCATGAGCTGTGGTTGCTGTTTGGAAGCGTGCCCTCAGTACACCAAAATCGAACTGCAGCAGAGGCCTACCGAGTCCGATGCAGAGTTTCAGGCAAGAAAGAAAGAGGCATACGATCAAGGTTTTCTGGGGGCTGCGCCGATTTCGCAGGCCGTCCTCTTCAACAGCCATCCGACCGGAAGGAATCTATCGGAAGAGCGGCTGGAGGCGCTGATGCAGCCAGGAGGGATCGCTGCCTGCGGGAACGCTCAGAACTGCGTCGCAGTGTGTCCTAAAGAAATTCCGCTCACCACTTCGATCGCCAAAGCTGGACGTGCGGTGACGCTCTACTCGATCAAGAAGCTGTTCGACCGTTGAACCGGGAGACTACCGGGAACAAATGGCGGCGGGGTGCCCATCCGCAGGAAAGCCTTCAGCAAGAAACGTGGCGTAGCGAGTATCCGTTCGAGTCGCGTTGGACTGACTTGGATGGGTGGCGATACCATCACGTCGAAGCTGGAGTCGGGGAACGGCCTGTCGTATGCGTCCATGGAAATCCGACCTGGTCTTTCTACTGGAGATCGCTGCTGGGGGCGTTGAGCGATCGGACGCGCGTTCTGGCCGTCGATCACTTGGGATGTGGGCTTAGCGATGCACCGGGGGAAGCCTATCCCTATTCGTTGGCAACGCACACTGAGAATCTGGTGCGCTGGTTGGAATTGCATGATCTGAAGAACGTCCTCCTCGTGGTGCATGACTGGGGAGGGGCCATCGGGCTGGGGGCCTATCGGCAGGTGCCGGAGCGATTCGAGCGTCTGCTGATCCTCAATACGGCCGCGTTTCCTCCTCCGGTGACATGGATTCCACTAAGGATCGCCGCGTGTCGCTTGCCCTGGATTGGTTCCTGGGCGATTCGGCAGCACAACGCTTTTGCTCGCGCTGCCATATGGATGGCGATGGAGCGACCTGAAGGGCTGTCGTCGGTAAGTGCCCAGGGACTCTTGGCACCCTATCAGGAACCGGGACGTCGTATCGCCATCGATCGATTCGTGCGCGATATCCCAATGACTCAGAGCCATCCTACCTGGAAGGTGCTTCGCGACCTGGAGAGCGGGCTCAAACGATTGCCACCGATCGAGACGCAGTTGGTCTGGGGGATGAAGGATTGGTGTTTCACTCCACGATGCCTGCAGCGGATGCAAGATATTTTTCCGCATGCGTCGGTGGAACGGCTGGAGCAGACTGGGCATTACGTGATGGAAGAATCCCCCGCCGCCGTGGTGGCGGCGGCACGAAGGATGCTGGATCCTGCTAGCCACTCATCAGCCCCCAAAAGCTCGGGTGTTTGATGGATCGACTTGCTCACCACTTTGGTGATGTAGATCAATTGCATCCCGGTTCGACCTGGACGATCGGAAGATGTGCCGAGGCAGCTTGCGTGCTGGAGGCGACCGCCAAGAAGGCGGGCAATGTTCATCCCGACGCCGCGTTTCGAGATATGCATGTTCGGGATTTCTATCGATCGGCGGCCGCCGTGCGGCTGGCCATCGATACTAGGCCGGAAGCATCCGTAGGCGAACTGATTGAGATGGCCTGGGAGGCAACACGTCGCGTGGTTTCGGTCAATACGAACCTGGGCATTCTCCTTCTGTTCGCACCCCTGGTGGTGGCTTGGAGGCGTCTGATGAGGACAGGCGTCTCTGGTGAGCAGGTGGTTGCGTTGTGGCCAAATGAGCTCCCTAAGGTGCTCGGACAACTGACCCATGCCGATGCCGATCGCGTCTTTCGCACCATTTCTGCCGCTAGGCCCGGGGGCTTGGGTCAGGTGGATCGCGGGGATGTGCGGGAGATTCCGCAAGTGACACTGTTGGAAGCCATGGAGATGGCGGAGGGGCGAGATCGGATTGCCTGGCAGTACACCCATCGATTCGAAGAAGTCTTTCGGCTAGGCGATTGGATCGATGGCAAACGACGTCTTGGAGAGCCCTGGGGATCGCTGATTGTCGATCTGCAGTTGATGCTGCTTGCGACGAGCCATGATTCGTTGATCGTCCGAAAGAATGGTCCGGAGGTGGCGGACGAGGTCCAGCAGCGTGCATGTCGGGTACTTGCCGGGAGGGAGTCTGGAGATCCCGTTTGGATCGAAGCATGGATCAACTTCGATCAATGGCTTCGCGCCGATGGCAATCGACGCAACCCCGGCACGACGGCCGATCTGATCGCAGCGGCACTGATGGTCGCGCTGGTCCGCCAGTGGGCAAGTTCAAGCCAGCGGTGAGACCTGATGAGAGGGAGTCGGAGAATCCCCCCGCGGATTCCATCGGTGCTTAACGGTTCTCGATTGCCAGGGTAGTCCATTGACCTGATACTTGCTGGGCTTATCGATCCGGGCGGGAAATATTCATCGATTCCAGTTTGCGGTAAAGCGTCGCTCGACTGATCCCCAGCAGTTCTGAAGCTTCCGGTACATTGCCGCCGCTGCGCCCGAGCGCTTCGCGGATCAGTTTTTCTTCCCAATGGTCCAATCGCAGCGTGTCGAATACTTGCACTCCGACATCATGGAGGCCGAAATCGGTTGGGAGGATCTCGTCGCCTGCTGCCATGACGACCGCGCTGTCCATGGTGTTCCTCAGTTGTCGGACGTTTCCGGGCCAATGGTATTCCAGAAGTTTCTTCCGCGCTATCGGACTCAGATGCAGACGGTTTCTGCCTCGCTGTTTACGGAAATGGTCCAGGAAGATATCGACCAGCAGGCCGATGTCGGGACCGCGTTCGCGGAGCGGAGGAATCCACAGCTCAAAAACGCTCAGCCGATAAAACAAGTCTTCTCGAAATCGCTTTTCCCGGACAAGTTCCTTCAGATCCCGGTTCGTCGCGGCGATCACTCGAACATCGACTTTGACTTCGGAGGTCGAACCGACGGGATGGAATGGGTGGCCTTCCAGGATGCGCAGTAGCTTTGCTTGTCCTTCCAGCGTCATCTCCCCGATTTCATCCAAGAAAAGGGTGCCCGTGTCGGCCTGCTGGAACCACCCTGCGTGGTCTTTGTCCGCTCCAGTGAAAGCGCCTCGCTTGTGTCCGAAAAGTTGGCTTTCCATCAGGTCGGCCGGGATTGCCGCGCAGTTGACGCAAAGGAGTGGTCGATGGTTGCGAGGGCTTGCTCGATGGATCGCTCGGGCAACAAGTTCTTTTCCAGAGCCGCTTTCGCCGCGGACTAGGACGCACCCGTTGGAGTTGGCGACGCGCTGGATCTTGTCCTTAAGGTTCAGCATGGCGGGGCTCTCCCCCAGCAATTCATCAAAGACCGCATTCTTCGCGATGAGTCTCTGGCGGCTGGATTGCAGTTCCACCTGCTGCTGGCCTCGCGCGAGTGCCGAACCGATCAGGCTGGCTGCCGAGACGATGAAGTCGAAGTCGGCTTCACTGAACTGATTGTTCTCGCGGTAAACATGGATGGCACCGACCGTTCGAGCATCATCGATCAACGGAACGCAGATGGCGTCGGCGTGTCGCTTCAGGACCCCATCTCCCCGATTCTTTTCGTTTTTGACCCAGATCGCTTTACCTTCTCTGGAGACCAGTTCGGTCAGTTTGCGGCTGAGCATGATTTCTCCCTCGCCACCCGGTGGGATGACGCGTTGAGGGAGCAAGGTGCCGGCGGGATCCGCCCACATCAGGCCGACGACATGGGCGTGAGTTCTGGCCATCAGAACATCGAGCCCCAGATCGGTGACCGCCGACGGCTCGGTCAGTCCCAGTAGGCGGATCGAGAGTTGGAACAGGTCGAGCAGATCCTGCTGGCGTTTGGTGTCGGCAACGCCACTGCCAATTGAAAGCGGTACCATCGACTCAGGCTCGGATCCCATCGCGTAGTCTTGCACCAGCGTCTGAGACAGCGGAGGTCCAGCAGGGGTCGAGGGACCTGCAATGCTGATGAAAGAAAAACGAAGATCGCAGTTGCCAATCCGGATGCGGTCTCCATCTCCCAGATTGGCTGCGTCGATCTTGGAGCCGTTGACTCGCGTTCCGTTTCGGCTGCCGCAGTCCCGGATCATCCAGCTGCCCCGCTGCCTGGAGACGATCGCGTGGACGCGCGAGGCCAGCGGGTCGTCGATCACGACGTCGCAACTTCCCCCGCGACCAATCTTCATTTCAATCTGGTCGTTCAGCGGGAAAGATCGATGCAGCGGCTCGCCGCGAATCACGGTGAGGATGGCACTTGTCATAAATCGGAACTCTTGGCGGTGGGCTGGCGGGGGCGTCCGAGTTGGCGAGAGGAGGGGCTCAATGTCAGCAGTCGTTTCAGGCCATTGGTTCCCCCGAATCAAGGGTGTCGTAAGCGGATTGCTCTGCGGGGAGCGGCTGGGGTACCCCCCTGTAGCTACGCACAGATGAAATATACCAGAGTCGGAGGCTGCTTTCAGCGGTTTGTAGGGAGGCCGGGAGGCTTCTCCGATAAAAACGGGAAACCTTTGTGGTTTTTCGGGGTTTCATAGGAGTGTCACTCGCAGGAAATTGCAATGATTGATGTTGTTCGGAGGCACTTCGGAGCGTCCGCCGTAGTTCGCTTCGTCGCGATTTTTGGGCGGCCGAAGAAAGAAGGATCGCGGGATCTCTAACTGCCATGACTGGATCGCAGAATGCGGGGGCAAGCTGCCGAGGAGACTGGCGGGGGGAGTCCGATGGATTGGCAGAGACTGGCTAGTGTACCCCATGCTGTGTTGCGTTGAGGGAGCCTGCGATTGAACGAATCGCCTCATTCGTCACCGACTCCATCGTCCTTGGATCCCGACGCGCAGTTGATGCTGCGCGTCCGGGACGACGATGCGTCGGCGTATGAAGAGTTGATCAATAAGTATCAGGGCAGCGTGATCCGACTGATGCAGTCTTGGACCAACGACCGCGATCTGGCTGAGGACTTGGCTCAAGATGTTTTCCTTCGGGTTTTTCGCTCGCGGAAAAGCTACCAAGCGACCGCCAAGTTTGCGACTTGGCTTTTTCACATCGCCAACAACGTCGGCAGCAACGCTGTTCGCGACCGTTCCCGCCGGCATGAGGCTCAGGGGATGATGGTTCAGGACGGTTCGGGTAATTATCTGGGGATGGATCAACTGGCAGCAGCACCAAGCGGCGCGATACCAACCCGGCAAATCGAGCGCAGTGAACGGGCCCGCATGGTGCAAAATGCGGTCCATGCACTTCAGGAAAGACAACGGATCGCTCTGGTGCTCTCGAAGTTCGAAGGGATGAGCTACCAGGAAATTGCCGATTCGATGGGAATGACCGTCAAGGCAGTCAAATCGCTGCTCAGTCGCGCCCGCGTCAATCTCCGTATCTTGCTGCAACCCTACATGGACGAAGGAAGTCGATCGTCTGGGGAGTCATCCGACTTGTCGGGAAGAGAACAAGAGGAGGAGGATCGATGACCGGAGAGGCGATTCCCGAATCGGACGAAGAACTGCTCAGCGCCTATCTCGACGGAGAATTGGGTAGCGATCAGCGGCGGGAGTTCCAGTTGCGGCTGGCCAATGAACCAATGTTGAGAGAGCGGCTGGTGACGTACCAGCAGGCCTGGGACCTTCTCGACCAATATCCGGAAACCCCGCAGAAAGCATCCTTCACCAAGAGCACTCTGGAAATGGCAGCGGTGGGGGTTGCCAAGGAGACTCCATCTGGGCCCGATCAGGTCCCTAGCGAAGGCTGGCGATTGAAGCTTCCTTCCTGGGCTCTTGGGCTGATCGCTTCGTCCATTTTCGGCGCATTGGCTGGTGTAACTTTTCGCTGGCAGCGGATGCAAAACGAACTGGCGCGTCTGCTTCCGGCAGCGCATCTTCCAAGCCTTCGTTTCATCCAGGATCTACCGGAGGCGGAGAAACTGCTGACCATGCCCGAACTGGACTGGTTCGCAGATCATGTCGATGGTATTTCCGAGCGGATCCTCCCGCCGATCCCCGAACAGCTCCCAGCGAGACGCGATTGGGTGCAGCAGTTGACGCTGACCCATCAGGCGATCCTCTGGCGTCGGGTTCGCGAGCTGGAAAAGCTTGCCGACGACGAGCAGCAGGAGGTGACCTCTGCCGCCAGGAAGCTGGATACCTCCAACAGCGGCGATGAATTGTGGAGGCGGATGGCGATTGTCAGCACCCTGATCGATTCGATTAGCGATGAAGAAAAACTGGCGCTCAAATCGCTGGAGCCTGAGAAACGCCTGCAGAGGTTGGAAGAGTTGCTCTTCGGGCGACTGGCGGTATGGTATGCCGAGCATTTGGAGAATGCCGACCGCGATGTGTTGTTGCCCTGGGCAGGTAGCTTCATCATCGCCAACCTTCCGAGGAATATCTCGCGGCTTTCCGGAAGTGGGGATCGAATTCCACCTTTCGCCCAGGAGGTGTTTTTTCGTGAGTTGCTGCGGGACCCCAGCCGGATCAACCTAGTCGAGGAATCGTTCGAAGAGGTGCAGCCCCAATTGACCCCCATGGCGCAGCAGATTCTTCGAGGTATCCACCCCCGAGATCGTTCGATGATCATCGCCACCTGGGCGATTACTGCATTAGGCAACCGAGGCCGGAGTTTCGACGAGGCCGACCTTTGGACCGCCTACTTGCGGCAAAAGGACGAAGACCGAAACCTTCTGGACCTGCGAAATCCAGAATCGGTTCGGGACACGTTGCGCAGCGATCTGATCCGGCGAGGCCGGGCCCCCGCCAATCGCGATGGGGAAAAAGCACCGCCAGCCACGCCGCGCTGAAGTTCGCCAGTAGGTTTTTGGCTTGAGAATGCCTGATAAGCCCTGCCGAGCCACCGAGTTCAGATGGCTCTTGATTGGAACAAGCAGGGAAGGTTATACTTTTGGATTCCTAACGATGGTTCGATCTTTCCCTATTCCTGACGGCTGTGATCGCTGTTGAGGAGCTACTTTCCGGAGGTTTGCTCGTGGGTGTCAAGAAAACTGGACGTGGACGACGTAAGGTGGGGCGCAAGAAGCGTCGTATGCGTTCGCGGATCCGACACCGCAAGAAGTAATCCGGTCCGGCAGCGGAATGCGATTGGTCTGACATGTTGGTGGCTGGAAAACGATCCATTGCCTGCAATGCAGTCTGCTTGGTGATCTGTTATTCCTGACGCAGCCATAGCCTTTTGTTTTTCTGCCGGTACTCCTTTTCCAATCGTGCCATCGAGACCACCGCCCGACAGCGGTGGTCTCTACTTCTTTATGGCACTTTCGATTACTGCTGCGATCTGCGGTCGACTCCGAAGCCTACAGCTTTAGGCGCCAATGGACTAAGCCTGATTCGATCTTATTGCAGGAGCCGAAGGCTTCAAAGGTTGGGTCTAGCTGGACCTCTTACCTACCCCCAGCGTCGTGATCGATCGGTCCTTGCCGACTCAGGAAGATGTCGCTGCAACTGAACCACGCGAGGTATCGTCTGGTGGGGGGCGAGATCCACATGGTCCGAATCGATAACGAAGGTGCTCACAGAAGGTGACTTCCATCGCATTTGTGTTGGTATCGACCGATAATTGGGAGGCTGACGGCCTGTCGGATAGAGGCTATCGGCACGAAGTCCATGTTCCCTGATTTACAGCGCGTTCGATGAAGGGCATACTTCCCTTTGTGGGATCGCTGGTCGGTGGCAGGAAATGATGCTGTGGAAGGAGTCGCAGGTGAGGAACGAGGGTCTTCCTGGCGGTCCCGGCATGGCGCCGGACGAACGGTGGTCCATCAGCGAGTTATCGACGTACCGATGGACATTTGAGGAAGATATCTTCCGCTACCGTAAGGCCGGTTTCGGCGCGGTTGGGATTTGGCGGCCGAAGCTGGCTGATTATGGCGAGCTGAAGGGTAAGGAGCTGCTAGACGAATTTGGACTCCGCGTATCATCCGTCAGTTGGGCAGGTGGCTTTACCGGCAGCGACGGAAGGAGCATTTCTGACGCGATCGAAGATGCGCTGGAGGCGATTCGGCTGACTCGGGAGTTGAACTGTCAGACGTTGGTGCTGATGGTGGGCAGCCGCGATGGCCACACGCGGAAGCATGCGGCCCGAATGGTTCGGAGCGCCCTGAAAGAACTGGTGGGTGCGGCGCTCGAGTATGAAGTGCAGTTGGCGGTTGAGCCGATGCACTGGGGGTGTGCACACGACTGCACCTTCCTGACGGATATCCCTCAGACGCTCGACCTCATCGCCCCTTTGACTCCAGGGCCGATCGGAATTGTTTTTGATTGCTACCATCTGGGGCACGACGAAGCGACGCAGCAATGGCTGCCGCATTGGATACCCTGGATCAAGTTGGTGCAGCTGGCCGATGCGCATGATGCGCCGCGTGGCGAACAGAATCGATGCCTGCTGGGGGCTGGCGGATTGCCGATTCGCGAACTGGTGGAATGTCTGGAGCGATATGGCTACGAAGGGTTCTACGAGGTGGAACTGATTGGTGAGCAGATTGAGCATGGCGATTACCTGCAGATGCTCGATAAAACCCGCCACTCGCTTCATGGGTTGTGGCAGCCCGGTGGATCGAACTCCTGACCCGAACGCAATGGGTGAAGCATAGGGGGCTGCGGCATGGCCAAGCGGAGGCATCGCAACGAAAGTGTTTCTCAAGCCCAAGGGACCGATTTGACCACGATCGGAAGACGATGGGTTTGGATCGGTGATCGCCACGATGAACTGGGGTGGGTGGTTGAGCAGTTGCAGCGCTGGGGCAAGCTTCTGACCCTCGACAGCATGGAGGTTTGGGAGGAATTTGGAAGCGGTTTGTCTTGTGACCACCTGCTGATCGGTTCGCAGCGACGGCTGGACGCCAAGGACCATCTGGCGATCGCCCAAGCATGCGAAAAACGCGGGATCGCCTGCACCAGGGTTCTTGGGCGAAGTTGGGAAGGGCATCAGCGAACAGATCCTCCCTCGTCCCCTCTGCCATCGGTGTACTGGAGTCAGTTTTGGGATCGACTGGTCCCGACGCTAGGGATCCCTTCGTTGGGCGACGGCACGATAAGCCGGTTCGATCCCGCGAGGTCTTTTTTGGGGGATGGGTCCAGGGATACGGATGTTGCCACAGCGGCGGAATCGAAGTTAGCGGTTGGTTTCTATCGCACGCAACAAGATGCGCGGCTGGCAGAAGATCTGCTCCGCTACTTTGAGTTCCAGGCGATCCTGGTGCGAATCGACCATCCATTGCCCGAGTGTCCGGCGAAACTGGTATTTTGGAATGACGCAGGAGAAAGCAGTGGTTCCCAGTTGGGGACACGGCTGGCGCACGATGCCGCCAATCGCTATCCTTCCGCTATCCGGCTGCGCTGGATCCATTGGCCCCAGTGGCAGCAATGGCAACAAGCCGTCGACGGCCAATGGCATCTGTTGGTTCGGCCGCCGGTGGATCTAGAGGGGCTACGATGGACGCTGATGGCATGGGACCGGATGCACCGCGAAAGTGTCCTGCTGGCAAACTGACTTTGCGGCGAACTTGTCTGATGTGGAGAGGCTTTGCATGCGAATCCTTATCGATCAAGAAGAAATCAACCGGGGGATTCGCGACCTAGCCGACTGGACTCATCGGGAGTTTGGCGACAAACCATTGACAGTGGTGGGAGTGATGACCGGCAGCCTCCTGATGCTCGCTGACCTAGTACGCCATTTACGGATGCCTCTCTGTATCGGCCTGATTCAAGCCAGCAGTTACCGAGGAGGTACGCAGTCGGGTAACCTGAGGGTGGTCGACACCATGCTGCCGCAACTCCAAGGTCGAAACGTCCTTTTGATCGATGATATTTTCGATACCGGTCAGACGCTGGAGTCGCTTTATCGGCATTGCTTGAAGGAGGAGCCGGCCCAGTTGAAGACCGCCGTGCTGCTGCGAAAGGAAGGGGTCAGTCGAACCATTTTTCAGCCTGACCATACGGTCTTCACGATCCCTGATGAATTTGTCGTGGGGTATGGTTTGGATTATGACGAGCAGTACCGGAATCTTCCTTACATCGGGGTCTTCGAAGCATGCGACCAAGCAGCCCACCAGAGGGCTTGATCGATCGCTCCTGGGTGGTGCTAAGTCGCCATCACTGGCCGATGTGCATGGATCGCACGGGGCGCCTTTTGCGTTGGGCCGGCGATCTGCGTGGGGATGGGCTGGAGTTCGTCTTCCTGTCCCCCTCTTGGCACTCCAGTTGGCCAAGTCGTTGTTTGATACGAGAGCTGCGACTGGAGAGACTTGGGTTGGCAAGCGGGAAGTCAGGGGCTTGGGAGCGGTGGTTGCAAGGCGCATTCGACTGGATCGCCAGCCAGTCTTCTCGCGTTGCGGGTATCTTGATCGATGACCCCTACCTGACGCTCCCCGACGCCGCGGCGTATCTCCATCGTTGGCGGGGCCGCTGGATCGCTCGATTTCAGCTCGAAGAAGGAAGGTCCGATCCTACTCAGGAGGATCTACGCAACCGCAGGATGATGGAAACGCTGGGGCATGCTTCGGCCATCGCTGTCCCCGATGCACGCTCCCATCGGCACCTGATCGCTTATGGGATCCGCGATGATCGCATCCGAAGACTGCCTGATATCAGCCGTTTGCAGATCGATCGCCATCCGCAGCACATCCGATCCATCCGGCATGCACTAGGGAGAATCAATCAGGAGTTGATGGTGCCTTCCGGGCATCGCTTGATTGTGGCGTGGTCCGACTTTCTCGACATCGCCGAGGAAAAGCGAGTCACTCGCGCAGTCGGTGAACTGGTGAATCGCAGGTATCCGCTGCGGATGTGGTGGTTGGGAAACGGCCCCAAAGCTGCCGCTTTCTACCGGTGGATCAAAGACGAGGGGTGGCAATATGAAATCTTGCTGCCCGGAGTGCTGGACCATCCAGAGGATCTGCTGACGGCAGCAGATCTGGTTCTATTCGCCGGTGGTCCCGGTCGCTGGCCGGCACTCTGGCGGGAGGCGATGGCCTCGGCCGTCCCTTGGATGGCCGACAATCAGTTCAACATGGCGTTGGATAGCCCGGCGGCCGAGTCCTGTTTTTTTTCGGAGCAATCGCTTGGGGAACGCTTGCGGCAATGGCTGGAGGATCCTGTCAGTCATCAGCAGCAGGTCGATGCCTGCGCCCGCGAACTGAGAAGTCGAGACGCAGACGGATGGATCGACCAGCAGTGGCGACAACTGCTCATGGAGTGAACCGAGTGGCGGGAAGAGTCCCTTTCGGGGGCTCCCCGCCCGCCCTTTAGAAGCTCCATTCCAGCCCCACTGTCGCTCCGTGAATCAGGACGAAATCGTCCGCTTCGACATCGCTTCCGGTGAAAGGTCCAACGTTGGCCGGCCCTTGTTCGTCCACCGTCGCAACTCCGAGGAGCCCCCAGATTTCGTAGCCCACCGACGCGACCAAGCGGGGAAGGATGCGGTACCGTATCGCAGTTCCCAATTCACCCATGCCGGCGATATCCACCGAGTCATCCTGGTTGAATCGGACCAATCCTGCGTTGACCATCCTCGCATCCACTTCATCGAAATTGGCGTAGGCACCAAATCTCAACCTGGACGCCATGGAGATTCGCTGGCTGACGGGTTGATTGGCATCCAGTCCAGCATGCACTCCCAGCAGTAGGTTATCCGTCTGGATGCGATAGCTTCCAGTAACGCCGCCTGCTTTGGTGGAATCGAACTGGTAGTCTTCCTTGTACTGAATCCCTTTGAATCCCACCAGCAATCCGAGAATATCCCAGGCCCACCATCGCCGATTGAACTCTAGGCTCTGGAATCGACGGTCCAGTCTTTGGCGATGGGAGATCGCGCCATTGAAGGCGCTGATGTTGCTGGCGTCAAAACCATCCACAGGGATCAATCGGCTGTCCAGATTCGTCCCTGTCGTGACGGCACTTTCCTGCCAGTTGAAGGGACCAACATAAACCGCTTCCACGCCATCCAGGCAGTCAAACTGCTGACCGATCGTGTAACGGCCTCCGAACTGGTAATCGGACCCGTCCATCTGTTGGGCAAATGACAGAGTGAAGTTATCTGAATACTGATTCATCCACATCGCATCGAAACTGGCATAGAAACTGCGAGGACAGCCCTGGAAGCAGTCTCCTCCGGCAACGGCGTGCCCATTGATCTGCGGTTGGGCAGGTTGAAAATGCATCGGTTGCTGAAGCCCCGATGCGTCATAGCTTTCCAGGGCCGGGCCCATCCCCACCGAATCTCCCATCATCGTAGGAGTGGCCGTCATGGGACCGAGTGCTGAGCCGGCATCGGGTGCGCCCTGCCACACGGGGTTGCCCGCAAGCGCCTGACCGGCGGCTGCAGGTGCATCCGAAAGGCCGATCGATGTTCCCGGCTGCTGGGCTTTCAAGTCGCCAGCATTCCATGCCGCAAACATCCCCAACCCCAGTCGGAACAGCCAGCGGCCTCTTCGCTTGCGATTTTCCAAGCGACGGACGGACAGTTGATTGGATCGCTGAACCATGCTTGATCTTCCTGATTCAAGGAGCGTCTTGACCGAGGGTGGAATGGGAGTCACTTCGATTGGGAAACAAGTTCGTCTTGGACGGGGACCAGGCATAGCTGGCGGACCATCGACAGGATGTCGCGAGCGACCGATTCATTGACCACGGTCCCTTCGACGACCAGTTCGCCCTGTTCCCCCTGTCGAAGCTTCACTTCAGAATTTGGGTAGCAGGCTTGAATTGACTGCTGCACCAACTCCAAATCGGTTGTCGAACTGCCGGAAGCAAATCCAGGACGACCCACCTGAAAAGCAAGCGACCAGGGGGCTGCTTGAGGATCGACTGGATGGAAAACGATGAGTGTTGTTCCTTCCTGAATACCCAGCAGCGTCAAATCCATCGGCGAACGAAGGACCGCCTGAACTTTGTTTTTTCGGACCATTTCCAGCCGTGCCACTGGGCGGTTCAATCGAAGATTTCGGACTTCACGCGGCGTCAGTCGGAGTGTCTGGATGGCGGCTGGATACTTGTTCCATTCGATCTCCGGCTCGGCTGCTGCCTCCGATAGTTCGATTCCACTGCCGTTCGGCCCAACCGATGTTGTCTTGGCTGACTCGGTCTGCAATCCCGCTGGCGCCGTCACCGGTTCCAGCTTCGCCAGCTCGGGTAGGCTGCGTCCGGTCGCGACTGCCGCAGGCGTCGGGTTTTCTTTGGCTTCCCTCGCAGGGAGAGAAGGTGACTGCATAGCGGGGGGGGCCAGCCGAGGGGTCGCAGGCGGCTCCGTGTAGCTTCCAGCCACTTGCCGAAGGGCCTTCATCAATGGATCTTCGGATGCTAAGGGGGGCACTGCAACGGGAGCCGCATCTGCCGCAACGCGGTCGAGCGATTGCTGCAGTTGCTCGGCGTCGGCAACCAGCAAAGGTGCCGCAGTGTTCGTCGCTGGAGGTGCGGCCAGCCCCAGGGGCCGGGCGACCCTGGTGGCATCCTTGGCATCCGCCAATTCCGTCTTCCCCTTCGAAGAATCCTTCGATTCCACCGACACCACCATCGCCTTCGGGCGATAGCGTTCCGGTTGCCTCTGCTGACTGTCAGCACTCCGATCCTCTTCCGCCTTCGTTTCCGAGATCGCGGTTACCGGAGGTTGGGGTGGCGTCAGGAATGGAGCCACTGCTGGTGTACTTGGAGGGGCGATGTTCACGGCTCGTGGAGGGGCCAGTGGAGGGGCCAGTGGAGCCGGTGTTACCACAGGACGCGCTGCTTGCGCTTTGCGGTCGACCACAGCCTCGTCATGAATCCGGAAATTGACGCCGGAATCGGACTGCGCACCCGGTTGACTCGGCTTGCTCAAGAGCGACATCGGCTGAGAACTGAGAAACTGGATGCCGATCGCGTCAGTGATCGGATGGGGTCGCGACGTGCTAGTAGCCAGCGGGTCGGCACCCTCAAGTCCTGCGACGGAGGTGGAAAGGAAACAGCCTGCCAGTAACCAAGGCTGCCAGCGGCGTAGCTGGGGCTGCGTGGAGGCAAGCGGATGGAGGTTTTTGCATTGCATAGGCCACACCTGTCAGTCGCTCGCAAACCCAAACCGATGAAAAAAGGATCACTGGCTTGGTGGTGCTGGAACACCCCGTTGCCGTTCTCTCGGTATCGGTCGACCAGAAATGCCGAATTCAGCGATTTTTCGGGATGCGCCGCTGGAATCGATCAAAAAGAAGTAAGATCGCCGGCAACACCACCAAATCGGCGGCAAGAGCGAATGCCAGCAAAGCGATCATCAGGATCGCGAAGGTCCGCGTCGGAAGGAACTCGGAGAAAAGAAAAGGGGTCATGGCGCTGCATGCGATCGCGGTTGTGGCAAGCATCGATTGTCCGCAATGTTGGTAACAGGATCGAATCGCTGCCAGTGCCTTGCTTCCCTGTCGCTTTTGCCGATCGTACCAAGAGACAAAATGCAGCGTGTCGTCGACCGCGATTCCCAATGCAACACTGGCTGTCAGAATGCTGGCAATATCGAGGCCCCACCCAAGCCATGCGACGAGGCCGAAGACCAAGGTCACCGGCAATACATTGGGGAGCATGATTGCCAAGCCCAAACGGAAGGACCGCACCATCAACATCATGACGGGGGTGATCAGGAGAAACGCCGTCGAAAAACTGACTGCCAAATCGCGGATCAGCGTCACCTGGGTATCGTGCATCACGGGTGTCATCCCGGTCCAGTCCACCTGCATTGGTTCCTGCGGCGGATTCTTCTCAAGAAAGGTCTCAAGTTCGGTTTGAGCTGAGGCCAGTTGCTGGCCGTAATCGCGAGGGTCCAGCGCGGAGACCTTTAGCGTCAGTCGCCAGACTTCTTCCTGGGCGTTGAAGGCCATTACACCCGAATCCGCTAGCTCCCTTCGCCGCTCCGTCAGCACCTCCTCCAGTGCAGCGCGCGAGGCAGTGGCACCCAGTCCGCCGCGCGTCGACAGGCGGGGGAGAACACTCGAAGGGGAGAAGACGGCACCGATCTCTTTGGATCGGCGAAAGTGATCGGTCAATTGCTGCACAAATAAAGGGCGATTGGATCGATCGGTCGCCTTGCCAGGAAATCGCAGCAGCAACTCGATCGACGCGATGGGGCCAAGCTCCTTTTCCACCCAGTCCATCTCTGAGACCACAGGGCTGTCATCCGGAAACATCCGTTCGAACTTCGTCGCCGGTTTGAGCCAAAGTAGGGAGGCAGAGGAGGCAAGCAAAAGAACCAAGCCGCCGACGACTATTGAGCCAGCCTTTTGATTCAGCCAGGCCAACCATCGGAATAGGGTGGGGTGGGTCTGTCCAACAGGTGCACTGTTGGCTTGATGATCGGGCGAGGGTTCGAGGTGAGCTTCGGAGTTGTCATGGGAGCGATCGAGAACCCAGCGGCAGACCGCTGGAAAAATCGCTAGCAGCAAAATGGTGGCGATGGAAAGTCCAAACGCCGAGTAGGCGCCGAATAGACGAACCGGGGCAAGCTGGCTGGTTGCCAGCGACCCCATCCCTAGTACGGTCGTTAGCGCCGAATAAAAGGTCGGCAGGAAACCATGGCGAAGGGCCAGCGGACCTCTCCAGATCCCAAGCGATGGGGAAATCTGTCGATGGTAGTTCAGTAGGTGGATGGCACCTGAAAGTGTCAGCATGAACACCAGCGTTGGCAGAACGATCAGGACGGCGCTAAAGCGGTTTCCGGTCGCCGACACGAGCATCACCAGAAACAGTTGCCCCAAGCCGGCCAGCGCCAGAGCGACTAGGGAGTATTGCCAAGACCGAAGAAAAAAGATGGCAACGGCCAAAGCCGTCAACGACGAGGGGAGGACCAAGCGGCGTAGATTGTCGGCTGCGGCTTCGTCGACCGCATAGGCTTCGTAAACCGTTCCGGCCATCTTCAGCCGTCCTCGCCCCAGATCGTCGACTTCATCGGCGGCCTGACGCAATCGTTCCATCGATGCGGTGTGCTCGGTGACCCCTAGATCGGTCAGTCGGACGATCAGCGCCGTGGTCCCTTTGGGGCCAATCAGAAATCCTTGCAGTCGATTGGCCGCTTGATCGCGACTGAGATTCAATGGCGGTTCCTGTAGTCTCGCCATCGCGTCGCCACCCGAATGCACCGACTCGATCCAGTCTTCCTTCCGGTCCAGCAATGCCTGCAGACGGCTGCGAAACTGCGTCAACCTTGGATCTTCCGGGATGCATCCTTCCCAGGATATCAACACATACTGATCGGTCCCGAACTGTTCGACGAAGCGATCGTAGCGAAAGCGTTCCGGCCGATTTTCAGGAAGCCATTCATGGAAGGAAGCGGTGCCGACCTTCGCCTGCATCGCTTCCGACACCACCCAGGGGAGTGCGATGGCCAGCACGATCAGGCACCCCATCGACACGCGCGCGATGCGCTGCAAGGTCCAGAGATTGGCAAGCCGTCTTCCGGCATCGGGTGGCTCCAAAGCCCCCTTCGCTTCCTTGCGATGCGGCGATTCTGGCATACCTTCAGGAGTTAGAGTCATCCTGATTCCTCCCCTCCATCAGGGCTTGAAGGCGAGGTCTCCCATCGATCGAACAGGGAGGGTTGCCTGACGCGATTGGGGGTTGGTTGGGAAGTGGCGGGGAGGTGTCCCAGACGATCCATCAGGTGGCCGGTAGTCGTTTGGTTGGTCAGGACACGCAGTTGGGATTCAATGAGCCGGAAGAGTCGTCGGGCCAAGAACGGCGCCTGCCGATCATCTGGTGCATGGGTAAAGATCCAGGGCTGCTTCCCATCAAGCAGCCAGGTGCAGATGGTATGAGCCCATGTTCCCCAGGCATCTTCCAATCCTTCCGCATGGTCGCGTCCGATCAGACGCAGCATGGGGCGTTGTCCAGGGGTCCGATGTCGCACTGCCACCTTTGGTTTCTTGGCGCTGGCGATTCGCTCGCACTCCGTCTCTGGCGGGCGCGAGAAGAGCCAGGTGGCATCCAGGTGCACTCGATCGATTCCCTGCTCCAGCAGCAACTGATCGACTCGGGGTTCCCAGTTCTCGCCATCAAACCAATCGGGATGTCTCAATTCGACCGCCCAGGGGAACTCTTTGGGCAATTGTTTCAAAAAGGTTTCCAGCGTGGACCACGAACGACTGGAAAAGGCTGGCCCCAATTGCAAAAGGGAAGGTCCAAGACGGTCCTTGCGAGCGGTCTGTTCGATCCATCGCAACCAGGGCTGCATCGTCTGCTGGTCGACTGCCAATTGAGCGGTGTGGCTGATCGCCTGTGGGAATTTAAAGCAGAAGCGGAAACCGGAGGGGGTTGAATCGCACCAGTGGTCCAGGGTGGATAAGGGGGGCAATGCGTAAAAGGTGCTATTCCCTTCGACTGTCGGGAACATCTGACTGTACCAGGCCAGGCGTTGCGGAGCTGGTGTGCGAGCGGGGTAGATCACACCTGACCATCCTGGGCAATTCCAAACCGGACAGCCGATTCGAAGCGATCGACTGCCCCAAGAGGCAACCGGTCCATCGTCCGCTGGGTAAGTCGTCGGAAGCAAATGCGACCACCTTTCTCCCAGGAAAACGAAAGCAGAAAAAGGATTGGGCGGATTAGGAAGCGATCTTCAAAAAATTCATGATACCATCTGCACCTGCCGGTTGCTCTGGCCGCTACGATCGCTGCAACCGTCAGAATCGTACCCGGAAAAATCGTTTTTCGGGCAATTGCCTTTTTTCTTTCAAGCGAGTCATGATGGAGGGGTAGTTGGCGAGTTCCAATACAGGGTGGGTATGGAGTTGATTCGGGGGCCAAGGTTCCTCGGAAATCGATCTGTCCATCCGCACTGATTCCGCACCAAGCGAAGGCAAGAAGGCGCCCGAAGATGAAGCAAAAGAACCGACGATCCCAGCGCAACGGTTGGCGCTCGCTGACGGCATCGATTTCGTTGACAGCCCTGATTCCTGGTGGGGCGTCGGCGCAATGGTGCGGTCCTTGGGGATGCGGGAAGACTGCCGCGCCAGCCTACCCGGTCGGTCAGCCCTTCCCAGTCGCCGGTCCAGCCTACGGGCCACAGCCCAGCGCTCCCTTCTACCCCGGTAGTTCGGTCCCTCCCACCGCACCGGCGAACGCCACCGCGATGGCCGCACCGCCACCGGTCTCCGCCACCACCAGCATCCCGTGGACGGGACTGCCACAGACGCAGATGTCCCTGATGCCCACCGCAGGGTATGCCTCGCAATGGAACCGCGCAGAGGTGACGTACTACCGGCCGGTCACTACCGTCAACCCGGCCACTGGACAGCCAATCACCCAATTGATTCCCTGCACCTCTTACGAACTGCAGAATCAGCGCGTGCCAGTGGTGACGATGAAACCAGGGGCGGTTCCTTCGACCTACCCTTCCACCGACCGCTGGCCGTCGCTGACTGCTCCCACCTACGGTGCAGCAACCCCCGTGCCGACTCAGAATTATCAGACGATTCCTGCAAACGGAGCGACGGCTGTCACCGGTCAGCAAGCCAACTACGGCACCTACACTCCCTACCAAGGCGCTCCCTACCAGGGGAATGGAGCGATCTCCGCGCAGGCACCCTCCGCTGGGTCGATGTTCTCGTTCCCCTCTCCCCTGCCCCCAGCATCTGCCGTCCCGGCCGGTTGGGGCGGAAGCAGCACCACGGCGGCGATGCCCGTCAGCCCCACCAGCGTTCCGGCCTCCAGTGCGGCCACCAGCGGTGCGGTCTACTACGGTGCGCCCACACCAGTGGCCATGCCATCCTGGCCACAGGCCACCATCGCGCCAGTCACACAGCCAATGATGACCCAGTTGCCCAATGGCGCGGTTGCCAGCGCTCCGGGATTCCAGAGTCCCCTCTATGCGGCTCCCATGATGCCGGCGCCGGTTGTTTCGGCTACTGCAGGCACGATGCCTTATGTCGTTCCCGGCACGATCGGATCGGGCATTTCGCCAGCTACTCTCTCCAACGGCACCATCGTCGCCCCGGCAGGTGCATGGACTCCAGCCAATGGCTCGGTGATCGATAGCACTTGGAATCCGATTCCTACGGTTGGGCAACCGGTAGCGCCCGAGCTACCGAGGTCGCGAGACGATCAGCCAACGCCCAGCAATTCCAGCCCGCTACTTCCTTCGCAACCGGGACCGCTGGTCATTCCATCCATCGCATCTCCACAGTCGGCTGCGGATCCACTACTTCCAAGTGAGCCGACCGGTCCAAGGTCGGTAGAGGACAAGGAATCGGTGGTGATCCCGACCCTTCCTTCGGATCCGAAAGAAAGCTCCGAAGGGCTGTTCCGACTTCGGCCGCTGGAACCTGCCGAAGGGGCTAGTGCTGAACAGGCAAAGCCTTCCGGCCCGTCGCCCGAGGGGGCAAGTGGAGCCGCCGAAGTGCCGGCTAAAGAGAAGTCGTCGGAGGTGCCCAGCGGCGAGAGGGAACGGGAAGCGACCGGTGGCAATGCACCGACCGCGACAAGTGCCAATGGGCTTCAGCAGCGCTCCCGAAGCAACCCATGGCGATCGATCGACCCGATTCCGGCATCTAGCAATCGAACGGCACCTCAGTGGAATCCCCAACTGATGCAGCCTCGCCGGGACCCTCCTCCTGCCACTGGCGCACAGCCCATGGCGGTAGCTCCCTCATTGCCGCCGGCATCGCTGATTTCCAATCGATCGCGCTAGGCCCTCTCCTTCACCTTTGGTGATACCCCCGGGATCGGAAGAGTTCGTTCCTTCATCATTCTAATGAACTTTAGAATGTAGACGGGATTTTCCGGTCGTCGGGATGATGCGATCGCTCAGGGGCCGAAAAGCTGATCGAGCGTCTCGGTCAGTTCCTGGTTGGTTTGCTGGGTCTCCTCCCAGACTTTCCCGTACCACCGCTTTTGACTTCGCGACAGTTTCCAGTTCAGCGGGATGATCGCCGACGGGTCGCTCAGCTCAAAAGGGATCTCCAGCACCAGGATCGGGTCGCGTTCGATCCGCTCCTGCACCGATGCGACTGCGTCTTGCATGGTAGTTTTCTGCTGTGGCGGCTTAGGGACTCTGCGGTTTCTTGGCACAGTCGCTTCGGGATGCGTCTGGCGAAACCGATCCCGCGTCGCCTTGTCACGCAGCGGATTGGTTGCCGGAAGCCGCGCGCCAGAAGTCGCGATGCGACGTTTGGTGACCGCCTCCATCGATGGCATCTGCATCCACTGGGGGGATTCCATCGAAGATTTGCCGAGCAACGATTCTCCCCAAAGATCGGTCAAGTCCTTCTCCAGGTGCCCCCGCTCCAGTTGCGAGGTGGAGCGGACGCGAAGCATCGCTTCCATAGGGCCCGTCAGCCAGCGGAGGCTATCGAAGATCGGGGAGGCTTGTGGCGGATCGAGCGCATCGCCGCTGCGTGCGGGATTCAATTGAAGCAACATGATCCGATCGAAGGGCCGGCTGCCCTTAGGAAGATCTTGCCATCTTCGAAAAAGGAATTCAATCCAGTCGATCGCTGAGACGATTCCTTCATTGTCGACATACGCACCATCGCCAATCGCTAGGCCCCGCCCCTGGTCGTTGTTGGACTCCAGTCGCACAAAGGGAGAGATAAACGGGAAGGAGGCGGAGGCGCGAGCGGCCGAGACTAGTTTGATATCGGTTTTTCGAGCGATCTTGTCGTCGATCAGTTCGCGGTAATTCAACGGACGGCTGGTCAGGCCGATATTGGACCAACGAATCGGGGTTGGAATCGAATCGAAGAGGACTCGTCTGCCGGTGACTGCGTCGGTGGCATTAAAGACGACGATTGGGGCGGAACCGGCATGAGCCAAGTCACCCCAGTGATCCAGCGTGGCGTTTCCCCATGGCGTTGGCAGTCGCCTAACCCACGACTGTTCCAATCGCTCCCCCCGGTCGCTCCATCGCAGCATCGGGAAAAGCAGCCCATAGAGTTCGTCGGTCATCATTCCCATGGCGATCGACTCCAGGGAGGATCGCGTCGCCGGTTCGAAGATCTCCATCCTGCGGGGATGACCGCTGGCCTGGGCAGCCTGGAGTTCCTGGAGCGCTGCGGTGAAGTAGAGCGATGCAACACCACCGCCTGAAACACTGCTGATGACGGCGACCGAGTCGCCGAACGAGGCGTAGCGATTGGAAAGCGACTGGAGCACCATCGAAGCCCACGCGGCGGCATGGATTCCGCCCCCAGGGCAGGTGACTACCACGAGGGTTCTGCCATGCTTTGGGTGTTTCGGCACCCGTTCCATCCTCCGTACCACCGCTTCCCAAGCGACCTCCTGGAGACCTTGGGCGGCAATCTGGACCTGCTCGACCCGTTCCAAGTCTTCCCGAAGCGCCCGGTAGTCTGCCGCGCGTACCCTAGCGACCTGTTGCTGGAAGTCGTTCTGTGCCTGGTGCGGAACACTCGCAAGAGTGGCGTGACGACGCAGCCCTGGAATGCTCTGGAGGATGGCGACCGCAGCGACAATCGCAAGAACGACGGGGATTCGAACGCGATCCAGCCAGTAGGCGGCCCCCGTCAGCAGCATGCCCAAAACCCAGAAGGCAACCACCACCACCGACGGGACGGTGACCCAGCCCAGTTGGTAGCGATCGAAGGCCCTGGTGAGCAGCAGATGAAAGAGCATCAGTAGCGTCGCATAGAAGCCCATCTGGATATCCGCGCCGCGCAGAAAGGTACGGCGCATCAGATGGATTGCGAGTGCCTTCCCCCGACGCAGCCACGCGCGGTGCGCACGCGACTCGAAAGGAAAATAATTCCCCTCCGCTCGTCGACTTCCGAAAAAGAATGTCCGTATCCAACCCAGCAGCATCAGCAGCACAATGGCTACAAACCAGCCAGTCAACACCGCCACTAGGCTCCGCAATCCATGGCTAATCCAATCGGCTTTTCTCTCTAGGTCGGTTTGCAATTCCGAAAACTCGGAACCAAACCAAGTCGCCAAGCAGAGCGGTGTTACCAGAGCGGAGGATCCAACCAGTAGCCACTGCCGATCCGTCCAGGGAGATTTGCCAGAACCGATCCAGTAGTCAATGCAGGGCAGCCTGACTTCGGATGGCCTTCGGTCTTGCAGCAGTCGTAGAATCGCCACGCTGCAGACGATCGCTACGGCATTAAGAAAGCTGACCAGCATCAGCTGGGGATAGCTTTCCAGAAGCAAGGCATTGTCCAGAAGAGCCCGAGCCGGAAAGATGCGAACGATTGGCACCCAGCAGGTCAGCAGGCCCAGGAACAGCAGCCCAAAGCGCTGCTCCATCAACACCCGTAGCCATGGAAACCAAGTGGACGCCATCGCCATCCCCGCATGGTCCTCGCTGCCCTTGTTCCCGTAGTCTTCGCACACGCTTTTTGGCTTTTAGCCGTTTTGCGTGCAGATCGCCAGAACAGTTTGATCGCCTGGCAGCACTATTCCTGAATCTAAGGGGGGGAGAGAGGCTTTGCGAATCAGGATCTTCCCATCATCAGATCTGCTTGATTCTGCCAATCGTTCCAGTCGCCAGTGCATCGGTACGGCCCGATCCGCAGTCGAAAGCTACCGAAGAGACAATCCCGGTCGGCGGGGCATCGGAACGATCGATTTGTGGGAGCCGCTAAATAAAAATTAGAGATGACGGGTGGTCCGGGAGAATGTGAACAGATTGCAAAGACCACCAGATGGGTCGTTTCCAGAGGGGTTAGCGAGCCGATGAAGCTTGCGAAAAAATGGCGACCCCGAAAATCGACGAGTCGCCTTCGAAAACTGGTCTGTTCAATCGGTGTAGATCGAGCTTGCCGAAGCATGCAAGGAGTACTTCAGGGGCGAGGCAACGGATGGAGATCAGTCAGGATCGCCGATCTTCCAGAGGTGGCTGACGCTGCGCACCCACATCTGATTGCCTGCGACCGCCGGAGAGCCCAGGACCGATTCCCCCAGCGTGTTGGTCTGGATCAGTTTCCCTTCGTCTCCCGACAGATCGACGACGAATGCTTTGCCATCTTCGGCAAAAGCGATCAATCGTTTATCGACCACCACGGGAGTGGCCCAGATCGAACCGGCATCGGGCAGGCGGACTTGCCACTTCAGTTCTCCCGTTTGGGCGTCGCCGCATACCAGCACGCTGCGATTGACGCAGTAAACTTTCCCTTCGTGCAGGATGGGGGAGGCGGAGTTGGATCCCAACTTGTTGTTCTTCCAAAGGATCTCCGGGGTTTGGTCGCTGCGGCCGATTCGCAGCGCAGTCAGCCCGCCCGAGGGGACAAACAGGGTCTGACCAACCGCGACCGTCGAAGGGATGCTGCTGCAGGGAAGATCGAGTTCAAATTTGGTGACGCCGGTGGTGGGATCCAGTCCCAACAGGCTTTTGCTGCTTTGCAAGAGGATCAGCGTCTTGCCATCTTCCGTCTGGACTGATGTGGGAGATGCCCAGTTGGCCTGGCGGGGCCGATCGACGCGCCACAGGGTCTTGCCGGTCTTCGCATCCAGGCCGATGGCAAAAGAGTCCCCTTGGCATTCGATCTGCAGCACCAGTACGCCATCGATCACCCAGGGTGAACTGCTCATGCCGACGTCATTGCCGGCCTTGGGAAAATCGGTTGCCAGCGATCGAACCCAGACCAGCCGGCCTTCCAGGTCGAAGGCAGCGCAGTCGTTGGAACTGAAAAAGGCGAAGACATGCTGGCCATCGGACGCGGGGGTGGGGGCTGCGTTGGCACTGGTAGGGTGGCAGAACGGGCGACCTCGCGCCACCCACTGCTGTTGCCAGAGCACGCGGCCATCGGTGCGCGACACACTGGTCAGGTACAAACGCCGCTGGTCGACGCCGCCGCTGCTGGTGGTGATCACCTGATCGCCGACGATGATTGGACCGCTGACCGCGCGGCCGGCGATCGGGATCTGCAGCAGGACATGCTTCTTTTCATCCCCACCAAAATCATCAGGAAGCGTCGCCTGTGGCGCGGCGCTATTCCCCGAACTGCTGCGGAACTGACGCCAATCATCGGCCGCATGGAGCGAACCGATCCCGACGATTGCGGCCCATCCGGCCATTGGCAGCCTTGCCCAATTCCATCCCGTCCGCTGCGATTGCCGTTGCATCTTGCTGTCTCCCCTGCCCTGATTCATGGAGTCGATGATTTGTGCCTAGGTTGTGAATGGTTCCGTCGCCCCCCGGTTCACCCAGGGAGGCAGAAAGTCGGTGCGAACGAAAAGACTAATCCGCGATGGCGGCGATCGCCTTGCCCGTTGCGTCGCACAGTCGGAGTTGGAATGCCCAATTCTGCGCCCAGGGTTCGGTCTGTTCGTTCTGACATACCTTTACCACGATGATGTTTTTGCCAGCCTTCAGCGCGGTTTCGCCGATGTACTGGTCGATCTGCGCGGAAGCGTGGTAGACCTCGTTGCTGAGCACCAGTTGGCCGTTGACCCAAACCTTGTTGGCGTTGATGCATCCCAGGCGTACTTGGCATTCGAGCGGTGCGGGTGCGACGAACTCCGCGCGGGCATAGACGATCGCCCCTTTCTCATTGGCGTAGATCGGATTGAGATCGACGGCACCTTCCTCCTCGTTGCCCGTTGCCTCCTGCCAGTTTGCCTCGCCCTTCTTGCCCTCATACTTCTGCTGTGGGTTGTAAAGACCTGTCAGCAAATCGGCTTCCACCGGATACGCCACGTCGAAGGCTTTCTGCCCGACGTTGTCGAAGGGGCCGATCACCTGCCACTGCTGCAGGAAGCCGAAATGCTTGGCCGGCGACAGCTCTACCCCCATATCCTTCAGCAACTTGAGAAGCGAATTGACTTGGTCGGGATGACGCGCTGATGCAAGCAGAGGTTCCAGTTGCAATCGTCTCTGCTTGGTCCCCTCTTCGTCCAGATCGGCTGGTTTTTCCCCTACTTTTTCGAGTGCCTGGGCAATCGATGCGTAGCGAAGTTCCGGGCTGGGATCTTCAAGCATCCCATCGAGCAGCCTAGTACGGAGGTCGGGACGCGACTGGGTCAGCCAATCAAACACCAACGCCCGGGCTTCCCCAGCATGCTGCGTCTCTCGCAGGAAACTCTGAAGCGCCGGTTCGTGCTGCTCCAGGTTGCCACCATAGAGCTTCGAAGCGATCCCTGATAGCCAATTGCGGCCCAAAGGCGTCGCTTCATCCATCGCTCGCAGAACTTCCACCAATTGCCCCGATGGCAGCGTCTGCAGTTCTCCTGCTGCCGCAACGGCCTTCTCAATCTGCGCATCGCCTGGCTCGATCTGCTGAAGCGTCTTCAGGGCGGCGGTGGGCGACTGAGCGATTGTCAGGGGAGCCGTGTGGATCGACCAAATCAAGGAAGCTGGCAGTAGAAAAAGAGTAGCGACTGACTTCGGTAGGAAAGGGTGAATCCTGCATTGTCTGCGCGTCATGGGCAATTCCTTATTCGATCTTTCATGCCAACAGGAAGCCGGTCCAGGCAATCTGGAGTATAACCATTTTCATTGAGGATTGGTTGCGTCGATGGCGGTGGAACGGGACTGTCTGCATCGCGGTGTTTCTCCAAAGTAGGAGACGACTTCATGGGTTTCAATCAACGATTTCTCATCGGCTGGTGGCTTGGCGGTTTGCTTGCGATGACCGGATTGGCAGGTGATGCCTGGAGCCAAGAGGAAGAAATGGTGGCGCCGGGGGAACAATTGGTGGTGGAGGGGATCCCTGCGATCCCCAAACGCCTGAAGGAACAACTGCGCCCCTATACCGAATCGCGAGCCGCCGCATTCTTTGCATGGCACCCCGTGCAGCGTCAGATGCTGATCGGAACCCGTTTCGGACAGACCACCCAGATTCATCATCTGGCGATGCCGATGGGCGCCAGGACGCAATGGACATTCTTTGACGAACCAGTATCTGGCGCGCAGTACGAACCGAAGGAGGCCGACTTTGTCCTCTTTTCTCGCGATATTGGCGGCAATGAATTCGCTCAGCTGTTTCGCCTGGATCCCAAAAAAGGGACCAGCCGGATGCTCAGCCCGGGAGGCAGGACGCAGATCGGCCAACCGCTCTGGAATCGCGCGAAAAATCAGTTCGTCTACACATCGACCGAACGAAATGGAGCGGATCGTGACTTTTGGTGGATGGATCCTCGTGCGGAGAATGAGCCGAAGCGAATGCTGCTGGCCAACGAGGGAGGTGGCTGGGGGATTCTTGATTGGTCTCCCGATGATGCCAAATTGTTGGTGGTCGAACGGAAAAGTATCAATCAGTCGCAGCTCTACGAAGTCGATCTGGCGACGGCCCAGCGAAGGCCACTGACCGACCCCAATGCACCTCCCGCAGCGTATCTCGGCGGGCAGTACATTGAGGGAGGGAGCCAGATCATCTGCGCCAGCGATCGCAGAGGCGAGTTCCTGGAGTTGGTGAAGATCGACGTCGATACGGGCAAGGAGATGCCGATCGGCGAAGCCACCCATGGGGATGTCGAAGCGCTGACGTTGCATGAAGACGGAAAGACCCTCGCTTTCGTTGTCAACCAGGACGGCATCTCGCGGCTGTATGTGCACGATTTGACGACCGGCCAAGAGCGCTCTATCGATGGGTTGCCCCAGGGGGTGATCTCCCTGGGGGACTGGCATCGACAAATGCCGGAACTGGCGTTGACGATCAATTCCGCCAGGAGTCCATCGGATGTCTATTCGGTCGATGCATCGAATGGAAGGGTGACGCGTTGGACGGAGAGCGAACTGGGAGGGATCTCGGCCCAGTCGCTGACGGAACCGGAACTTGTCCGCTGGGAGGGGCACGATGGAGTTGATTTGACCGGATTTCTCTACCGGCCCCCAGCCAGCTTCGAAGGGAAACGCCCCGTGATCATTTCGATTCACGGCGGCCCGGAAGGTCAGTCACGCCCGATTTTTCAGGCGAGAAACAACTTTTATCTGAATGAACTGGGCGTGGCCATCGTCTATCCGAATGTCCGCGGATCGGTGGGCTACGGAAAGACCTTCACGCAATTGGATAACGGCTTGAAACGACTCGATTCCGTGCGTGATATCGGCGCTCTGCTCGATTGGGTCGCTAGGCAACCCGACCTCGATGCCAATCGCATCATGGTGACTGGAGGCTCGTACGGTGGCTACATGACCCTGGCAACGGCAACGCAGTACAACGATCGCATTCGTTGTGCTCTGGATGTGGTGGGGATTTCCCACTTCGGGACGTTTTTGAAAAACACGGAAAGCTATCGTCGCGATTTGCGGCGAGTCGAATACGGGGACGAACGGGATCCAGAAATGGCCAAGTTTTTCGACCAGATGGCGCCGCTGAACCGAGCCAGTCAGATCACCAAGCCACTCTTCATCGTCCAGGGCGGGAACGATCCGAGAGTCCCGCTGAGCGAAGCCGAACAGATGGTGGCCAAGGTGCGCGCCAACGGGGGGCCAATCTGGTACCTGATGGCCAAGGACGAAGGCCACGGCTTCAAAAAGAAGGCAAACGCAGACTACCAGTTCTATGCGACCGTGCTCTTCATCGAACAGTATTTACTGGCGCCTTGACCCATCGACCATCCTACGTGGCATGGGCGTCCCGCCCATGCAGAAGTTCCTTCCGGCGATATCCCGGCTGCCAGTCTGCATACCAACCGAGGCACCCTACGTGGCATGGGCGTCCCGCCCATGCAGTATTGAGTTAGGTGCGGGAGACGGCCACGGCGACGACGAGTCGCTTGAAAGGCAGTGCTTCTGTCTTGCTAGCTATAGCGATCTTCTTGAGTAAATTGCTCGGAAACAATCAAGTTCCCTTGACGTAGTGGGATGCCATCCACTACCTCCTCCTTCGAAACCTACCGGGGCGGAGTCGGTCCGCCTCGATTTTTCCTGGGAGGACACCGTGGCGATGCAGATTCGTTCGATGCCAAGCCGATCGCATCGTCGTGGGGTGACTTTCGCTTTGTGGGTCATTGGATCTGCGGTTGCGATATCCGGTTGTCAGCAGCGTGTCTACCACGACCTCTATTCCCAGCAGGCGTCGGCGGAAATCCGAGCGCTGGAGGATCGAATCTACGAATACGATTCGGAGTTTCGATCGCTGGAAGAGGAATTGGTTGGGATCGAACGAGAGAATCAGAGGTTGCGAGCCGAATTGCAGCGATTGGGTCCCGGTGGCTTGCCGCTTCGAGGGAACTCAGGCGCTACCTCCAGCCCCTCTGATCGGCCGCGAAGTCTGTTGGAGGAATCCAAGCCACCCGCAAAGAAACTCCCCTCTCCTTCCAGCGGAGCCCCGAATCAGCCCAAGCTTCCGCAAGGCTCGGGCGAGGAAATCGACTTGAGTCCACCTGTGGTAGAAGTTCCCAAGCTGGATCCATCGCGAGAGTTGCTCAAGGGATCAGCATCAGGTGGCGTGCAGCCCCCTGCCAACGTCCCGGTGGATCCTCCTCCTTCGTTGATTCCCAGCACCCTTCCGAAGTTGGACAATGGCGCTAAGCCCTCCGAACTGCCGATGCCGGAACCCCGTGGAAAGCTTCCCGAGCCTGCGATTCCTTCCACAAAAGAAGACGATCGTGGTTCCCAGTTGGGACTGCCGGGGGCGGCTCCGGCCAAGTTGCCCGAGGAACCGTTGTCCTTGCCTCCCGCCCTCTCACCGCCTTCAGCACCAGGGAACCAGATCCCACCGTTGCTCAACCCACCGACCGTTCCTGCCGAAAGCCTGCCGCTACCTCCCAGCCAGGTGCCTGGTTTGCGGGATCGAGGCTCGTTGGAGTCGCGACGAGCGCCGGGTCCCATTATGGCGATCAATCACGGGCGACCAAGCCAGGGAGAGAGCGTCGTGTTGGCTTCGGCAGAAGAGCTGATGCCTTGGGTGGAGGAATCGGTGATCGACCTGACATTTCATCCGGGACTGACTCGGGTGCAGAGCAGGAAGTTGGGGGATTGGATCGACGGAGTTCAGATCGTTGTGCAACCTCGCGGGGCTTCGGGAGGGATCCTCGAGGTGGATGGCATATGGACCGCCGCCATCCTCGATAGCTCCCTGCCGCCCGAGCAGTCAAGAATCGCCATTTGGGAAATCGATCCCGAGGGCGCTCGGCAATCGCATGAGCCCTCTGGGGCGGCTCAGGGCTATCATTTCCTGCTTCCTTGGCAGGAAGTTCAGCCAGTTGGCGATCGTTTGCAATTGCACCTTCGCCTGCAATTATCTGACGGAAGAACGCTGGTCAGCCAGCGTGAACTGAGAGGCAACGGGACTCGAAGTGATCCAGGATCCTCGGTCTGGGTGCCTAGAAGCCCCACCTTGGCGCCATCGGAAGAGTCAGTTGGCCGGGAATCTCTGCCAGCCACGGAGCATGTCGTTCCAGCCAATCCACTGCGCTCGGCGCCCCTTTCTGGTCCCGAAGCGGGTTGGGGACGGCGCTGATTCCATCCCCGGTGATCGGTCGCAAGCATCTAGGTAAACTTTTCTGCTGATCCTCCCCGGTTGCTACGCCGGCGATCGATTCCCCGCGATCCGCGACGCTGAAAATGCTTGAATTCGGATCAGTCCGTTCGTAGCGATTGCATCGCATCAGGGCCGAAAAAACCACTCCCCGCCTTGGGAGATCCGGCATGCGATGCGGAAAAGCCAGATCCCAGATATTGCTGGGGTTTTGTTTGCGAGCTAACACGAAGTGTTCCAACGCGGCGGATTGTAACGGGGAGAACCACCATTCAGCGAGGTTGTGGTCTGCGGGGTGGAATGGTCGATACGAAGTTCCATTAAGCCAACGTCTTTGGCCGAAGGGAAGTTCGATGGACCAACCAGTGCATGTGATCACGTTTCTAAAAGGGGACGAGCAGTACGTGTTCGTCTTCAACCAGGACCAGCGGGTTGCCACCCTCCGAGTGCTGGGGCGACACGCTGCGGATCCCCGGTTGTCCTTAAATTGGTATGATGCCGCTCAATTAAGCGAGCGGATTCGCTATGTTTGCAGGGAGCAGGAATCCGGAAGCGAATTGATCCGCTCGGAAGAGGACACGGAAGACGCATTGCCTCCCGCACCGCGAATCTCGCGGATAGGAATGCAGCGCCGAATCAAGTGACTGCGTTTTGGTCGATCGTTCGCTCGCAGGTTGAAATCCGTTTTCCCTTCAGACGGTCGGGATCGAAGGGGGTAGGCGATGCGGGAACAGGTGACGGCTTTCCTTCGATACCTGGATCTGGAAAAGAACGCATCAGACCACACGATCAAAAGCTATCGTGAAGATCTCTTCGACCTTTCCGATTTTCTTGCCCAACGACTCGGGGATCCTGTCGATCCCGACCGCGTGGGCCCTCAAGATCTTCGCACCTACGTGGCGACGCTTCACGAAGCAGGTTATGCCCGTACCAGCATTGCTCGCAAACTGGCGTCGCTCCGAAGTTTCTATCGCTACGCGCAGCGGCAAGGCTTTGCCAGCAGCAATCCGGCGAAGCCGCTGAGGAATCCTCGTCAAGCCCGCACGTTGCCCCATGTGCTCAGCGATCAGGAGGTGGCCAAGCTGCTGTCGACTCCAACCGGCCAGCAACCGCTGGCTCTTCGAGATCGCGCCATCTTAGAGACGATGTATTCAGCGGGACTGCGTGTCAGTGAGGTGGTCGGATTAAACGATCGGGATATGGATCTCGTTTCGGGAACGGTTCGAGTTCGTGGTAAGGGGAAGAAGGAGCGATTGGGAGCGCTAGGGAGTTATGCAGTTGAGGCTCTGGAGCGTTACTTGGCTAGGCGAGTTCGCGAAGAGCAGGCGGGGCGTTCCGGCGAGGGGGCGTTGTTCGTCAATCGATACGGTAGCCGCCTTTCGGTCAGAAGCGTCGCAAGAATGCTCGATAAACACATCCTCAAAGCAGGGCTGGATGGCCGCACCACGCCGCACACGCTGCGTCATAGTTTTGCGACGCATCTGCTAGATCGCGGTGCGGATATTCGAAGTGTGCAGGAGCTACTGGGGCACAAAAACCTAGTGACGACGCAGATTTATACCCACGTCAGCGCTGCGGTTCTTCGAGAGGCTTACCTCAAAGCACACCCGCGAGCCCGTGGGGCGGGCTGATTTCTTTAGGGGGCGGCTACTCGAAAGGTTCAGGTGTCGACAACCTTGCTTCGCTCAAACGAGATCAGAAGCGGTACCCCGGACGTGGGCCCAGAGATGTCTGCGTAAGAATCTCCGGTCCCTCTTCGGTCATCAGGATCGTATGTTCGAACTGAGCCGACAGTCCACCATCGCGTGTGCGCACCGTCCAGTGATCGACTGGATCCAGCTTGGTAAAGCGACTTTTTTCGTTGATCATCGGTTCAATCGTGAAGCAGAGACCAGGTAGCAATCGCTCTTGCCGGCTCTTGCGATCTGCCACGTGCGGGATGTTGGGATACTGATGAAATCGACGGCCCAGGCCGTGGCCAACATACTCGCGGACGACGGAAAAGCCACGTTCGTGCGCTAGAGCGACGACGGCATCCCCGATATTGGAGATCGTGCAGCCCGGGTAAATGGCCTGGATCGCAGCATGGAGGCAGTCGAAAGCGGTCTGAGTTACCGCTCGCGCAGCATCGCTGACACGGCCCACCAGAAAGGTCTCTGACTGGTCGCCATGCCAGCCGTCGACGATCGTGGTGATGTCGACGTTGACAAGGTCGCCGTCCCGAAGCTGTTCCGCAGACGGAATGCCGTGGCAGATCACATCATTGATGCTGGTGCAGCAGCTTTTGGGATAGCCCAGGTAGCCCAAGGTGGCCGGAGTATGACCGGCTGCAAGAGTGAATTCGTGCACCCACTGATCGATCTGATCGGTGGTGATCCCTGGCAAAATCTGGGGACGAAGGAAATCCATCAACTTGGCGTTGAAGCGGCCGGCTTCCCGCATGCAATCGCGCTGCATCGGGGTTAATTGCAATTTGCGATCGTGTTGAAGCATGACCGTTGGGAAAAGATCAAAGGGAGATCGGACCGAAAAGTGTCGATGGCAGGATGGTCGGCATTCTCCTTCAGCACCCGACAAGTGGATGCTTCCAGGAAGTAGTGGCGTCCCG
>Ga0315902_10001980_pt1 | contig 32633 bp, 27 predicted proteins | sample LakEriMetagenome_9_FD_203523 | JGI IMG/M metagenome (GOLD analysis project Ga0315902, IMG submission 203523) | Freshwater fungal communities from buoy surface, Lake Erie, Ohio, United States - Buoy 12 MA117 | ecosystem: Environmental > Aquatic > Freshwater > Lake > Lake biofilm | place: USA... | reverse complement strand
ATAGATTTTGTCGAAAGGCGCACGATGACCGACCGCAGCTTGATCGAGGAAGCCGGCATCGGCGTGTCGAAGGCAGCAAGCATCCTCGACGAGGCGCTGGCAGGCGCCGAGGACGGCGAAATCTATGTCGAATCGGTACGCTCCGAGAGCTTCCTGTTCGATGACGGCCGGCTGAAGTCTGCTTCCTACGATAGCGGCCAGGGCTTTGGCCTGCGGGTCGTGTCGGGGGAAACCACCGGCTATGCGCACGCAAGCGAGATTTCAGAGGCATCGCTCAAACGCGCCGCCACATCCGCCGCCGCCGCCAAGCGCGGGCGTTCGAACAAACTGGCCATGGGACCCACGCCGGTGAATCGCCGCCTCTATGCGGACGTCGACCCCACCGCCTCGCCCGACTTCGTGACCAAGACCGGGCTGCTCGCGGAAATCGACGCCTGGTGTCGCGCAAGCGATCCGCGTGTCGTGCAGGTGTCCGTGTCGCTCGCGGGATCGCGCACCGCGGTAGAGATCATCCGCACGGGCGGCGCGAGCGTGGCCGAAGCTCGACCGCTGGTGCGCGTGAATATTGCCGTGACCATGGAGAAAGATGGTCGCCGCGAGACGGGCTCAGCCGGCGCAGGCGGACGCGCAGGCTACGAAGAATGGATCCAGCCGGACCGCTGGAAGGCGCTTGCGGCGCGTGCGCTGCGCAAGGCGGAGATAAATCTCGAAGCCGTCCCTGCCCCCGCAGGCGAGATGGAAGTGGCGCTTGGGCCGGGCTGGACGGGCGTGCTGCTGCACGAAGCTGTTGGCCACGGGCTCGAGGGCGACTTTAACCGCAAGGGATCGTCGGTCTACTCGAATCGCATTGGCGAGCAGGTGATGGCGAAGGGCGTGACGATCGTCGATGACGGCACGATCGCCAACCGCCGTGGATCACTGTCGTTCGACGATGAAGGCACCCAGACCCAGCGCACCGTTCTGGTGGAGGATGGCCGTCTCGTTGGTTATATTCAGGACAGGCAGAATGCGCGCCTGATGGGCGTTGCCCCGACAGGCAATGGCCGCCGCGAAAGCTACGCCGCGACGCCGATGCCGCGCATGACCAACACCTTCATGACCGGCGGCACCCACGAACCGGACGAGATTGTCCGGTCGATCAAGAAGGGCATCTGGGCTGTCGATTTCGGCGGCGGCCAGGTGGACATCACCAACGGCCAGTTCGTGTTCCAGTGCACGGAAGCCTATCTCGTCGAGAACGGCAAAGTCGGCGCGCCGGTGAAGAACGCGACGCTGATTGGGCACGGCCCGACGGTGATGAACAACATCTCGATGGTCGGCAACGACTTCGCCATGGACGACGGCGTCGGCACCTGCGGCAAGGCCGGCCAGTCCGTGCCCGTCGGCGTTGGTCAGCCTTCGCTGCGCATCGACAAGATCACGGTCGGTGGCGCGGGCTGACAGGCGGGCTCAATCCGTTCGATCACAAGCAGAACGGCGTCCCGATCGGGACGCCGTTTCAGTTTCCGTCAGCGCTTTTCCCTTACTCCGCAGGCTTGACTGCCGCCTGCGCTGCAAGCTCATCAGGCGTTTTCTCGGTGAATGCTCCATGGGCCATGTGCTTCAGCAAGAAACTGGCGAGCGACAGCGCCACGCCAACGCCGACACCGACCCAGCCGAGAATCCAGAAGACATCCAATGAAGCTTTCAGCGCGGCCTCGTTGCTGAGAGCCGTGCCGGCGACAGAGTCAGTTTCGGTCATGCCGGCGATGATGCCGCCAATGTATTGGGCCCAAGCAGAGGAGAGAAACCAGATTGCCATCATGGTCGATAGCACCTTGTAGACCGATAGCTTCGAGATCGCGGAGAGGCCCACAGGCGACAGGAAAAGTTCGCCGGTCGTGTGGAACATGTAGAGCAAGATCAGGAAGATCATCGGCACCTGGAACTGGCCATCGGCAAACTGTGCGCCGATCACCAGCATGAAGAATCCAATTCCGACCTGGATAATGCCAAGTCCGAACTTCAGAGTCGGGTTAGGATCAAGGTTGCGTGAGCCAAGCCACGCCCAAAGCGCCGCAAACACAGGCGCAAAGAGCAGGATGAAGCCCGCGTTGAACGACTGGGTCTGTGCAGCAGTGACGGTCATGAAGCCGTCGCTTGGCAGTTGCGTATTCTGATCTGCAAAGAGGGAGAGGGATGATCCGGCTTGCTCGAAAAGTGTCCAGAACACGGTCGCGGCCGCCACGAGTATCAGCGCGAGACCAAGGCGTTGGCTCTCGTGCTTGGTCAGCTTGGCCATCGTGAAGAAGATGTAGGCAAGGAATACCACGGACCCAAGCATCAGCAGGTAGAAGATGTGCACATGGTCCTGCCGCGGCAGGTTCATGAAGCCCAGTGCACTCTGCGTGAAGTCGTTCAGCCCGTTGAGGACCTGGGCAGGCGGCGATTGGACGAGCAGCCAAACGACCAGAACGGCCGCCAGACCGCCGGCATAGATCGTCCATTCCCTGCTCAGGCCAATGAAGCCTTTGCCCTGCAGGTTTGCAGCCTCCGGCGGGCGTCCGACATCATCAGGCAACTGCGCAGGTCCCTTTGTCCAGAACAGCAGGCGTGCACGGGTAAAGACCAGCCAACCGAACAGCATGCCGACGCCCGCGAGGCCAAAGCCTGCCCACCAGCCAACCGACGTGCCAAGCAATCCGCACAACGCCGTCGCCCAGAAGGCGCCGAGGTTGATCCCGTAGTAGTAGAGCGTGAAGCCCGGATCGCGCTTGGGATCGCCCTGCGGATACAGCTGGCCGACGATCGCCGATATATTCCCCTTGAGAAAGCCGACGCCGACGATGATCAGCGATAGCGCCATGTAGAAGATGCTGACAAAAAGCGGATTGCGATCAGCAACGCCAAGCTCATAGCTGCCCTGCGGAATTGTCTCGGGAATGGGCGCGTTGGACGGAAGGCCGGTGAAGACCAGATCGCCCTGCTCTGACGCGGATATCGTGCAGGTGGATTCCGCACTTTCCGGGGCGTTCAACTCGCAACGCGCATCGCCGATGGGAAGGAACGTTCTACGCAGATCGCCACGTCCGTCGACCTCGAACTTGTAGACCGCATCCTGGTATTTCAGCGTCTGCGAGGCCGAGTTGCCCTCGGCCGCCATAAGCAGGTGTCCCGCCACCAGCAGCAGCGCTCCGAACGCAATCGCCTTGCGGGTGCCAAGATACTTGTCAGCAAGAATGCCGCCGATCAGTGGCATCAGATACACAAGCGATGTGTACGCGCCGTACTGCGAACTCGCGAAGCCCTGACTGAACACGAAGTGCTGCGTCAGATAGAAGATCAGGATCGAGCGCATGCCGTAGTATGAAAAGCGCTCCCACATTTCGGCGAAGAAGAGGATGTGAAGCCCGCGCGGGTGATGCCGCATCTGGGTGAACACGGGGATCGCCGTAAGGCCGGTAATGAACAGGCCAACGACGACGACGATATTGAAGAAATCCATCCAGCCCTCGCCCATAAGCCCTTCGCGGGCCAAATCCCTTACGTGTATGGGCGATGTTCAACACGCTAGGAGGAGATGCTCAAGCCCCATATTCGCTGGGACCGCGCAAGACCATACCTCGCGCCATGAACAGCATGAAGAATTAGGGCCTAGACCAGAGTTTCGGCGAAAGACCGCGTAATGTCTCGCTTCCAGGGGCCGTGGTATTTTTCCAGCAAACGGTGCGCCTGTGTCAGGCCCGTCTCGGCGATTTCCTGCAGTTCCGTCAGGAAGACGGTTTCGTCGCGCCCCTTGGCGTTCAGGTTCGCGCGGCGCGCGAGGCCCCCAGCGGCAAGCTTCACCGCCTCGATCGCCAGCGCCTGCGCCGTCGTGTTTCGGATCGGCGCGGCGAGCGCCTGCATCGGCACAGCAGACCGCAAGGCCTGGCGCTCGGCAGCGGTGAAGCCCTTCACCAGCTCCCATGCGCCATCCAGAGCCTGCTGGTCGTAAAGGATGCCGACCCAGAATGCTGACAGCGCGCACAGCATGTCGTGCGAACCCGCATCGGCCCCACGCATTTCGAGAAAGGTCTTCAGCCGCACTTCGGGGAAGATTGTCGAAAGATGGTCGTCGAAATCATCCATCGCCGGCAACTCGCCGGGCAACACCGGCAGCTTGCCCGCCATGAAATCGCGAAATGAGAGACCCGATGCATCGATGTACTTCCCCTCGCGACGCACGAAATACATCGGCACGTCGAGCGCATAGTCGACATACTGCTCGTACCCGAAGCCTTGCTCGAACGCGAAGGGCAGCATGCCCGAACGATCAGGATCTGTGTCCGTCCACACATGCGAGCGATAGGAGAGGAAGCCGTTCGTGCGTCCCTCGGCGAAGGGCGAGTTTGCGAACAGCGCTGTCGCGATGGGCTGCAGCGCAAGGCTTACGCGCAGCTTCTTCACCATGTCGGCTTCTGAACCGAAATCGAGATTGGTCTGCACGGTGCACGAGCGGAACATCATCTGCCGCCCCAGCCTGCCGACCTTTTCCATGTAGGCCTTCATGATGCCGTAGCGCCCCTTTGGCATCATCGGCGTCTCGTCGAATGACCACAGCGGCGAGAAGCCGAGACCGAGGAAGTCGATGTTCATCGGCTTCGAAAGCGCCCGCGTCTCGCGCAGGTGCTCGCTGATCTCTTCACAGGTCTGATGGATGTTTTCGAGCGGTGCACCGGAAAGTTCGAACTGCCCGCCGGGCTCGAGGCTCACGCTCGCCAGCCCCTTCTTGAGGCCGATGATATGTCCGCTCTCGATGATCGGGGCCCAGCCATAGTCGCGCGCGAAACCTTCAAGCAGGCCGCGGATCGAGGCCGCGCCCTCGTAAGGCACGGGCCGCAGCGAACCTTCGATGAACCCGAATTTCTCGTGCTCGGTGCCGATACGCCAGTCCGACTTTGGCTTTGACCCGCCCGCCAACCGTTCGACGAGCTCGCGCTTGCCCTTGATGCGCGGCGAGGACTCGTCGATGTCGCGCGTGGGAGTCGTCATGCAGGGTGTGTCCGGAGCTGGTCCTCACCAGCCAGATAGGTATGCCCGCTTAGGGACGCCAGCCGGGTCCGTCAAATGTTCGAATTGTGAAGGAAAACTATTCCGACGGAGAGAGCGGCTATCTCCGCCAGTCGCCGCGCGCAGCCTGCCAAAGCGACAGGGTCGCGACAGCCGCCGTCTCCGCGCGGAGAATGCGCGGACCAAGGCCAACGGGCCGGACATAGGTTAACGATCGCAGCCGCGAACGCTCCGCAGGCGAGAAGCCGCCCTCCGGTCCAATGAGAATTGCCGCCGGGCCATCGGCGACGCCCTGCAACACGTCGAGAATCGATCCTGCCCTGCCCGCCTCGCCGCCCCATGGCCGGCCCTGATCGTCGCCCGCCTCGTCAGCGAAGATCAGCAAGCGGCTTGCATCCCAGCTCGCTAGAGCCGCCCCCAGCTTCTCGGCGTCGCGAACCGGAGGCACGTCCAAACGCTCGGTTTGCTCTGCGGCCTCGACGGCAATGCGCTGGAGCCGGTCCACGCGGACAGTCTCGGCGTCTGTTCGCTCGGTGAGAACCGGACGAATCTCGGCCGCGCCAAGTTCCACCGCTTTTTCAACCACAAAGTCCGTCCGGGCCTTCTTGAGCGGCGCGAACAGCAGCCAGAGGTCTGGCGTCGCCGCCTGCTCCCGCACCCTCGCAGCAAGGTCGAGCGTTGCTGTCGACTTCGTGCTGCCTGCGATGCTGGCGTCGAATTCGCCATCCCGACCGTTGAAGACGCGCACAGGATCGCCCGCCCCCAGACGCAGCACGCGCGTGAGGTAGTGCGCCTGGTCACCGTCGAGGACCAGCTTCCCGCCCGGCGCGAGATCCGGAGCGACATAGAGACGGGGTGTCGCGCTCATCCCCCTGCGCTATATCGGCCCCAGCCTCCTGCCAAGGACCACATGACCGAGCCCGCAGCCCCCACCGCCCCCGCTGACGCCGTCCGTGGCTCGTGGGTGGCGCATGCGCCGGCTTTCGCCCGCCCGTACCTGCAGCTGTCGCGCTATGATCGTCCGGCAGGCTTCTGGCTGCTGGGCCTGCCCTGCGTCATCGGACTTGTTCTCGCGCGTATTCCGGACGGCCTGATCGCCGAGGACGCCTGGCTTGCCCTGCTGTTCGCCATTGGCGCCGTGGCCATGCGCGGCGCGGGCTGCACCTACAACGACATTCTCGACCGCGACATCGATGCAAAGGTCGCGCGAACGGCGTTGCGTCCGCTTCCCTCAGGCGCGGTGTCGCTGAAACAGGCGTGGGCGTGGCTGCTGATCCAGTGCCTGATCGGCCTCGGCATCCTGCTTGCTCTGCCGGATTTTGCAAAGCTGGTCGCGCTCGCCGCCATACCGATGGTGGCGCTCTACCCGCTGATGAAGCGCATAACCTGGTGGCCGCAGGTCTGGCTTGGCCTCACTTTCAACTGGGGCGCCCTCGTTGCCCCGGCCGCCATTCGCGGCGAGATCACGCTGGCTGAATGGCTGCTCTATGCCGGACTTGTTCTGTGGACGCTCGGCTATGACACGATCTACGCGATCCAGGATCGCGAGGATGACGCTCTCATCGGCGTGCGTTCAACGGCGCGGCGCTTTGGCGGGAAGATCCGCCCGGCCGTCGCGATCATCTATGCGTGCTGCAGCGCACTTTGCGCAGCAGCCGCCTACGTCGCCGATGGCTGGATGGGCATTGCGATGACTGCGCCCTTCGCCTTCCACCTTGCGCTTCAGGTCGTCCGCCTTGATCCTGCCGATGGCGGTCGCGCGCTGATGCTCTTCCGGGCCAACCGCGAAGCCGGGCTGCTGCTGCTTGCAGGATGGGCCTTCATTGCAGCGCCATTCTAGCGGATACTGCTTTCGCAAGGCGCGATGTGGGAGACGAGCTTGACCGACGAACCAAAGCCGGAAGGCAAGAAGACGCCGCCAGTCGCCATGATCGGCGCAGGCGTGGCGATCGGCGCGTCGCTGCTGACGGTCTTCATCGCCACGGGCAACCGCGACAAGGATGAGCCGGCGGCCCCCGCGCAGGCCGCTGCAGCCGATCCCGCCGACGACCAGACCGCGCAGGTCCAGTTCGGCCAGAACGGGCAGACGACACCACCGCCCGCGCCTGCGACACCCGATCCCGGCGCGCCTGTCGCCAATGCCGAAGGCGCGCTGGCCTTTGCCGATGACACGATTTCCTTCAGCGCCGCCATCCCGCCGGGACCGGCGAGCGATCCCGTCCTGAACTACCTGCGCACCGACGCGCTTGCCTACTTCGCGAAGTACAAGGCCAACGCCCGCACTGACGCGGAGGACCGGAAAAAACAGGGCGCCATGGCAATGCCATGGGAAGTGCAGATCGAATGGAAATACACCGCCAAGGCGGGCGACATCCTCAGCCTCGTCGGCACGGCCTATGAGTTCACCGGCGGCGCGCACGGCATGACCTACACCGACACCCATATTGCCAAGGCCGCGACAGGCGAGCAGATCACCATCGGGTCGATGCTCACGTCAGGCGCGATATCGCCCGCCATGGTCATTGGCGTTTGCGAAGCTCTCAAGAAGGTGAAACTCCAGAAGATAGGCTCGGCCACGATCTACGATGAGCCGATTGTCTGCGCTGGCACGCAGACCAACATCAAGCTGGAGGAAGCGAAGATCGCCCTCGCGCCATCTGTCGAAGCAAACAAGTTTGGCGGACTGTTCGTGTACTACGACGCCTACGCGGTCGGATCTTACGCAGAAGGCAGCTACTCCCTCGTCCTGCCCCATGAGATTTTCGCGGAGGACCTGCGGCCGGAGTACAAGGCGATGTTTGGCGGGAAGGTTTCTGCGGAGCCGTAGGCGGGCTCCGCTTCATCGGCGGTGGAAGCTATCGCCGCGCCCGGAAAAACGACTTCAACAGCGCCGACGACTCCTCCGCCATAACCCCCGCCGTCACATCTGGGCGCGAATGGCATGTCGGCTGCTCGAAAAAGCGCGGACCGTGCGCCAGCGCCCCGCCCTTCTCGTCCGCCGCCCCGTACACCACGCGCCCGATGCGCGCATGACTGATCGCGCCGGCGCACATCGCGCAGGGTTCCAGCGTCACGTAGAGCGTCAGTCCGGTCAGCCGGTAGTTGCCCAGCGTCTGCGCCGCCGCGCGCATCGCCAGCACCTCGGCATGCGCTGTCGGATCGTGCAGGCGGATCGGCTGGTTGTGAGCCTCGGCCACGAGGGCGCCTGTCGCGGGATCCACCAGGACAGCCCCGACCGGCGCCTCCCCCGCATCGGCTGCCGCCTGCGCCTGCGCCATCGCGCGGCGCATCATCTCAAGGTCGAACGCCTCGTCCATGCCGCCCCATAGCATTTCGCGCGGGGGATGCTAGACGCTGCCCCGATGCGCATCATCGCCGGCACGCTCAAGGGTCGCGCCATCCGCACGCCGGAGGGCCGCAACACGCGCCCCACCTCTGACAGGGCGCGCGAGTCCCTGTTCAACGTCCTCGCCCACGCTGCTTGGGCGCCCGGCCTCGAAGGCGTCCGTGTGATCGATGCGTTCGCGGGCTCCGGCGCGCTGGGTTTCGAGGCCATCTCGCGCGGCGCCGCCTTCTGCCTGTTCGTCGAGACCGAGGCCGCCGCGCGCGGCTGCATCCGCGACAATGTCGAGGCGTTCCAGCTGTTCGGCAACACGCGCATCCACCGCCGCTCGGCCACCGACCTCGGCCTCAAGCCAGCAGGTCTTGGCGCACCCTTCGACCTTGTCTTCATGGACCCACCCTACGCTCAGGGCCTCGTTCCGCTCGCCCTTGAGCAGCTGGTGAGCGGACAGTGGCTTTTACCCGACGCATTGGTCGTCGCCGAGGTGGGCTCAGACGAACCCGCGCTGGAAGCGCCGGGCTGGAGCATCCTCGACGAGCGCACCTATGGCGCAGCTAGCGTCTATTTCCTCCGCAGGGGCTGACCCTTCGGCAACGGCGCGAACGGCGACAGCACGAACGCCAGCAGCAGGCCAAGCACCAGCACATCCGTCGACGCCGAGCCGATCATCGTGCTGTAGTCCATCACGAACAACGAGATCGGCGGCGTCACGCCGGCGATTCCGATCATCAGCATCGCGCCGATATTGTTCATCAGGTGAAAGCCCATCGCAGCCGCGAGCCCACCTGTCCTCCAGACGAGCGCGGTCATCACAAGGCCAAGCAGCGTGGCGACGGCGACATAGTAGATCGCAAACTGCGTATCGCCGCCGCCATTGGCGGTATGCGCCAGCCCGAACGCCAGCGATGGCAACAGGCCCCACACAAGCGGGTGTGGGATGCGCGCCGCGAGTTGCTGCGTGAGGTAACCGCGGAAGAACAGCTCCTCGCCTGCGGTCTGGAAGAAGATCAGCACGACAAGCGGCGCAAACGCCAGCAGCCAATGCTCCATCGGCAGGCTAGACCTCTCTGGCGGCGCGCCCGAGAGCCAGGTCGATCCGAGGCTGAGCGCGAGATACCCGGCGGCCATCGCCATGCCGATGACGAACTGATCGAGCCGGATACGGCCATCATGCCCGAACACGGTCGACAGCCCACGGCGGTGCAGAAGCTTCGTGACCAGCCAAACGCCGAGCCACAAGCCCCAGAATGTCCCCAGAAGCACGCCCATCGCCATGGCAGAGTCGCGATAGGTGAGACTCCCTTCGCCCTGCCCCATCACGGCGCCCAGCGCGTCGGCGCTGACAAGGCCGCCGCCCATGGCGATCAGGCCAAAGATCATCGTCCACGCCAGCCACGCCGCGACAACCAGCACGCTCCCGAACGCAGTGCGCCACAGCTGCGCGCGCGGTCGCGCTAGATCGACCCATCGCTGGAAGGGATGCTCCACGTCGTTCGCCTCAGGGCTTCAGGATCGTGGCGCCAATCGTCTTGCGCCCTTCGAGCGCACGGTGCGCTTCGGCCGCGTCCCTGAGCGCAAAGCGTTGGCGCACATCCGCCTTCACCGCGCCAGACCGCATCGCGCCCCACAGCGCCGCTGCGCCGCGTTCAAGGTCCGCGCGATGATGCGTGAAGTGGAACAGGCCCGGCCGCGTCATGATCAGCGACCCGCCCTGGTTGAGCCGCGCCGGCGCGATCGGGTCTGCGGGGCCCGACGCATTGCCATAGGTGATGAACCACCCGCGTGGCGCGAGCGACTTCAGGCTCGCCTCGGCAGATGTCCTGCCAACGCTGTCATAGACAACCGGCACGCCCTTCCCGCCATTCAGCTGCTTTACACGCGCCGCAACATCCTCGCTCGCGAGGATCGTCTCCCAGCAACCGTACTGCTTCGCCAGTTCGGCCTTCTCCGGCGTCGACACCACACCAATCACGCGCGCGCCCTGGGCATTGGCCCACGGTACGAGGATCGATCCGACGCCGCCGGCCGCAGCCCAGACCAAAATCGTCTCGCCGGGCTGGATGCGCCGGATCTCGAAGGTGAGCATCCAGACCGTCAGACCCTTCAGGAAGACCGCCGCTGCGTCCTCGTCGCTCACGCCATCGGGAATGCGAACCATCTTGTCCGCCGGCGCATTCCGATGCGTCGCATACCCACCCTGCAGCCCGTTGTAGACAACCCGGTCCCCGATTTTCAGTCCCGACACGCCCTCGCCCAGCGCCTCGATCACGCCTGCGGCTTCTTCGCCCAGCCCCGCGGGCGTTGGCCCAGGATAGAGCCCCGTCCGCTTGTAGGTATCGATGAAATTCACCCCGATCGCCGTCTGCCGCAGCCGGACCTGCCCGGCCTCGGGCGCACCCAGTTCCACTGTCTCGAACTTCAACTCCTCCGGTCCGCCGTGTCTGTGGATGCGGATGACGTCTGCTGTGGAGGCTAATGCCATTGGCGAACTCGCGGGGTTGCAGTGAGGCTTTGGACTCATGTCTAACCCGTCCTGAGCCGAGACACGAGCATGGACGTTGTTGAGATAATCTGTGGCATCGACGAAGCCGGGCGAGGCCCCCTCGCCGGCCCTGTCGTCGCGGCCGCCGTCGTGCTCGACAAGAAGCGCCGCATCAACGGCCTCAACGACTCCAAACAGCTCACCGAGGAACGCCGCGATATCCTCGCGGCCCGCATCAAGGAGCGCGCCGTCGCCTGGGGCGTCGGGGTCGCCACGGTCGAGGAAATCGACACCGTCAACATCCGGCAAGCCAACTTCCTCGCCATGCGCCGCGCTTTCGACCAGCTGGGCATGATGCCGACCCACGTGCTGGTGGACGGCAACGACCCGCCGCCCATCCCTTGCAGGATCACCTGCATCGTCGGCGGCGACGCGCTGGAGTCTGCCATCTCTGCCGCCTCCATCCTGGCCAAGACGACGCGCGACGCGATGATGGTGGACCTCTGCGCGCGCTATCCCGGTTACGGCTTCTCGCAGCACAAGGGCTACGGGGTCGCCGCGCATCTGGAGGCACTAAGGCGCCTCGGGCCGTGCCCCGTCCATCGCCGCAGCTTCAGGCCCGTGCGCGAGGCGCTGGGGATCTTGGATAAGGTGATCGTGGCGCGGCAGTTGCCCCTGCCAGGTGTTGTGGCGAGCTAGCGCCGCCCAAACAGCTTCTCGATATCCGCCAGCTTCAGCTCGACATATGTCGGTCGACCGTGATTGCACTGCCCCGAGTGCGGCGTGACTTCCATCTGCCTCAGCAGGGCATTCATCTCGTCGGCCGTGAGCCGCCGCCCCGCGCGCACCGAGCCGCGGCAGGCCATGTTGCCCATGACCTCTTCCATCCGCTCCTTCAGCGCCAACCCCGCCTCATACTCCGCAAAGTCGTCCGCAAGATCGCGGATCAGACCCTTCACATCCATCTCGCCGAAAATCGCTGGCGTCGCGCGCACGGCCACCGCACCGCGCCCGAACGGTTCGACCTCCAGCCCCATCACAAGCAACTCGTCCGCACGGTCGAGCACGCGCAGCGCTTCTTCCTCGGATAGTTCGACGATCTCCGGTATCAGCAATGCCTGCCGCCGCACGCCCTCACCCGCCATCTGCGCCTTCATGCGCTCATAAACCAGACGCTCGTGCGCGGCGTGCTGATCGACGATCACCATGCCGTCCGCCGTCTGCGCGATGATGTAAGTCTCATGCACCTGCGCCCGCGCCACCCCGAGTGGCGGTGTGTCAGCTGAAGCATCCGGCGCAGGCTCGACGCGCGCGCTCGGAGCGCCGCCGAACGCCTCGAACGTGGCAGGCCGGTTGTCGGACATGCCGGCATATGTCTGCGTCTCCACCACCGGCCGCGCCGGAGACCACCGCGCCTGCCCCGTGTTCCAGGGCAGAGACGGCGCCACATGGCTCGTCGCCGCGCCCAGCGCCGCGCCCGCAACTGTCGTGCTCGCGCGATGCCCGGCCGCGGCCAGCGCATGCCGCAGCGCGCCGATCATGAGCCCGCGCACATTTCCGGAATCGCGAAACCTCACTTCCGTTTTGGCCGGATGCACGTTCACGTCCACCTGCATCGGGTCGAGATCGAGGAACAGAACCGCCATCGGATGCCGGTCGCGCGCGAGGAAATCCTGATACGCCGCGCGGATCACGCCGACCATCAGACGATCCTTCACCGGCCGTCCGTTGACGAACAGGTACTGGTGCTGCGCGCTGCCGCGATTGAAGGTCGGCAATCCGGCAAAGCCGGACACACGGACCCCCTCGCGCTCCGCGCCGATCTCGACGGCGTTCTCGCGAAACTCCTTACCCAGCACGGCGCCCAGGCGCCTCAGCCGCGCCTCGCTCGCATCGCCCTGTTCAGCCTGCAGCTTGATGACGGTCCGCTCGTCCGTCTCGAGGTGGAAGGCGACGTCCGGCCGCGCCAGCGCGAGGCGGCGCACCGTATCCGCAATCGCCTGCGCTTCCGACCTCTCCGTCTTCATGAATTTCAGCCGCGCCGGCGTCGCATAGAAAAGATCACGCACGTCCACGCGCGTTCCGCTGCTGGTCAGCCCGCTCCACGGCGCGGGGTTCGGTCCGTCGATGCGCCCTGCATCTACGGTGATCTCGAAGGCCGCATCGGCGCCCACAGCCTTGCTCAGTATTCCAAGCCGGGACACCGAACCGATCGACGGCAACGCCTCGCCCCGAAATCCCATCGTGCGGATGTCGAGAAGATCCACGTGGCCATCTTCATCGGCCGCCAGCTTCGACGTGGCGTGCCGCTCGATCGCCACCGGCAACTCGTCCACGCTCATGCCGAGCCCGTCATCCTCGACCAGCAGGCGCGTAAGCCCGCCGCCCTCGATGCGCACGCGGATCAACCGCGCACCGGCATCGAGCGCATTCTCGATCAGCTCCTTCGCGGCGGCGGCCGGACGCTCCACTACCTCGCCGGCGGCAATGCGGTTCACTGCATCCGGCGGCAGGCGGCGGATGCGTCCCTCGGGCGGTTTCAGGGCTGATTCGGCCATCCAGGCACCTTAGCGTCGATGCCGGCGATTGGCAGGACGTTGCGGCAGCGCCCTCACAGCTTTGTGCCAGGCAAAGCGCTCAATCCAGCGCCGGCTGACCCACCATCACGAAGGTGAACTGCTCCGCCTTCATGTATTCCGCCGCGACCCGCTTTACGTCCGCCAGCGTCACCGCTTCGAAGAAGCCATTCCGCTGCTGCACATAGTCCGCCGCCAGATTGTCCTGCCGGAACCCCAGCAGGTTGCGCGCGATCCCTGCGTTGGAATCGAAGGCCAGCGGAAACGCGCCGGTCACATAGGCCTTGGCGTCATCGAGTTCAGCCTGCGTCGGTCCATCGCGCCCCAGCCGCCCGATATTCTCCCGGATCAGCGCCACGGCCTCGTCCACCTTGTCGTTCTGGACTGAGGTTGACCCCGTCCAGCGCCAGAAATGCGTTTGCAGGCTGAGGCCCGTACCGACGGCATAGGTCAGCCCGCGCTTCTCGCGCAGGTCATCGCCCAGACGGGACGACAGCGCGCCGCCGCCGAGAACATAGTTCAGCAGGTAGGCCGCGAAGAAATCCGGGTCCTCGCGGCGTACACCCGGCCCCGAGAACATCACCAGCGTCTGCGGCTGGGCGAGTTGCGTCACCACCGGCTCCGACAGCGCCGGACGGGCGACAGCATCCGCCAGCGGCGGCAGGGGCGAGCCCGCGGGCAAGGCGCCGAACACCTCGTCCAGTTTCGGCTTCAATTCATCCGCCGTCATGTCGCCGACCACGACGACAAGCAGCCGCTCCTTCGTCATCAGCGTCTGTTTCAACCTGGCGATGTCGCTGCGTGACACGCGCGCTACGGTTTCCGGCGTTGCATAGCGCGCATATCGATGGCCCGGGATCAACGCGTTGTTCATCGCGCGGCTGGCCAACGTCCTCGGATTGGCGTCTTCCTGCTTAAGCGAAACAGACAGCTCGCGCTTGGCTCGCTCCATGGGCTCACGATCGAAGCGCGGTTCGGCGAGCGCCATGCGCACCATGTCGAAGCTCTCGTCCGCTGTCTCCTTCAGTGTCGTCAGGCTGCAGGACGTCCAGTCTATCGCGACCCCACAGGCGAACGACATGTTGAGGTCCTGCATGCGCGCACCGTATTCGGTGGTGTCGAACTTTCCCGCACCTTCGTTCATCATGTAGGCCATCACCCAGCCTGCGCCTTCGCGCCCGCGGGGCTCATTCGTCGCTCCGCCGCGCCATGCCATCTCCATGGCGATGATCGGCACATGCGATTCAGACACCAGCCACGCCGTGACGCCGCCCGGCGACGTCACCACCTGCACATCAGCCAGCGAGGTGTCCTTCGCGGGCGCGACCGTCTGGCACGCCGTCACCAGCACAGCCATGACAAGGCTGGCGACTGCCCGGCTCATTGCGTCTCCGGCAGCAGCAGGGCGTCGACGTGGTTCACGCCTGAGAGATACCGCTTCATCACGGTCCGCACATCCGCAGCGGTGAGCCCACCGACCAGCGCCTCGCGATCTGCGATCTGCTCCAGCGTCAGCCCGGCCGTCAGTTGCACGCCATACCAGTTCGCCATCTCAACCTGGTTATCCCTTTGAAATATGCGCTTGGCGGCGAGCGTTTTCTTCGCGCGCGCCAGCTCCTCCTCCGCGGGCCCTTCCGCGATGAACGTATCGACGATTGCCATGGACCTCGCCTTGAGCGCGTCGAGCGACACGCCCTGCGCCGGCTCGATGCTGAGCCCGGCCGGCCCCGGCGCCTCCATCTCGTAGGCCCAGGCGAGGACGCTGACTGCCTTGCCGCCTTCGACCAGCTCGCGATACAGTCGGCTCGTCCGTCCGCCACCAAGAATCTGCATCCCGACCTGCAGCGCCGCCGCATCCGGATGGCCGAGCGGCGCGCCGATCCAGATACGCTGCCACTGCGTTTGCCGGACCTTCGCGTCGCTGTGCTGCACCTCGACGGAGGCGGCAAGCGGCTTAACCTCCGGCAAGGCGCGTCGCTTGAGGTCGCCGCGCGGCGCGATGGCTCCATAGATGTCCTTCGCCAGCGGCTCCAGCTCGGCCGCCGTTATGTCGCCGGAGACAACAAGGATCGCGTTTTCCGGACCGTACCATTCGCGATACCAGCCGAGCGCATCCTCACGCGACAGCGCCACAATCTCGTTCTCGGGCCCGATCACAGGGATCGCGTAGGGATGCCCCTGATAGAGCCTTGCCCACACCATCTCGTCCAGCACGGCCGCGGGCTGGCTGTCCACGCTCTGCCGGCGCTCGCCGAGTACGACATTGCGTTCCGGCGTCACCTCCTCCTCCGCGAGCCGCAGGTTCACCATGCGATCGGCTTCCATGCGCATCATCTGCGGCAGCCGGTCCTTCGCGATGCGTAAATGGTAGTTCGTGAAGTCGTACGACGTGCCGGCGTTGGCCTGTCCGCCATTGCGCGCGATCGTGCGGAAGTATTCACCCGCCGGCAAAGTGTCCGTCGCCTTGAACATCAGATGCTCGAGAAAGTGCGCCAGCCCCGCCTTGCCCGGCGTCTCGTCCGCCGAACCGACGCGATACCACATCATGTGCGTCACCACCGGCGCGCGATGATCCGGCAGCACGACAGCCTGCAGTCCGTTCGACAGCGTGAAAGTCTGGGGCGACCAGTCGCCTCCGGCCTGTGCAGACGCCGGCCCGGCCAGCAGCAGCCCAGACACAATCAAGCCAAGCAAGGCTTTCGCCCAGCGAAACATCAGCGCGTTCCAGCCTCGCCTCAAAGACCCGGCAGCTTGCTGGTCTGCTTCGGCTGGATCAGCACTGCGCCGCCGCCGGTGATGTCCTTCACCGCTTCGGACTCCGTCTTGAGGCGCGCAGCCTCGGCGACGGGATCTATCACCGGCTCGCCCGCCGGGCCGCCCCAGTTCAGGATCGTGTCGGCAAAGCTGCGATTTTTCCGCACCGCTTGAGAATTGTCGAAATCAACCTGCGCGCGGACCGTGCGCTCCACCGCATCGCCGCCGGCGGCGCGGACAAAAGCCTTCTCGCCTTCGCTGGCGTTGGCGCCGAGGTCGACGCCGAACACCGCCACGCGGGCCTGTGCCTCGGGGGACAATTCCTGCGGACGCGCCTGGCCGAGCGTCGGCGGGCGAAGATTGTATTCCGGCGGGACCGTCAGCGGCGCCTTGCGAACCACGCGGAACTCGTCGGGTCCGCCGGCGGACGCGCAGCCCGCGAGGGTGATCGCCGTAAGGGCCACCAGGCCGAATGTCGTTTTGCGCTTCACTGAACTCTCCTATCGCGCCGCCCAAGCGGGCAGCCAGGTACCGACTCCCAGACCTTCTAGCGCGCCCGGTTCCGCCCGGCCAGAAGCTGATCCAGCAGCAAAACGCCCGCTCCAATGGAAATCGCAGCATCTGCGACATTGAAGATCCACGGGAAGCCGACATCCCAGCCGCCAATGTTCCAGCCGAACCACGGGCCCTGAAAGTCAATGAAATCAACAACTGCGCCGAAAATCGCCCGGTCGATCAGGTTGCCGACCGCGCCGCCGATGACCATCGACAGGGCAAGCGCCGTCAGCTTCCGCTCCGCGCGAAGGAGCCAGATCGTGAAACCGATCGCGATACCGGAGATCATGACGAACAGTCCCCAGCGGGCGAGCCCCTCGGCCTGCATGGCCCCGAAGCTCACGCCCCGGTTCCAGATCATGGAGAAATCCATCAGAGCCGAGATCTCGATCCGGCCGCAGGGCGCGGCGCCGACGAGGCAGTCCATTGCCCTGAATTCCGGCGCGCCCAGCACCCACGCCTTGGTCAGCTGGTCCAGCACCACGATCGCGATGACGAGGGGAATCCCCCAGCGCCAGGCCGTGGTCATCTTTTCGCGCGAAAGCCAGTCCATCGTCACAGCCATCCAACTACCTCAAACGCCACGATACTCACGAACGGCCGCCGCATCTCTCGGGGTGATGTCGGGATAGGCGGGGTCCGCCGTAGCGGGATCGAAATACTTCCATGAACGCGCGCATTTAACGCCGGGCGCGCGGCTGCTCGTGACCGAGACGCTTTCCCCGCCTGCGATCAGCTCCGCCTGTGAGGTGATGAAGATTTCGGCTGCATCCTCGCCAGCGAACGTCTTCAACAACTCAGGGTCGCCCACGGTTACGGAAACCGAAGCTTCCAGCGAAGAACCGATGCGCTTTTCGCGCCGTTCCAGTTCGAGCGCTTCCGTCACTGCTTTACGAACGCGGAAAACGCCGTCCCATCGTGCGGCATGCGCCGTATCCAGCCACCCCGCCGGCGTTTCCGGGAACAGCTGTAGATGCACAGAGCCCTTGCCCGGATAGCGTTGCTCCCACGCCTCTTCGCACGTGAACACCATCACCGGCGCGAACCAGATCGTCAGGCGCCTGAACACGTCGTCCATCACCGTGCGGCACGCACGCCGGCGCAGCGACGACGGCGCGTCGCAATACAGGCTGTCCTTGCGGATGTCGAAATACACCGCCGACAGGTCCACGACGCAGAAGTTCACCAGCTCGTGGAAGGCCTTCTTGAAGTCGTAGGCCGCGTACGCATCGCGCACCACCTTGTCGAGTTCGGCCAGCCGGTGCAGCACCCAGCGCTCCAGCCCGGGCATGTCGGCATGCGCGACACGCTCTGACTCGTTGAAGCCATCCAGCGCGCCCAGAAGGTAACGCATCGTGTTGCGCAGCTTGCGGTAGATGTCGCTGTTCGCATTGAACAGGTTCCAGCCGAAGCTTGGATCATCCGCATAGTCCGACGACGCGACCCAAATGCGCAGGATGTCCGCGCCGAATTTTTCGCAGACCTCCATTGGCGAGATCACGTTGCCGAGCGACTTCGACATCTTCTCCCCGTCCTCGGCCTGAACGAAGCCGTGCGTGACGATGGCGTCGAACGGAGCGCGCCCGCGCGTTGCGCAGCTCTCCAGCAGGGACGACTGGAACCAGCCACGATGCTGATCCGAGCCCTCGAGATAGACATCCGCCGGCCACTTCAACCCGCGGTCTTCCAGCGTGAACGCATGCGTGGTGCCCGAGTCGAACCAGACATCGAGAATGTCGTTCACCTTCTCATAGTCGGCCGCCTTGTACGCGGCGCCGAGGAATTCCTGCGCGTCGCCGCCGAACCACGCATCGGCCCCGCCCTTCACGACCGCCTCAACGATGCGCGCGTTCACGGCGTCATCCTTCAGGATTTCGTTTGTCTCACGATTGACGAACAGCGTCAGCGGCACGCCCCACGCACGCTGGCGCGAGATCAGCCAGTCGGGCCGCTCCGCCACCATCGAGCGAAGCCGCTCGCGTCCACGCTCCGGCGTGAACGCAGTTGCGTCGATCGCCTCGAGGCACAACTCACGCAGTGTCTTGCCTTCCTTGCCTTGCAGATGGCCGAGCGGCTGGTCCATCCCGATGAACCATTGCGAAGTCGCCCGCCGGATCACCGGCGCCTTGGAGCGCCACGAGTGCGCGTCGCGCAGCGTGGTCACGCCCCGCGCCAGCAACGCACCCGCCTCGATAAGCTTGTCCATCACAGCCTTGTTCGCGGGCCCATCCTGCCCGCGCTTCTTGCCGTCAACCGTGATGATCTCGAGCCCTTCGAAACCAGGGCACTCTTTCGTGTATCGGCCGAACTCGTCGACGGTATTGGGGATCGCATCGTGCACACCGCGGAAATCCAGCATGCGCGAGTTTGCGACCCAAACCTCGTAGTCGTCCTCGCCATGACTTGGCGCCGTATGGACGAAACCGGTGCCGGTATCGTCGGTGACGTGGGACCCCGAGAGCAGGGGAACATCAAAATCATAGCCCCCGAGTCCGGCATGACGGAATGGATGGGCGACAGTCATCCGCGCGAGTTCCGCCGTGGTGACATCTGACACGCGCGTCCAGGCCGAGGCCTTCGCCGCCTTCATGACGCTTTCCGCCAACTTGTCCGCAACAATCAACTGGTCGCCCGGCTTGATCCAGGGCTCAAACGCCAGTCCCTGTTCCAGGCTATCGCAACGAAAGAGGCCGTACGTGATATCGGGATTGAACGAGACAGCGCGGTTCGCCGGGATGGTCCATGGCGTGGTTGTCCAGATCACCACGGATGCCTGCTTGAGCCGGTCCTCATCGGCTTTCGTGACCGGGTCGGTGATGACCAGCGAGTCCACCTGAAACTTCACCCAGATCATCTGCGCCTTGCGGTCGGCGTACTCCACCTCCGCCTCGGCGAGCGCAGTCTGTTCAACAGGGCTCCACATCACGGGCTTGGCGCCTCTGCGCAATTGCCCGCTCGTCGCGACCTTGAGGAATTCCCTCACCGTCGCTGCTTCGGACGCATAGTCCATCGTCAGGTATGGATTGGCCCAATTGCCGGCGCCGCCGAGGCGCTTGAACTCGGTGCGCTGTATGTCGATCCACTTCTGCGCATAGTCGCGGCAGGCCTTGCGGAACTCCGCCATCGGCACGTCGCGCTTCTGCTTGCCGGCGGCGCGGAACTCCTCCTCCACCTTCCACTCGATCGGAAGGCCGTGGCAGTCCCAGCCGGGGATGTAGTCCGCATCGAACCCCATCATCTGCCGGGTCCGCACGACAAGATCCTTGAGCGTCTTGTTCATCGACGTGCCGATGTGGATGTGCCCGTTCGCGTACGGCGGGCCGTCATGCAGCATGAAGGCCTTGGCGCCGCGCTTCTTCGCATCCGCGCGCAGCTGGCCGTAGAGATCTTCCGCCTCCCATTTCGCCAGACGCAGGGGCTCCTGCTGGGGAAGGCCGCCGCGCATGGGGAAGTCAGTTTTGGGGAGGAACAGCGTGTCCTTGTAGGGGTTCGCTGCGTCGTCTTTTTCAGGGCGTGTCATGTTCAGATTCTGGGGGGTCGCTTGAGTGGGAGCCTAAGGCGCATACGACTTTCCCGGCGGTAAACGCGCTAGATCGCGCCCGCCGGGCCCATAATTCGGAGTATAGCCGCTCTGGTCATGCCCGGCTGATAGCGCGTCGCTTCCCCTTCGACTAGGGGATCACGCCAGCCGCCCGGAGCAGGAAATCGCGGTTCTGGCGCAGGACGGTGGAAAATGTCGCCAGGCTCACCTCCAGGTTCGCCTCGGAGACGCCCCCATCGAGGATGACGTCGTCGCTGACGACGAGGTGGCCGGAATCCTCGAACATGAAGACCGCCGCCTGGTCCCGATTGAACCGGTTGGCGTGATCCAGCATCCCCGCTGGCGTCGATCCAGGAACCGTCACCCGCGCCGTGAGCGTGATCCCCTCGCACCGCACGCCCGGCCGGCTGCTGGCGCAATGCCGCGCCTCAGCCCGAAAGGTTTCGCCGTCCGCCCCGCGGAATTCGACCCATGCATTGGCTTCGGGCGATTCCTCACCCTGCCCTGTCGGGGTGTAGTCCATCCGGCCGACCAGCCGGATGATCTGCGCCACGTCGAACGCTTCGACGAGCGCCGGCGCTTTCGCTTCAGCAACGGGCGCTTCCACAGAAGCGGGGGGCGGGGCTGGCGCACACGCCGCCGTCATCAACACAGAAAGGCTCAGCCACCGCGTCCGCACACTTCTCGCCTCCATCATCCAGCAGGAGAGACTGAGCCAGCCAGCACCAGCTTTGCATCCGCCGCATCGACATGCATCTGCTTCACCAGCGCATCGAGGCTGTCGTAACGCTCCTCAGCCCGCAGCTTCGAGACGAACGCCGTGTGCAGCCGCTTGCCGTAAAGATCGCCGCTCCAGTCGAAGATCACGACTTCCAGCAAAGGATCGCGCATCCCTGTCGTCGGCGTGCGCCCGAAATTGGCGACGCCAGATCGCCACGTAACTTCGCCGTCGATCCGCGCCCATACCGCATAAATCCCGTGCGCCGGATGCACGATCTCTCCAAGCGACATGTTCGCCGTCGGAAAGCCAAGTGTCCGACCGCGCTTCTCGCCGTGCTCAACGACTGCATCGGTGATCCAGTAGCCGCCGAGCCCGCGCGCCGCCTCCGCCATGTCGCCGCGCTCGATGGCGAGACGGATGCCGGACGAAGACACTTTCGCCCCGCCCTCCTGCACTTCCGCCACCATACTCACGTCGAAACCGAGCTCCGCGCCATGCCGGCGCAGGCTATCGACATCGCCCATCCGCCCCTTGCCGAACCGGAAATCGAACCCCACGCTCACCGACCGCGCGCTGGCCTGCCCCACGATCACGCGCTCGCAAAACTCGCGATCCGTCATCGCCGCCATCGCAGCATCGAACTTGAGGAGGTAAAGTTCCTGCACGCCGATCGCATCGAGCGCGATCTGTCGCCTTAGCTGAGTCATCAGCCGGAAGGGCGGCGCATCTGGCTGGAAGAAACGCCGCGGCGCCGGCTCGAATGTCGCCACGCCCAATGCCACGCCGAGCCGCTTCGCCGCTGCGCCTGCATCCGCGATAACCGCGCGATGCCCCGCGTGCAGCCCATCGAAATTGCCCAGCGCGATGGCGGCGCCTGACATGACGGCCTATTCGGCCAGGCCGGACGGCACCATGACGAGCGCCTCGCCCTTCATCACGATCTTGCCGTCAACCTCGCCCTTCACGGCCAGCCGCACGCGATAGCCGCGCTCGACCATCTCGATCACCTCAGCCGAGGATGTCACCATGTCGCCGATCCGCACGGGCCGGACGAATTTCAGGTTCAGCTCCATGAACACCGCGCCGGGCCCCGGCAGGTCATTGCCCAGGATGGCGGAGATATAGGACGCGCTGAGCGCCCCGTGGGCGATCCGTCCCTTGAACTGGGTCGTCTTCGCGTAGTCCTCGTCCATGTGCAGCGGATTGTAATCGCCCGAGACCCGGGCGAAATCGATCACGTCCTGCTCGGACACGGTATTCTCGATCGAGACGCTCATCCCGATCGCCAGATCTGCGAACGTCCTGCCCGTTTTCATGCCCCGAAATCCTCAAGTCCCGGCCCGCTGGACCGGTGGTCTGACGGCGGGTGCATAAAGCAATCCGGCCGACAATGTGAACCGTTTTCCTCGCAAATCCGCATTGCGAGGCCTCTTTGCGCCGGACGTCTACCCAAAATGGCCGGTTTGCTAATGTCCAAAGCCACGGGATTCATCATTTATTTGGCTGCGACCCGTACAAAAGCTCCCAGCAACAGCCTCCCGGAGTCTTTGGAACATGGCCGTCGACCTGTCCATGCCTGTCCTTGTCGTGGACGATTACCAGACGATGATACGCATCATTCGCAACCTGCTGAACCAGCTGGGCTTCAAGAACATCGAGGAGGCCAAGGACGGCCGCCAGGCCCTGGAGAAGCTCAACTCCGGCCGCTTCGGTCTCGTGATCTCCGACTGGAACATGGAGCCGATGACCGGCTACGAGCTGCTCCAGCAGGTGCGCGCCAGCGAGAAGCTGAAGACCACCCCCTTCATCATGGTCACCGCCGAGTCAAAGACGGAAAACGTCATCGCGGCCAAGAAGGCGGGCGTGAACAACTACATCGTCAAGCCATTCAACGCCGAAACGCTGAAGGGCAAGCTGAAATCCGTTCTGGGGGAATTCTGATGGCAGCTGCCGAAGCCGCTCTGAAAATTCGTACGGCGATGGACCAGCTCAAGGCCACAGGCGTTCGCGAACGCCCGCTGGTCGAAGTGCTCGACCTCTCGCACCAGATGGCCGATGCGATGACCGCCTTCTTCGGCTCGCTCGACAAATCCATCATCGGCGAATTCCGCTACCTCGCAGACTTCATCCAGAAGGCCCGCGACGAAATCTCCGGCCTCCAGGCCAATGACATCAAGGACAGCCGCCTCCCCGGCGCCTCTATGGAACTGGACGCCGTCGTGCGCGACACCGAGCGCGCCACCGAATCGATCATGTCGGAAGCCGAGACGCTGATGGCCCTGGAGCCCACGAATCTCACCGCATACAAGGCTGACGTCGACGCCGCCATGATGCGCATCTTCGAGGCGTGCTCCTTTCAGGACCTCACCGGCCAGCGCGTCACGAAGGTGATCTCCACGCTGCGCCACATCGAGGATCGCGTGACCAAATTCGCAGACGCTCTCGGCGTCAAGGACTCCGCGCAGGCGGAATCCGTTGAAGACGCCCGCAAGCGCGAGCTTCTCCTCAACGGCCCGGCCGCCAACGGCCCCGCGACATCGCAGGACGACATCGACGCGCTGTTTGCATAGTCGCATCGGGTTGTCGCACTGACCAAAAGAAAGAAGGGCCGCGATTTCATCGCGGCCCTTCTGCATTTCAGCGATCAACCTCGTTACCAGGTCATCCGCGCCTTCAGGTAATAGAAGCCGCCGTTGAAGCCGTAGGGCGAACGCTCGCCATACCGCGCGCCAGCAATGCCGGCCCACGGATTGTCCACCGGATACTGGTCCAGCAGGTTCTGCGCGCCCGCGATAAGCTCGACGTTCTCGGTGACCTTGTAGCCGACTTCGGCGTCCACCAGGAAAGCAGCCTCGCCATCGATCGGTAGCGTGTCGTCCTCGAGGTGGGCTTCATAGTATTCGCCGTAGTAGTTGATGCGGCCGAGCAGGCGCCATTGATCCCGCGTGTGCGTGAGGGAGAAGTTCCCCTTCACCTTCGGCAGTGACTCCTCCAGCTGACGCACGCGAACCGGCGAGATCGTCTGGCCGGCATTTTCGACGCTCGTCTCCGTGTAGTTCACCGCGAGCGTGTAGTCAGTGTCGCCCAGGTCGACGAAGTCCACCGGGCCGGACAGCACAACGTCGACGCCACGAGTCTCGGTGTCGAAGTCGTTGTTGAAGAACGAGAACGAGATCAGGTCCTCGAAGCCCGTGAAGTTCGCGCGATCAAGTACGTTGGCGGTGTCGAGGATCGTCAGCAGCTCGCCGGTGCGCGTGGCGCCGCCTGTCGGGACGTTGTTCTGCGCGGCGAGGAATTGCAGCGCAGCCGGGAAGTTGATGGCGGAGGAGCGCGAAATGCGGTCCTCAACTTCGATCTGGAACAGGTCCACCGTCAACACCGACGACCCGATGTCCAGGGCGCCGCCGACTGTGAAGTTCTGTGACCCTTCCGGCCCGAGGGTCGGACGCGTCAGGCCAAGTCCGCCGCTTGCGACAGAGGCGGCGATATAGTCCGCCGCGATCTGCCCAGCCGGGCTGCTCAGCGGGAAGGTGCCTTCATCCTGCAGCTGACCGTTGGAGAACTGCGTCGTCACATTGATGACGTTGGCCTGTCCCGTCGTCGGCGCGTGGAAGCCGGTCGACAGGGTGGAGCGCAGGCGGAAGCCGTCCATCACGCGCCATAGGCCGCCGATCTTGTAGTTCGTGGTGTCGCCGAAGCTGTCATAGTCCTCGAAGCGCACAGCAGCCTGCAGCGTCACCGCTTCAGTCACATCGGTTTCGAGGTCGATATAGTAGGACGTGTTCGACTGGCTGCTCTTGCCGGCCGAGGCTGGCGTGAAACCGCCGAAGCCGTTCGACGAGCTTGAGAAGCCCTGGCCCAGCGGGTAGGCGGAAGAGGGTGCCGCCAACGGCCCGAGGGCGTAAGACGCCACGTCGCCAGCGCGAACCTCGAACTCTTCCTCGCGCCATTCAAAACCGAACGCGACGTTGAGGTCAGACGCAAAGCCGACCGGAAGCCCGTAGCCGAAATCCAGGTTGAACAGGTTCTCGACCTGCCCGTAGCCGCCCGGGTTGAACGAGGTCGGCGTGTTCGGACCAAGCGAGGCGTTGATCGTGTTGCTGATCAGGAAGTCGGACTGGTTGTCGCCATAGCGATAGCTGACGTCGTAGTTCAGGCCGGCAATCCACGGAACCTCGCCGCGCATGCCGAGCGCGATCGACATGTCCTCGAGCGTGCCGCCGAAGCGCGGCGTGAAGCCGCCCGGGAACATCTCGACGAAGGAGAAGCAGTTCGCGTTTGCTGTCACTGCAGCGAGAACCGTCGGGTTGGGCAGCAGCCCGCCGCCCGCCGTCAGCGGGATGCCCGCCGGGCAGTCGCCAGCTGTATTGACGCTGAGATCGCCGACGAGGATTGACGGCACGCCGCCAGAGGCTGCCGCAAGCGGCGCGCCCGTGACCGGATTGACCGTCGGTCCGCCGAAAACGCCCGGGCGGTTGGTCGGGTTGCGGAAGTAGAACCCGCCCTCGACTTCACGCTGGGCGTAGTTTCCGAACGCATAAAGCTCGTGCTTGTCGTCCAGGTCGTAGCCGAAATTGGCATAGAGCTTGAAGTCGTCCTTGACCTCCGGCTGGCCCCAGATCTGCGCCGGATTTCCGACGGCCGTGTTGCCTGCCGCGATCAGCGCAGCTGCGTCATCGCGCTGCGAAGACCGGTCGGTGGCGTCCGTCTGCTGGTACTCCGCTGACAGGTTCAGGAAGCCGTTCGCGCCGATCGCCATGCCGACATTGCCGGCAACCTGATAGGAGGCGCCGTCGCCCTCATAGGTCTGGCCCCACTTGGCTTCAACCGATCCGCCAGACGTGTCGTCCTTGAGGATGAAGTTGATGACGCCAGCGATAGCGTCCGATCCGTACTGCGAAGACGCGCCGTCGCGCAGCACTTCGACCTGCTTCAGCGCGATCGCCGGAATGGTGGAAATGTCAGCGCCCTGGCTGCCGTCCGAGATACCGCCGCCGAGGAAGGCGATGACAGCCGCGCGATGCATGCGCTTGCCGTTCACCAGAACCAGCGTGCTGTCTGGCGGAAGTCCGCGGAGGTTGACCGGACGGACAAGGGTCGCAGCGTCCGAGATCGGCTGCGTCGTGACGTTGAATGAAGGCACCAGCGTGCGGATGATGTTCACCGCATCGTTGTCGCCGGAGTTCACCAGTTCGTCGCCCGATACCACATCGACCGGCGCGATCGAGTCGATCGCCGAACGGGCTTCGGTGCGCGTGCCCGTGACGATGACCACGTCCCCGTCACCGCCCGTTTGCTGCGCCGTCGCCAGCGGAACCCCGACGGTTCCCATAGCCAGCAACATTGCGGCGCCCCGCAATAGTTTCATTCTCATGTCGTTCCCCTCCACGTCAGTTTGATGACGCTCGACCATTCCACCTACCGTAAACCCGCACCAGACACTTCCCGCCGGAATTGAATCGCGCGACCACGCAGGAACCCCGTTTCTTCCTTGCAAATCGTCCATGATTCACCGGTCGTCGCGCCTTGGCTCTGGCTGCCGTAGCGGCAATGCCGTGCGCAAGCTGGCGCAATGTCGTCGGCACCAGAGTTCTGGCGCTATCGAGGGCGCGCACAAAAGCGACATCGGGTTGGAAACCATGCTGGGTCGAGAGTGATCTCCGGTGTAGGCTGCCCCGGTACAAAAGGGAGAGTGCGATGCGCAGACTCGTGACGTCTTTGCTGGTGCTCGGCGCGATCAGCGCCACCATCGGCGTCGGGCATGCCCAGAAGGGCTTGAGCACCGGCCCCAACCTCGACGGCATCGAGAACGCCCGGCGCATCGAAGAGAACAAGGCCCGGGAGCGCGACGGAGCTCGCAAGGCCGGCCTCGCAGCGCTGCAGGAACAGAACTTCACAGCCGCCGAGCAGAACTTCACGAAACTGCTCTCCTTCGACCCGACGACCAGCGACGCCAGCTATCTGATGGGGCTCGCCCAGATCGGCCTCAACAAATGGCCCGAAGCGAAACTGTCGCTCCAGGCTGCTGTGAAGATCGAACCGAACCGCTCCGAACCCAAAGCCCGCCTTGGCATCGCCCACGTGATGCTCGGCGACATCAATTCGGCCGCGGATCAGCACGATGCGCTCTCAGCAATGGCGAGGGAATGTCAGCGTTGTCCGGACGCAAAGATCATCGCCGACAACCTGATTATGCTCGACAGGATCCTCGTGGCCGCCACGAAGAAGCCCGCCCCGGCAGGTTGATCGCCCACGCGACGTGAACAGAGAGAGACGCAATGCGGTACGTCCAGCATCTTCTGATTCCCGTTCTCGTCAGTCTCGCCGCCTGCTCGCCCAAGGTCGAAACCGACGCCGAACTCGCCACGCGCGCCGGCGCGCCGCTGTTTGAAGGCATGGGCGCATTCCACCGCGGCATCGACACGAAGGACCCAGCCGCCCAGCGCTATTTCAACCAGGGCATGGTGCTCGCCTTCGGCTTCAACCACGCAGAGTCGATCCGCTCCTTCCGCGCCGCTCAGAAGCTCGATCCCGAATGCGCCATGTGCTTCTGGGGCGAAGCACTTGCGACCGGCCCCAACATCAACGTCACAGCCAAGGGCAACGCCGTCATGTCGGCCGACGAGCAGACCGCCGCGTGGACAGCGCTCGGAAAGGCGAGGGCCGTCGCCGCAGGAAAACCACAGATCGAGAGCGACCTGATCGACGCGCTCGGCAAGCGCTACGCGCCCGAGCCCGTCACGGATCGCGACGCGTTCGACAAGGCCTACGCCGAAGCCCTCGGCGCGCTCGTCGCGAAATACCCCGAGGATGACGACATCGCCGCGATGTATGGCGAGGCGTGGATGAACACCATGCCGTGGAACTACTGGTCGGACGCCACAACACCGCGCGCCGAAATCGCCCCCGTCATCGCCAAGCTGGAAGAGACCATCGCGCGCAGCCCGAAGCATCCGCTTGCGCTGCACCTCTACATCCACGCGATGGAAGCCTCCGCCACGCCCGAAAAGGCCGAAGCGGCGTCAGACGCGCTGCTCGCGCTCGTTCCAGGATCAGGCCATCTCGTGCACATGCCCGCACACATCTACTGGCGCGTCGGCCGCTACAACGATGCCGCGCAAGCCAACATCCTCGCGGCGAAAATCGACGAGGACTACATCGCACAGTGCAACGCGCAGGGCTTCTACCCCGCAATGTACTACCCCCATAACATCCACTTCCTCTGGTCCGCCTCCACAATGCAGGGCCAGAGCAAGGTCGCCATCGAAGCCGGGCGCAAGCTCGCCGACACTGTCAGCCTCGAACAGGTCGACCAGTTCCCGACGATCGAGTTCTTCAAGACCATCCCGCTGCTGTCGCTAGTCCAGTTCGGCCAATGGGACGAAATCCTCGCCGAGCCGCAGCCGCGCGAAGACCTTGGCTTCTCCAATGCCATCTGGCGCTACGCCCGCGGCGTCGCGCTCGCCAACAAGGGCGACGTGAAAGGCGCGAAGGCCGAACACGCAGCCCTGGTCCCGCTGAAAGCCAATCCGAAAGTCATGGCGCTCGACGGAAACGACTATCCTGCCAGCATGCTCCTCCAGATCGCCGACGACCTGCTGCAGGGCGAGATCGCGCTGGCAGCCAAGGACAATGCCAGCGCCATCGCGAAGTTCACCGCCGCCGTCGCCGGGCAGGACGCCCTCCCCTACACCGAACCGCCCTTCTGGTATTACCCCACCCGCCAGTCCCTCGGCGCCGCCCTGCTCAAGGCCGGCAAGCCCGCCGAAGCGCAAGCCGCCTACGAAAAGGACCTCCAGCAATACCCCCACAATGGCTGGTCCACCTTCGGCCTGATCGCCGCGCTGGAAGCCCAGGGCAAGACAGACGAAGCCGCCACCCACCGCGATCACTTCAAGGCGATGTGGCAGTTCGCCGACGTCCAGCTCAACACATCACGCGTCGCCGCCCCGCCGATCTAGCGCGCAACCAATCGCCTCCCCGCGGGTTCCATCTGAAGCGCGCGTCCGCGGCACACCGCCGCCCACGCCGCGCACGCTTCAGAGAATGGACCCTCCCATGACCACGACGCGTGAAGACGAACTGAAACCCATCGCCAAGGGCCCGAGCCGCCGCCCCACCACCGAACAGGGTCGCCAGGGCCAGAACATCCGCGGCATGCTCACCGTGCTGTTCGTGTCAATCGCACTCGCCATCATCGGGTTCGGCGCGATCTACGTCTTGAACCAGCCGCCGCAGACGCCGGCGGCCGCGTCGGCCCGCCCATCAACGATAACGCCGCCGTTGAACCCGCCGACTTAAGCCGGTACTGCCCCTAACCCCGATCCCGCAGAATCCGTCCCTTCTGCCGATCCCAGTCCCGCTTCTTCTCGACGTCACGCTTGTCCGGCGCCTTGCGGCCTGTCGCCAGCGCCAGCTTGATCTTCGCCATGCCCGTCGGGCCGAAATAGAGTTCCAGCGGCACCAGCGTCCGCCCGTCGCGCTCGACAGCGCCGACCAGCCGGTTGTACTCGCGCTTCTTCACCAGCAGCACGCGCTTGCGCGCCGGATCATGGTTGAACTGCCCGGCCGGCGGATAGGTCGGGATGGTTGAGTTCACCAGCACGATCTGGCCGTCTTCCTCCCGCGCATAGGCCTCGGCGATGTTCGCCCGCCCCTCGCGCAGCGACTTCACCTCGCTGCCCGTCAGCACGATGCCCACTTCGATATCGTCGATGATCTCGTAATTGCGCCGCGCCTGACGGTTCTCCGCCACCGACTTCCGCGCCATCTCGCGCCGCGTCTTGCCCTTCGGGTTCGCGCCACTGCTCTTGGTCGGCTGCGCCATCAAAGCACGCCCGCTTCCTGCATCGCAGCCTTGATCTCGGCCTTCACCGCCTGGCTCTGCACCGGCACCAGCGGCAACCGCAGTTCATCCGCGCACAGCCCCAGCAGCGACAGTGCATATTTCGCCGGCGCCGGGCTTGCCTCGAGGAACATTGCGCGATGCAGCCGCGCCAGCGTGTCGTTGATCCGCCGCGCCTCGGCATAATCGCCACGCAGCGTCGCCTCCTGCATTCGTGAACACGCCTCAGGCGCCACGTTTGCTGTCACCGAGATGCACCCCACCCCGCCCTGCGAATTGAACGCAACGGCGCTCGGGTCATCGCCCGAAATCTGAACGAAACCTTGCTTGCAAAGCGCAGAATGGCGCGCAACCCGCGAGAGATCGGCGGTCGCATCCTTGATCCCGATAACATTCGGAAGCTGCGAAAGCCGGGCCACGAGTTCCACCGACATGTCGGAACCCGTCCGCCCGGGGACATTGTACAGGAAAATCGGCAGTTGGACCGCTTCCGTCAAAGTTTTGTAATGTGCATAAACGCCATCTTGGGTCGGACGATTGTAATAGGGGTTCACGATCAGGGCCGCGTGAGCGCCGACTTCTTTAGCATGCTGCAGGAGGCCAAGCGCCTCGGTAGTGGAATTGGAGCCTGTGCCAGCAATGACCGGAACCCGACCCGCCACCGTCCGAACGCACAGCTCGACGACGGCCCGGTCTTCCTCATGCGACAGCGTCGAGGCCTCGCCCGTCGTGCCGCAGACCACCACGCCGTACGTCCCCGCCGCGATCTGCCGCTCGATCAGCGCCACAAACGCCTTCTCGTCCACCTTCCCGTTCCGGAACGGCGTGACGAGGGCGGGTATGGACCCTTTGAACAGCATGACGTCAGATATCCCTGAAAACGTGGAGCGCCGGATCAACGACTCGCCGGATAATCATTTCGCGCCTCTATTTGGCAAGGGAGCTTCGATGCCCGGCACGCGGCAGCAGACATGGGGGTTTCGCACGATGCGTCAACTAATTACCGGCGTCGCCCTCGGCTGTCTCTGTGTATCAGCCGCCGCGGCCAACCCGCCCGCGCCCTCCCTCAAGCCCGCCCCGGCGCTGCAATCGACCTGGATTGCCAACAACGATTTCGATCTACTGTTCCGCACGCTCGACGCCGCCGACCGTGAAGACTGGGGCCAGGTCCGCTCGCTCCAGTCACGCATCAGCGATCCCGCCGCCCAGACGCTGATCCGCTGGCGCCTCGCCACCAACGGCAATGCCGGTCTCGGCTTCACCGACCTCATGCGCGCCGCAGAGGAGTTCAAGGGCTGGCCCGACAACGACAAGATCTACGAACAGCTCGAACAGACCATCACGCGCTCCAGCATGACCGCAGACGAGCGCATCGCCTGGCTCCTGGCCCAGGGCCCGCGCACGGGCGATGGCATCCTCGCCCTCGCCGACGCCTATGACAGCCAGGGGCGCCGCGACGACTTGCTCAATGTCGTGCGCGAAGCCTACCGCTCCCGCCCCATGTCCTCCACCGCCGCCGCGACGATCAGCTCGCGCTACGGCGGCAACTTCAACGCCGAAGACCACTATGCCCGCGCCGACATGTTCCTCTGGCGCGGCGACGTCGCCAGCGCGCAAGGGCTGCTCTCTCGCCTCACCGCAGATCGCAAGGCCGTCATCAACGCGCGCATCGCGCTGATGCGCAACGCCAAGAACATCGACAAGCTCGTCAACGCCGTTCCTGCCGCCTACACCGAAGACGCCGGCCTGCTCTACGAACGCGCGCGTTGGAACGAGCGCCGCGGCAAGACATCGGAAGAGCTCAACCTCCTCCTCCGCATCAATGGAACCAGCGCCCCCGCCGTCGGCCGCGAAGACATCTGGAGCGAGAAGCAGTCCGTCGTCCGCCGCATGTTGCGCGAACGCAACTACGCCACCGCCTACCAGCTCGCCGCCGGCCACGGTCTCACCTCCGGCGAAGCCTTCCGCGACGCCGAATGGATGGCCGGCTGGCTCGCGCTCACCAAGCAGGGCGATGCGCTCAGAGCCGAAACTCATTTCCGCGTCTTCGCCGCCGGCGTCGCCACGCCGATCAGCGTCTCGCGCGCGCAGTACTGGCTGGGCGAAGCGCTGAAGGCGCAAGGGCGGTTAGAAGAATCCGCCGCCGCTTACGAGGCCGCCGCAGCCTACCCCTATGTCTTCTATGGCCAGCTCGCCGCCGAGAAGGCCCGCGCGACAAAGCCCGAACTCGGCACGCTAGGCTTCATTACGCCCGCCGCACCCACAGATGAAGACCGCGCCGCCTTCGCGCGCCGGCCCGAAGTGCGCGCCGCCATCCTGCTCGCCGAAACCGGCCGCATGGCCAGCTTCGAGCGTTTCTCCTTCGCCCTCGATGACATGCTCACCACGCCCGCCGAACACCAGATGCTGTTCGACATCGCCGCCGGCTATCTCGAAATGCGCGCCGCCATCCGCGGCGCGAAAGCCGGCCTCGGCCGCGGCCTCGTCGCGCCAGACGCCGTCTTCCCGCTCCTCCAGCTGCCGACCTCGCCGCGCTCAGGCTCTGCCGAGCCTGCCATGGTGCTCGCCCTCTCGCGTCAGGAGAGCGAATTCAACCACCGCGCTATCTCCAGCGCCGACGCACGCGGCATGATGCAGATGATCCCCCGCTATGCACAGGCCGAAGCCCGCCTGGTCGGTCTACCCTTCCGTCAGAGCTGGCTCACCGACGATCCGCAATACAACCTCCGCCTCGGTCGCGGCTTCCTCGACGACCTCGTGGATGATTTCGGCGGCAGCTACATCCTTG
>Ga0315902_10001978_pt1 | contig 32647 bp, 25 predicted proteins | sample LakEriMetagenome_9_FD_203523 | JGI IMG/M metagenome (GOLD analysis project Ga0315902, IMG submission 203523) | Freshwater fungal communities from buoy surface, Lake Erie, Ohio, United States - Buoy 12 MA117 | ecosystem: Environmental > Aquatic > Freshwater > Lake > Lake biofilm | place: USA... | reverse complement strand
GGTGCCGCGCCAGGCCTCGTCGAACGTCAGCGTCACCTGGGCAAACAGGTCACCGCCGTCCTGGGGCGACACATCCTGTCCGCTCCGCCGGGCAAACACCTCTTCGAACAAGTCGCCGAACGTCGTGGTCTGGCGGGCGTGTACTTGGGGGGAAAAATCGAATCCGCGAAAGCCGAAGCCGGGCCCCGGCGTGCCGGGGTCGGCCTGCGACCCTCCGCTGTCATACTGGCGGCGCCGCTCGGGATCCACCAGCGTCTCGTAGGCGCGCACGACCTGCTCGAACCGGCTGGCCGCGGCACCGTCCCCCGGATTGAGGTCCGGGTGCAGGCGCCGGGCCAGGCGCCGGTAGGCGCGGCGGATATCCTCCGCCGTCGCCTCCCGTCGCACTCCCAGAACGATGTAGAGATCCATCGCGGCGCCTCGCGCGTCCCGTTACTTCTTGTCGTCGACAACCTCGGCGTCGATGACGTCGCCCTGGTCGGACGCGCCACCGCCGGCCGGCCCGCCGGCCTCGGATCCCGGCGCGCCCTCCGCGGCGGCGCCAGAGGCCGCCTGCGCGCGATACAGGGCCTCGGCGGCCTTGTGCTGCGCCGCAGTCAGCTTCTCGAGCAGGCCCGCGATCGCCGCGGTGTCGTTGCCGTCAATCGCCGTGCGCAGCGCCTGCATCGCGGCCTCGACCTCCGCCTTCTCCGCCACCGGCAGCTTGTCGCCCGACTCCTTCAGCATGCGCTCGGAGGCATACACCGCGCTGTCGGCGCGGTTACGGGTGTCGATCTCCTCGCGCCGCTTCTTGTCATCGTCGGCGTGCGCCTCGGCTTCCTTCATCATCCGCTCGACCTCATCCTTGCTGAGGCCCGAGGACGATGTGATGGTGATCTTCTGCTCCTTCTGCGTGCCCAGGTCCTTGGCCGACACGTTGACGATGCCGTTGGCGTCGATGTCGAAGGTGACCTCGACCTGAGGCACGCCGCGCGGCGCCGACGGAATGCCGTCGAGACGGAAGTTGCCCAGCGTGCGGTTGTCGCGCGCCAGCTGGCGCTCGCCCTGCAGCACGTGCACGTCCACCGACGTCTGGTTGTCGGCGGCCGTCGAGAACACCTCGCTCTTGCGCGTGGGAATCGTCGTGTTGCGCGCGATCAGCGTCGTCATCACGCCGCCCAGCGTCTCGATGCCCAGCGACAGCGGCGTGACATCGAGCAGCAGCAGGTCCTTCACGTCGCCCGACAGCACGCCGGCCTGAATGGCCGCGCCCATCGCGACGACTTCGTCAGGATTGACGCCCTTGTGGGGTTCCTTGCCGAACGCCTCCTGCACGAGCGTCTGCACACGCGGGATGCGGGTCGAGCCACCAACCAGCACCACCTCATGGATCTCGCGCGCGGTGACGCCGGCGTCCTTCATCGCCTGGCGCGTCGGCGCCATCGTCTTCTGGAGCAGGTCCTCGACCAGCGACTCGAACTTGGCACGCGTCAGCTTGCGCGTCAGGTGCTTGGGCCCGGAGGCATCCGCCGTGATGAACGGCAGGTTGATTTCCGTCTCCATCACCGACGACAGCTCGATCTTGGCCTTCTCGGCCGCCTCGCGCAGGCGCTGCAGCGCCATGCGGTCCTTGCCGAGGTCAATGCCCTCTTCCTTGCGGAACTCGTCGATGATCCACTCGATGACCTTCTCGTCGAGGTTGTCGCCGCCGAGGTGCGTATCGCCGTTGGTGGCCTTCACTTCCACGACGCCGTCGCCCACCTCGAGGATGGAGACGTCGAACGTGCCGCCGCCGAAGTCGTACACCGCGATCAGCTCGTTGTGCTTCTTGTCGAGGCCGTAGGCCATCGCGGCCGCCGTCGGCTCGTTGACAATGCGCATCACCTCGAGCCCGGCAATCTGCCCCGCCTCCTTGGTCGCCTGGCGCTGGGCGTCGTTGAAGTAGGCCGGCACCGTGATGACCGCGCGGGTCACCGGCTCGCCAAGGTGGTCCTCAGCGGCCTGCTTCAGCTTCTGCAGCACCATCGCCGAAATCTGGGGGGGCGCCCACTCCTGCCCGCCGGCCTTGATCCGGACATCCCCGTTGCCGGCGCCCGAGACGGTGTAGGGCACGCGCTTCATTTCGTCGCCCACCTCGCTGAAACGGCGCCCCATGAACCGCTTCACCGAGAAGAGCGTGTTTTCCGGATTGGTCACAGCCTGGCGCTTGGCGACCTGGCCCACCAGCCGCTCACCGCTCTTGCTGAAACCCACCACAGAGGGGGTTAACCGATGGCCTTCGGCATTCTGAATGACGGTGGGCTGGTCACCCTCCATCACGGCCACGACAGAGTTGGTTGTCCCGAGGTCGATGCCAATGATTTTGCTCATGTCATTAGCATGAAACCTTAGTGTGTCTTTGTCAATATGGAATTTCTCACGCCAGCGCCTCGACGCTGCCCAACGACAGCCCCCTTGCTATAGTGAAAGCACACAGAGCGTCCGTTCCCCCATGCCGCCCATCCGTTCGGTTGCCCGCCTGGCCTCTCTGGTGCTGCTGTTTGTTTTCGCGGCGCTGGCGGGGACCACTGCCGGCGTGCTGTTCGCCTCGTCTGACGACCTGCCCGAGGTGTCTGCCCTCGACAGCTACGCCCCCAGCACCATCACCCGAGTCCTCGACCGTTCGGGCGCCCCGCTCGGCGATTTTGCCGTCGAACGCCGGGTCGTCGTCCGCTACGAAGACATCCCCCTCGAGTTGCGCCAGGCGATCCTCGCCGCCGAGGATGCCGGATTCTTCGAGCACAGCGGCCTGTCCGTCTCACGCATGCTGCTCGCGCTGGTGCGCGACGTCACCAGCCGCGGCAACGTGCCCGGCGGCTCAACCCTGACCCAGCAGCTGGCGCGCAACCTCTTTCCCACCACCATCGGCTTCGAACGCACGTGGGAACGGAAAATCAAGGAAGCGCTCGTCGCCATCCAGATTGAAAAGCGTTACTCCAAGCCGGAGATTTTCACCCTCTACTGCAACCAGATCTACTTCGGACACGGGGCCTACGGCGTGGAGTCGGCCTCGCAGCTCTACTTCGGCAAGCGGGTCCAGGATCTGTCGCTTGAGGAAGCCGCCCTCATTGCCGGCATCATCCAGGCGAATGTGCGGCAGAGTCCCTACGTCAATCCCGAGGCCGCCCGGCGCCGCCGCAACTATGCGCTCGATCGCATGGCCACCGAGCAGTTCATCACCCCCGAGGAGGCGCGCGACGCCAAGGCCCGGCCCATCACCGTGGCCGGCGACCCGGGCACTCCCGCCAGTATCGCGCCCTACTTTCTGGAAGACGTGCGCAAGCGCCTCGAGGACACCTACGGTGCCAAGGCCCTCTACGAGCAGGGCCTGACCGTGCGGACCGGTCTGGACCGCTCCCTCCAGCTGGCCGCGAATCGCGCCATCGATCGCGCGCTGCGCCGACTCGACAAGAAACGGGGGGTCTATCGCCGCAGCACCCAGACCCTCGCTTCGTTGCGCAAGACCCTCGACACCTACCGGCCCGATCGCTGGAACCGGCCGATGGCCGTCGGCGACATCGTCCCTGGCGTCGTCACGGCGGTCACCGCCACGGCTGCCACCGTGAACATCGGCCCGTTGACGGGCCAGCTCTCTCGACCGGGGGTGGCGTGGACACGACGCACCGACCTCACGTCCCTGCTGCGCGAAGGCGACATCGTCGAGGTGTCGCTCGCCACTCTTGATGAGGACACGAAGACGGCAACGCTTGGCCTCGAGCAGCCGCCAGCCATCGAAGGGGCGCTGGTGGCCCTCGACAACCGCACTGGGGACATCCGAGCCATGGTGGGCGGCTTCAGCTTTGCGCGCAGCAAGTTCAACCGTGCCACGCAGGCTTCACGGCAGATGGGGTCGACCATCAAACCCCTGCTCTACACGGCGGCCATCGACCGTGGCCTCTCCGCCGTCACCATCATCGACGATGCCCCGACGACGTTTGACGCGGGCGAGGGCCAGCCCCCGTATGCGCCGAACAACTACGACCGCACGTTTGCCGGGCCAATGACGCTGCGCCGGGCCCTCGAGCAGTCGCGCAACATTCCCGCGGTCAAGGTCATTGAAATGCTCGGGCCCGCCCAGGTGGCCGGCTACGCGGCGCGCTTCGGATTCCGTGAGCCGTTCCGGCCGTTCCTGTCGATGGCCCTCGGTGCACAGGAAACCACCCTGCTCGAGATCACCAGTGCCTACTCGGCGTTTCCGAACCAGGGGGTGCGGATGCCGCCCGTGTTCATCCGCGCCGTCGACGACCGGCGCGGGGTCCGCCTCGAAGAGGCGCGCCGCGCCCCGAGCGAGGCCATTCGTGCCGACACGGCAGCCGTCATGACGGCGCTGCTGCGGGGCGTCATGCAACGGGGCACCGGAGCGTCGGCCGCCGCCCTCAACTGGCCGCTCGGGGGCAAGACCGGGACCGTCGACGAATACTCCGATGCATGGTTCATCGGCTTCGATCCCGAGATCACCGTGGGCGTGTGGTTCGGCCGCGACGAGAAGAAGCCGATCGGCCCGAACGAAACCGGCACGACGGCCGCGCTGCCTGCGTGGATTGAATTCATGCGCGACTATCTCGCGCTGCGCGGGCGGGGCGACAGCCCGCCCGAGTTCCCACGCCCATCGTCGGTGGTCACCGCCCTGGTCAACAGGCAGACAGGGGCGCCGGCCAGCCCGGGTGATCCCGATGCGATCGAAGAGTGGTTTCTGGCGGGTACCGAACCGGCAGCCACCACGCCGCCCACCTCCGCTACGCGCCCCTGATCTGCGCTAATCCTCGTCGCCCCCATCGTCGGCCTGCCCGAGCGTGCCGGTGGCCTTCTGCATGAGGTAGGTCTTGATGAAGAGATCGAGATCGCCATCGAGCACCTTGTAGACCTGTCCCTCGGTGTACTTGGTGCGATGGTCCTTGATCATCTGGTACGGCTGCAGCACATAGCTGCGGATCTGTGAACCGAAGGCAATGTCCTTCTTCACACCGCCGATGTTGTCGAGCTTGGCCTGCTGTTCCTTCAGCCGCAGGTCGTACAGCTTGGCGCGCAGCACCTTCATGGCGACGTCGCGGTTCTTGTGCTGCGAGCGCTCGTTCTGGCACGACGTCACAATGCCGGTCGGCAGGTGGGTGATGCGCACGGCCGAATCGGTGACGTTGACATGCTGCCCGCCCGCCCCGCTCGACCGGTAGGTGTCGATGCGGAGGTCTTTCTCGGGGATGTCGATCTCGATCGTATCGTCCATCTCCGGCCAGACGTACACCGACGCAAACGAGGTGTGTCGCCGGGCGGCCTGGTCGAAGGGCGAGATGCGCACGAGGCGATGGACGCCGGCCTCCGCCGACATCAGCCCGAAGGCATACTCGCCCGCCAGCGTGAAGGTCACGCTCTTGAGCCCCGCTTCCTCACCGGGCTGATACTCGAGAATGGTGCGCCTGAACCCCCGCCGCTCGGCCCACTTGAGATACATGCGCAGCAGCATCTCGGCCCAGTCCTGCGACTCGACGCCGCCGGCACCGGGGTGGATGGACACAATCGCGTTGGCCGCGTCGTGCTCGCCGCTGAGCATCTTCTTGATCTCGCCAGCGTCGACCACGGCCTCGAGGCTGTCGAGCGCCCGGGCCAGGTCGGCCTCGACCGGTTCCCCCTGCTGGGCCCATTCAATGAGCACCTGCAGGTCATCGCGCTGCTGCCCCAGGGCATTGCGCAGTTCGACGTCTTCGCTGACGCGCTGGCGCCGGCGGAGGATCGTCTGTGCGTCGGAGGGCTGGTTCCAGAAATCGGGAGCGGAGATGCGGGCTTCGAGCCGGCTCAGTTCTTCGTCGAGACGGGCCCCGTCAAAGATAGCTCCGCAGGTCAGCGGCCCGCTTGAGCAGGTCGGAAGAGCGGCGAATCAGTTCATCGAGGACGAGGGCCATGGTCTCCTGAGGGTCGCGGCCAGCAGCGCCAGCAGGGTCAGCAACCCCGACGCAAACGCGACGACGTCGCCTATTGTGGCATACACCGTCCGCTCCTGCAGGAACCGCACATCGCCCACCACGACCGTCGTGTCGCCGAGCGCCGTCCGCGTCACGATGCGTCCGTAGGGATCGACAATGCCCGTGATGCCGGTGTTGGCAGCGCGCACCAGATAGCGCCCCTGTTCGATGGCCCGGACGGCCGCCATCTCGAAGTGCTGGAACGGCGCCGATGACTCGCCGTACCACGCGTCGTTCGTGATGGTGGTCAGCAGTTCGCTGCCCTGCTGCACCGCCTCGCGCATCAGTCCGGGATAGGTCACCTCGTAGCAGATCGCCGTGCTGATCATGTGCCCGTCCACAGGCAGCATCGTGACGCGCGTACCAGGGGAAAAGTCGGCAACCGCCTCGACCAGCGGCTTGACGAAAAACAGCCAGTCCTTGAACGGTACCCATTCCCCGAAGGGCACCAGGTGCATCTTGCGATACACGGCTGCCGTGGCCCCGGCGCCGTCGAGCATGAACGCGGAATTGAAGAACCGCATATCGGGCTCGCGCTCGACCTCGTCCGATCCGAAGAGCACCGGTACGCCCAGAGCCTGAACAAACGATCGCACCTGCGTCTGGCCCCGCAGGTCTTCGTCGAACAGGAACGGCGTGGCCGACTCGGCCCAGAGGACCACCTTCGCGCCAGCCTCGACAGCGCGGGTCGACAGCGACATGTACTTCTGGAGAATCTCACCCGACTTTGCCCGGTCCCACTTGTCGACCTGCAGCACGTTGGCCTGGACGAGCCCCACGCGCACGGCCGTGCCTGCGCTCAGCAGCCGGCCGTCACCGAGGCGAGCCGCCCCCCAGACGGCGGGCACGGCAATGAACGCCACGGTCACGGCAAGCGCGCGGAGGCGGAGGCGCGGTGTCGACATCACCATGACGGCGAATCCAGCGTTCACCAGGCCCACGAACAGCGACAGCAAGTAGATGCCGCCGACACTGGCCATCTGCGCCAGCGGCAGCAGGTCGATCAGCGTGTTGCCCAGCGGAATCCAGGGGAACCCGCCGATCAGGAACCCGCGCACGTATTCGAGCGCCACCCAGGCCGTGGCGCCGAGCGGTAGCCCCACCCAGCCCAGCCGGGCGACCAGCGTTGCCGTCACGGCCCCCGCCACCGCCACGTACGCCGACATATAGAGCACCAGCAGGAACGCCGCCCCGACCGCAAGGGGCAGGGGCAGCCCCCCGAACGTCCCGACCGTGTCGCTGGTCCAGTAGAGCGTGCCCGAGTAGAAGACGACACCGGTGAGCGTGCCGAGCCAGGCCCCCCGCGAGGCCGACTGACCGGGCCAGTGCCCGGCACGCCCCGTCCATCCGCTCAGCGCCACGAGCCACGGTACAAGGGCGATCAGCCCGACGGCGCCGTGGCCATAGCGGGGAAACGACAGGGCCAGCAGGGCCCCCGACAGGAGCGCTAGCGCACGATCCAGGGGTCCAGCCGCTCCTCGCGCTTGAGACGCGCGACCACACGGTCGGCGTCGGCGCGTGTTGTGAACTTGCCGATGCGCACCCGGAACAGATTCGGCGCCCCCGGTGCCGGCGCCATCACGTACGCCGCGTAGCCTTTCGCCGACAGACGACCGGCCATGGCTTCGGCCTCTCGGCGATTGCGGTAGGCCGAGACCTGCACGGCCATGCCGGTGCCGGCCGGCTCGGCGAACGACGCTGCTGGCGCCGGAGTCGGTGCGGTACGCGCCGCGACTGCAGACTCCTTGGCAGAGGCGGTCGCGGGTTCCGTCGCCGTCCTGGCGGACGTCGCCTCACCCGCCGGAGCTCCGGCCCCGCCTCCGTCCATGGGTACCGGCTCGTTGCGCACGGCCGGAGTCTCTGAGAGCGCCTCGGCGCCAGGTGACCGCTCGGTGAGGCGGTCAGGGTAGGTCACGGCTTCCTTCACGATGCCGTCCGCCGAGTCGGTATTGCCGGTCTGCACCGGCGGCGGAGGCGGCAGGTCGTCGGGCAGGGGCACCTCGGCCACCGACGACTCGCCATACAGGGCCGGTTGCACGCCACCCTTCACGCCCCGGCCCACCAGCACACCCGTGATGAAGGCCACACTCAGCACCACCATCGAAGCGACGATGAGAAACACCGTCTGCTTCCGGGTCAGCTGCAGGTCGCTGAATCCATCGTCGTGCGAGTGATCCATAGGCTTTCTTTCGATGGTAGCACTTACGGTGTCGGCCGCTGGCGCGCAAGGGCTTCGGCCAGCCACGTCTTCGCGTCGGGGCTGTCGTCGCTCCAGAGGGCGATGCGCAGCGCGGCCACCGCCTCGTCCACCCGATCGGCCCGCAGATACAGTCGCCCGAGCAGCAGGTGCGCCTCAGCCAGGTATGGCGACAGGAACGTCGCGCGTCGCAGGGCCGACAGCGCCTCGCGATCATCACCGCGCTCGAAGGCCCGACGCCCGGCGTCGAGGTGAAACCGCGCGAGCGATGTCCGCTCGGCCGCACTCGCCGGGGCATCGAGTGCCTGGCCGCGTCGCCGAACCCCCTTCAGCGTCGTGGACAGCCGTTCGAGGCCGGACGGCACCCCCGTCGACCAGCGATCGACATCACCCGAGAGCTGGCGTGCCAGCGCCTGCTCGCGCTGCCCTTCCACCGTGGCGCCCAGCTGCTGCACGGCGCTTCCCAGCACGAAATGCGCCTCGGCATCCGCCGGATTGCGACGCACGGCCTCGCGCAGCCAGTAGGCACTGCCCTGCGCATCGCGTGCACGCCAGTAGGCGTAGCCCAGGTTGAAGTAGAGGTCGGCGTTGTCAGGGTCAAGCTCAACGGCCTGGCTGAGGTAGTACGTCGGCTGCCCGGTCTGCGCCGTCGGTGTGCGCCGCAGCTGGATCACTCCCAGCGCGTTGGCCACCGCCGCGGCCGGTTGCAGCTTCAGCAGGTCACGCAGCGTCCTGAAGGCCTCGTCGTGCCGCCTGAGGTCGATGAGCGACAGGGCGGCCGCATAGCGTGCCTGCCGCTGCAGGCCCGAGGCCTGGGGCACCGCCATCACCGCCTCGAGGGCGGGGCCGTGACGCCCCTCGTCCCGCAGCAGCGACCAGTAGGCCAGACGAGCCTCCGCATAGGCTGGCGCCAGATTCAGCGCCGTCTTCAGGTAACGCTCCTGTTCGTCAACACTATCGGCGGTCAGGCCTTCAACCAACGCGGCAAACGCCGCGACAGACGGCGGCGTCACCCACGCCCCCACCGGTGATGGGGCACCTGCCAGCAACGAGGCGACGCCACTGGCGGCCTCGAACAGCGCACCCAGCGGGCGCGTCAGCGTGACCTCCGGCGACAGTGCCGGGGGTGACAGGGACACGGTGCGTGCACGAATCACGAGGGATGTGCCCGAGAGCGAGAACTGCCCTGTCACAACGGCGGCGGCACCAAGCAGTTCACCGACGCGAATCGCCGAGGCGCGCGACAACGGCGACTGCGGCGGGAGCTGCAGCTGCTCGAGGGCCTCAATCCGCGTGGCGCGGTCGAAGACGTCTGCCCCCTGGGCCTCGAGGGCTCCGGCCACGAGCACCGGAAGGCCTTCCCGCAGCCAGCCGGCGGCGTCCGCGCGATTCTCCGGCTCGAACGCCAGGACCAGCACGGGCCCGCCGCCGACCAGCGGCAGCTGGGCGGGCTGGCTCCAGGCCAGTCCGCCCCCGCACAGCAGCGCGCAGCAGATCAGCAGCAGCCGCCGGCAGACTGCAAAGGGACATCGGAAGGGGACAGCCGCAGTGGTCACATCGGGAACACGATAGAATGCCGGGGGCGCGTCGCGGAAGACGTTCCCGCAGGCCGCCCGACGGGAGAGCGTAGCGCACGCCCCGAGGTGAGTCAACGAACCGACACCCATGATTCTGCCCCTGCACGACGCCCTCAAGCACCGCATCCGCACTGTCCTGTCTGAGGTGTACGCCCTTCCCGAGAGCGACACCGTAGCCATCGCCATCGAGACGCCCCCGAACCGGACACTTGGCGATCTCGGCACGCCGGTAGCGTTTGAACTGGCCCGGCGCCTGAGGAAGGCCCCGGGCGTCATTGCCCGCGAGCTGGCGACCCACCTCGGAAGCCTGCCCGGGGTCAGCCGCGTTGAGGCTGCGCCCAACGGCTATCTCAACGTGTTCCTCGATCGGTCCGACTTCCTGCAGACGCGCCTCGGCCTTCGCGGGCCTGTACCCGCACGGGGCATCACCGAAGGCAAGACCATCGTCGAGCACACGGCCATCAACCCGAACAAGGCCGCCCACATCGGACATCTCCGGAACTCGGCCCTCGGTGACACGCTGGTCAGGGTCCTGCGCTTCCGGGGCACTCCGGTGGAAGTCCAGAACTACATCGACGACACCGGCGTGCAGGTGGCCGACGTGGTCGTGGGCTTCCAGCACCTCGAGGGACTCACGCTCGAGGACGTACGCCGCATCGCCGATACAACGCGCTTTGACTACTTCTGCTGGGATCTCTACGCCCGGGTCACCGAGTGGTACGACGGTGACCGCGAACGCCTCGCCATCAGGGCGGCCACCCTGCATGCCATCGAGCACGGCGACGCACCGGCGGCACCGATGGCCGCCTTCATCGCCGACCGCATCGTCCGCTGCCACCTGCGGACCATGGCGCGTCTGGGCATCGACTACGACCTGCTCACCTGGGAGGGCGACATCCTCCGGCTCAAGTTCTGGGCGCGCGCGTTCGACGTGCTGAAGGAACGCGGGGCGGTCTTCCTGCAGCAGGAGGGACGACTCGCCGGCTGCTGGGTCATGCCCATCGACGAGGCGCTCGGCACCGACGAGGCCACCGCCGAGGATGATCCGGAACAGCGCGAGAAGGTCATCGTCCGGTCGAATGGCACGGTCACCTACGTCGGCAAGGACATGGCCTATCAGTTCTGGAAGTCAGGCATCCTCGGCCGCGATTTCCAGTACCGCACCTTCTCCACCCGCATTGACGGCGCCCCGCTGTTCGCCACCACCAGCGACCCGCACCTCTCGGAGGCCGTGCATCCGGCCTTCGGCGCGGCCGCCGCCACCTACAACGTCATCGACGTGCGCCAGTCGTACCTGCAGAAGCTGCTGAAGCAGGCCCTCATCGCCGTCGGCCATCCGGACGAATCGGCCCGGCTGACGCATTTCTCCTATGAGATGGTGGCACTCTCCCACGCCACTGCGCGCGAACTGGGCTTCGCGCCGGCTCCGGATTCGGAAGCGGCGAAGAAGCCCTTCGTCGAGGTGTCGGGCCGCAAAGGCCTTGGGGTCAAGGCTGACGACCTGCTCGATCGGGTCATCGACAAGGCCGACCTCGAGGTCGCACGGCGACAGCCGGATCTGGGGATGGCCGAACGGCGCCAGATCGCCGAGGCCATTGGCATCGCCGCCGTGCGGTACTTCCTGGTCAAGTTCTCGCGCACCAAGGTCATTGCGTTCGACATCGACGAAGCGCTGAGCTTCGAGGGCGAAAGTGGCCCCTACCTGCAGTACGCCGTCGTCCGCGCCAACAACATCTTCCAGAAGCTGCAGGACCGCACCGGCCTCACGGAAGCGGATCTGCTCGCCTCCCTGCCCCAGTTGTCGGCCGACGCGCTGAATGGCACCGACGGTGATCACGAGCTGTGGGCCCTGGTGCTCGAGGCCTCACGGCTCGACGATGTCGTGGAACAGGTCGTCCGGTCACTGGAGTTCTCGGTGCTGGCCAAGTACGGGTTCGGCCTTGCGCAGCAGTTCAACGGCTTCTATCACAAGGCCCCCATCGTCAACGAGGAACGTGACGATGTGCGCCGGTGGCGGGCGGCCGCCGTGGCGTACTACCGGCGGCAGCTGACCCGGGTGCTCGACCTGATGGGCATCGCCGTGCCCGGTCGCATGTAAACGCCGTGCCGGGGCCGCGCATCGCCGTCTGCCGCACGTCGCGCATGCGCGACTATCTCGCGTCAGTCGAGCTGGCGGGAGGCGTGCCCGTGGAAATCGATGCGGACGACGGCGAGGACGTGGCCACCCTGCCTGAGCGCGTGGACGGCGTCGTGCTCACCGGTGGCGGCGACGTCGACCCGGCACTCTACGGACGATCGCCGCACGTGACGACCTGCGTGGTCCCGGCCGCCCGTGACCGGTTCGAGCTGGCTGTGGCGCGCCTGTGCCTCTCGAGCGGCCTTCCGCTGCTCGCCATCTGCCGGGGCCTGCAGGTCATGAACGTCGCCTGCGGGGGGACGCTGGTGCAGGACATTCCGTCCGAGGTGCCCGACGCGCTCGTCCATCAGGATTCCACAACGCCAACGACGTGCCCGCACCCGATCGACATCGAGTCAGGCAGCGTGCTGGCCCACTGCCTCGGCCTGATCGGGCCCGCGCCTGTGCCAGTCAACAGCCGGCACCATCAGTCGGTGGATGCGCCCGGGCACGGCCTGCGCATCACCGCCCGCGCACCTGATGGCGTCGTCGAAGCCCTGGAAGCCGCGGAGCATCCGTTTGCCATCGGCGTGCAGTGGCATCCAGAGAATTTCGTGGGCAGCGGTGAGTTCAGGGGGCTGTTCACGGCGCATGTCGCCGCAGCGGCCGACTGGCACCGACGCCGATCAGGCTGACCAGTCGAAGACGGCCACGGTCTCGATGTGCGCGGTCTGTGGGAACAGGTCGAACGCGCGCACGTCTGCTAGCCTGTAGCCCGCATCGAGCCAGTGCCGCGCGTCGCGCGCCAGCGTGGCGACGTCACACGAGACATAGACGACCCGGGCCACCTTCCGATCCACCAGCTGCCCAAGCACCTGGCGCGACAGCCCCGTCCTCGGCGGGTCGACAATCACCGTCGCCACCGACAGCGCGCGCTGCCCCCGCAGATAGTCTTCGACGGGCGTGACCTTCGTCTGCAGCAGCCCGCGCCACTCCCGACCGTTGGCCCGCAGATCGTGCCCGGCGACGGGGTCTGATTCGACCGCCACCACCGGCACATGGCCGAGCGCCGTCGCTGCCACGCTGAACAACCCGACGCCGGCATAGAGGTCGGCGACGCCTCCGCGATGCAGCTGGCCGCACACGTGCTGCACCAGCGCATCGAGCAGGAACCGGTTGCCCTGGAAGAACGACCGCACGTTCCGGGCCAGCGTCCACTGCTGCGCCCCATGCACGAACGACTCGTGGACCTCCACCTGCCCTGCCAGCACGGTCACACGCGGTGAGCCATCGATACTCCAGGAGAGGCCTGTCACGTCCTCGAGGCCAGCCACGGCCGCAAGGGCTGCACCGTCACCCCCAGGGCGCAGGACGACATGCAGCGCCCGTTCGTTGCCCTCGCGGTTTTCCGAGAGCTCGATGACGCTGGCGCCCGCCTGCCGCAGCGCGGCGCCATGCGTCTGCAGGGCCTCGACCACGGCCTCGGCCCCGGGCGACAGCTGCCCGGTGTCGGTCACCGCGCAGAGCTCATGCGTCTGCTCGCGGAAGAAACCCACGCGGCCATCCTGCACATGCAGGCGGGCCCGCATGCGGTAGCCGCGCACCGGTGACGGCACAATTTCCGGCAATGTCGGCAGCGGGCATCGGCCCACGCGCCGGAAAGCATCATCGATGATCGCCGCCTTCATGCGCAGCTGTGCGTCATACGACGCGTGGGCCAGCACATTGCCGCCGCACGGAGCGTAGTCGCCCGTCCGATCGGGCGAGGCCTGCCGAATCGCCACCACGTCTGCCCAGGCCGTGCCCTTCTGCACACGGCGGATGCGCGCATCCACGATTTCCCCGGGCAAGGCACCCGCCACAAAGACGATGGCGCCGTCGTGCCGGGCCAGCATCCAGCCGCCAGCCACGGGCTTCTCGGTTGTCAACGTCACCATCAAGCCAGGTTCCATGCGCACCTCAGAACGTGAAATCGGGAAGGCCCAGCGAGTCGCGCAGCAGTTGCCGATACGACGCCTCGAGGGCCGCCGCGTAGTCGCCGCCGCTCAGCCGCGACGCATACGGGGCCAGTGATCGCGCGGCGTCCTGCCGCAGTGATGCCCGCACGTCCTCGGACAGCGTCTCGGCACAGCGCTCGAACAGCCGATGTCCCACGGTTTCGGCCGCGACCACGGCATCGTGGCGCGCCTCACCCCTGAGATGGTCCGCCCCAACCCGCAGGCGATCGAGCTGGGTGATGGCGGTCCGCACATCTTCATCGAGGGCGGGCCCCAGCCGATCGCTGCCCCTCAGCACCGTCAGCCGGGCTATCAGCCGATCGAGGTGCGCCGGAAGCGAGCGGCGTCCCCGCGCCTGGGCCGGCGTCGGCTCCTCGACCGGCGGGCCGCCTGCCGGATCGGCGGCGATGCCGGCCACCCCCACGGCACGACGCCAGTCATCGAAGGCGTCGAGCACGTCGGCCTCGCAGAACTCGACGCGCGCCGGCCGGCGGCGGCCGGGCTTGCGCTGCTGCCGGTCGATGTAGCGATCAATTCCCGTCTGTGCCACCTGCAGCGGAATGCCCTGCTCGGCCCAGCGCCGTACGCACTCGAAGGCCGGGCCGACGAGACGAATCAGGTGCCCACCGTTGCGACGGCAGAGATGCGCTTCGACGTCACGACAGAACTGGTCCATGTCAGACATCGCAGCCTCGCGGCGCATCGGCCGTGTCCTCAAGATGCTCCCAGATCACGGCCCCTCCCACCACGCGTTCCACCCCGTGTGGCGTGCGCACACGCAGCGCACCATCGCCATCGATGCCGTCCGTCAGGCCCTGCACGGCGCCCCGCGCATCGTGCCAGGTGACGCGGGCGCCGACGGCCGAAGCAGACGACCGCATCCACGCGTGCCGAATCTCCTCGTGCCGTCCATCCTCGAGGTGCTGCCAGGCATCGTGCAGCGCCTCGAGCAGGGCTGCGAGGAGGTGGCCTCCGACGGCCGCTCCGGCGATGTCCCCCGCATCCGCCAGCGAGACGGCCCGCGAGGCCACATCGGGCGGATAGGCAGCCGGTTCCAGGTTGAGCCCGAGGCCCACGACCACCATCGCCTCCGGAGTCGCAAGGTGCGCCGCCTCGGTGAGCACGCCCGCGAGCTTGCGCCGGCCGACCATCACGTCATTGGGCCACTTCAATTCCGCCGTCGAGACCCCCACCGACGCCAGCGCCTCGATCACCGCGACACCAGCGGCCAGCGTGATGAGCGACACGGCGCCCCGCGGCCGGAGCAGGTAGGAGAAATAGAGGCCCGCGCGCGGCGGCGACGCCCAGGCATGACCGCGGCGGCCCCGCCCGGCGGTCTGCCGGTCAGCACCGACGATGGTACCAGCCGGCGCCCCGTGATCGGCGCGCGCGGCCACCTCGTCCATGGTCGAGCCGGTCTCCGACAGCCACGACACGGAAAGGTTCAGGTCGGGACGCCTGCGCGCGAGGCTGGCCAGCGCAGCGGCGGCGTCTCGAGGGCCGACATGCGCACCCGGCGCGTGCCACTCAATCGGCATGCCCTGCGTCCCGCGACCGCGACCACACCGGCGACCGACGCGTCACGCCTCGGCCGGGTGCGGCGTGACGATGACCGACACTTCCCCGGCCATGAGCGTGAGGCTCGTGGCGCGAACGGCCGCCCGCAGGTCACGCTGCACCAGCGACAGCGGCCCGAACGCCTCGGGAGGCACCGTGCAGACGACATCGGCCACCTCGGCCCCGACCGACAGCTTCTGGTCGGTCTTGGCCTTACGGATGGCACCGAGCGCGTCTGAGAGCGCGGCGTGCGCCTGGCGCATGGCCTCGTCGCTGCCTGACACGGCCTCGACCTCGGCCCGCGTCGGCCATGACGCGCGGTGCACCGAACCGGTCTTCCACCACGACCACACATCCTCGCAGGCAAACGCCAGGTATGGGGCCAGCAGGCGCAGCATCACCGAGAGGGCCACGCGCGACGCGGTGGCGGCCGACTGCGCCGCCTCCAGCCCGAAGTCGCCGTAGCGCCGTGACTTCACGGCCTCGACGTAGTTGTCGCAGAAGTCCCAGAAGAAGCCTTCAATCTTCAGGAGCGCCTTCGCGTATTCATACCGGTCGAGTTCGGTGGTGACCTCGTCGACCAGCTGGGCGAGCGTCATCAGCATGCCCCGGTCGAGCGGCTCGGTGACCGCGCCCTCGGGGGTGTCCCCCGCGAGCACGAACTTCGACACGTTCAGCAGCTTCATGGCCAGCTTCCGGCCAATCTTCATCTGCCCCACGTCGAAGGCCGTGTCGACCCCGGGACCGCCCTTGGCGGCCCAGTAGCGGACGCCGTCCGATCCGTACTCCTGCAGCAGGCCGAGGGGCGTGACCACGTTCCCCTTCGACTTCGACATCTTCTTGCGGTCGGGATCGAGCACCCAACCGGAAATGGAGGCATGCCGCCACGGCAGGGAGTCGTTCTCGAGGTGCGCCCGGAGCACGGTCGAGAACAGCCAGGTGCGGATGATGTCGTGCGCCTGAGGCCGCAGGTCCATCGGGAACGTGTGCGCAAACACCTCGGCGTCGTCTTCCCAGCGCGTGACGATCTGCGGTGTCACCGACGAGGTGGCCCAGGTGTCCATCACATCCGGGTCCCCGACGAATCCACCGGGCACGCCGCGCTGCGCCGCGGTGTAGCCCGCCGGCACGTCGGTCGACGGGTCGATCGGCAGGTGCGACTCGTCGGGCACCAGCGGATGCGCGTAGTCGACGGCGCCGTCATCGCGCACCGGATACCAGACGGGAAACGGCACGCCGAAGAAGCGCTGCCGGCTGATGCACCAGTCGCCGGTCAGCCCGTTGACCCAGTTCTCGAAGCGCGACCGCATATAGTCGGGGTGCCACTGCAGCTCGCGTCCCCGGGCCAGCAGCGGTTCGCGGAAATCAAGCGTGCGGATGAACCACTGCCGGCTGGTGATGATCTCGAGCGGGCGGTCGCCCTTCTCGAAGAACTTGACGGCATGCGTGATCGGCCGGGGGTCGCCCTGCAGGTCGCCGCTGGCCGCCAGCAGCTCGACGATCTTCGCCTGGGCCTTCTTGGCCGAGAGGCCGGTCAGCTGGTCATAGTGCTGCTGCGCCCGCGCGACGTCGACGGACTCCCAGCCCGCTGTGCCCCAGGTCACCGGGCCCAGCGTGCCATTTGGCTGGATGACGGCGCGCACGGGCAGCCGCAGCTCGCGCCACCATGTCACGTCGGTCAGGTCGCCGAACGTGCAGATCATCGCAATGCCGCTGCCCTTCTCGGGATCGGCCAGCGGGTGCGCCAGCACGGGCACGCGCACGCCGAAGAGCGGCGTGATGACCTCGGTGTTGAACAGCGGCTGGTAGCGGGGGTCGTCCGGGTGGGCCACCAGGGCCACGCACGCCGGAATCAGCTCGGGGCGCGTGGTCTCGATGGCAATCGCCCCCTGGCCGTCGGCCCGGGCGAAATCAATGCGGTGATAGGCCCCCGGCTGCTCGCGGTCTTCGAGCTCGGCCTGGGCGACGGCGGTCCGGAAGTCGACGTCCCACAGCGTCGGCGCCTCGACCTGATAAGCCAGCCCGCGCGCCATGAGGCGGAGGAACATCTGCTGCGACACGCGCTGCTCGCGCCGGCCGATGGTCGCGTAGGTCATCGACCAGTCGACCGAGAGGCCCAGGTAGCGCCACAGGTGCTCGAAGGCCTTCTCGTCCTCCTGCGTCAGGCGGGTGCACAGCTCGATGAAATTGGGCCGCGACACCGAGATGGCCTGCTTCTCTGGCTTGTCGGGCGGGACAAACGCCGGGTCGTACGGCAGCGACGGGTCGCAGCGCACGCCGAAGTAGTTCTGGACGCGGCGCTCCGTGGGCAGCCCGTTGTCATCCCAGCCCATCGGATAGAACACTTCGCGGCCGCGCATCCGCTGGAACCGGGCAATGATGTCGGTGTGGGTGTATGAGAACACGTGCCCCACATGCAGCGACCCGCTGACGGTCGGCGGGGGCGTGTCGATGGCATACACCTCGGTGCGGGGACGGCGCCGGTCAAACCGGTAGGTGCCGTCGTGCTCCCATCGCGACGACCACTTGTCTTCGAGACCTTCCAGTGCGGGCTTTTCCGGGACGGACATGCCGTCCATGGTAACGCACCGCCCGGACCGGTGCCTCCTCAGGAGCGGCGCTCGCGGATGCGGGCAATCTCCTCGCGCACCAGCGTCGTGGCCACCTCGCGGACGGCCGCGGGCACTTCGGCGACCACGGCCTCCGCGGCCTGCGCACGTACGGCCTCGGCGACCAGGGCGGGCACCGCCGCCATGACCCGTCGCGTCACCATCTCGGCCAGAGCCTCGAGCTGGGCGTCGGTCACCAGCGGCGCCACCGGCGGGGACGCCTGCGCCGCCGCCGGCGGGGTGGCCTCAGACGGGGACGGAGCCTGGCGCAGGCCGAAGATGCTCATCGACCACCGCGGCTAGATGCGGGCACGGGCGTGCGCTGTGATGAAGTCGACGATCTGCTGCATGGGTGTCCCGGGGATGAAGATGCCGGTGATGCCCATCGCATTCAGCTTCGGCACGTCCTGGTCGGGAATGATGCCCCCCAGCACGACCTGCACGTCCTCGAGGCCCTTCTCGCGCAGCAGTTCCATGATGCGCGGGCAGATGTGCATGTGCGCCCCTGACAGGATGGACAGGCCGATGACGTCGGCATCCTCCTGCAGGGCCGCGCTGACGATCTGCTCGGGCGTCTGCCGCAGGCCCGTGTAGATGACCTCCATGCCGGCATCGCGCAGGGCACGGGCAATCACCTTGGCGCCACGGTCGTGGCCATCGAGACCGGGCTTGGCAATGACGACGCGGATTTTCTGGCTCATATGACCGGCACTTCCTCGTATTCGCCCCACACCTCGCGCAGGGCGTCGCACATTTCCCCGACGGTGGCATAGGCCCGCACGCACTCGAGCAGGGGCTCCATCGTGTTCCCGCGCCCGAGGGCGACGGACTTCAGCGCGTCGAGCGACCGCCGGACGCGATCGTTGTCGCGCGTCTTCCGCAGCTCGGCGAGCCGCGCCAGCTGCGTGTCCGCCGTGGTGTCGTCGATGTAGAGAATCTCGAGGGGCTTCTCGTCGGTCTGCACGAAATCGTTAACGCCCACGATGATCCGCTCGCGCCGCTCGACGGCCTGCTGGAACTGATAGGACGCCTCGGCGATTTCCTTCTGGGGGAACCCGAGCTCGATGGCCTCGACCATGCCCCCCATCCGATCGATGGTGTCCCAGTACTTAAGGGCCTCGGCCTCCATGTCGCGCGTGAGGGCCTCGACAAAGTACGCGCCGCCAAGCGGATCGACGACATTGGCCACCCCGCTCTCGTGCGCGATGATCTGCTGCGTGCGCAGGGCGATGGTGGCCGACTCCTTCGTCGGCAGCGCCAGGGCTTCGTCGAGCGAGTTGGTGTGGAGCGAATTGGTGCCGCCGAGCACGGCCGCCAGGGCCTGCAGGGCCGTGCGGACCACGTTGTTATAGGGCTGCTGCGCCGTCAGCGAGACGCCCGCCGTCTGCGTGTGGAACCGCAGCTGCCACGACCGCGGGTTCTTCGCCCCGAACCGGTGGCGCATGGCGTCGGCCCACAGCTTCCGGGCGGCGCGGTACTTGGCGATTTCCTCGAAGAAGTCGCTGTGCGAATTGAAGAAGAACGAGATGCGCGGCACGAAGTCGTCCACGTCGAGGCCGGCATCGACGCCGTACTGCACATACTCGAGGCCGTCACGCAGGGTGAACGCCAGTTCCTGCGCCGCCGTCGACCCGGCTTCGCGGATGTGGTAGCCCGACACCGAAATCGTGTTCCAGCGCGGCACGTGCGCCGAGCAGAACGCGAAGATATCGGTGATGAGCCGCATCGATGGGCGCGGCGGGAAGATGTATTCCTTCTGCGCGATGAATTCCTTGAGGATGTCGTTCTGGAGCGTCCCCGAGATCGACCGCCAGTCGGCGCCCTGCTTCTCGGCCACCACCAGATACATCGCGAAGATCATCGGAGCCGGCGAATTGATCGTCATCGACGTGGTGATGTCCGCCAGCGAGATGCCGTCAAACAGCCGTTCCATGTCGGCGAGCGACGTGATGCTGACGCCGCACTTGCCCACCTCGCCGAGCGAGAGCGGATGGTCGGGGTCGCGCCCCATCAGCGTGGGCAGGTCGAAGGCCACACTGAGGCCCGTGCCCCCAGCCGCGATCAGGTCCTTGTAGCGCTGGTTGGTTTCCTCAGGCGTGCCGTAGCCGGCAAACTGCCGCATCGTCCAGAGCTTGCCGCGGTAGCCGGTGGGATGGATGCCGCGCACGTAGGGAAATTCGCCCGGCGGCGCCAGCGCGCCGGTGCCCCCGCGCACCTCGACGTCTTCGGCCGTGTACAGTCGGTCAATCGGGCGGCCGGAGACGGTCGAGAACGGACCCGGACGCTCGGGGCTCTTGCGCAGCGTCGGTTCAAGCGTCTCTCGTTCCCATCGTGCTTTTTCCGAATCGGGGGGGACACTGGTTCGAGACATTGCCCCCATTATACGGGCCGCGTCAGGCAGGCAGAGCCCCCGTCGGTGCGTCCAGCGCTTCGCGGCGGCATGAACGGCCCGGCACTCATGCACATCGCACATGATTCCGATAGTGAATTGACATCGCCCCCGCGGCAGGACTACGTTGGGACGTTTGTTCTTCTTTCAGGAGACGCGTTCATGGCGGATCACGGCACAGTTTTCGGCGCAATGCTCCAGGAGTTCGAAGGAGCCGCGCGCATTCTGAACCTCGACCCGGGCATCTGGAAGATGCTGACCCATCCACGGCGGCAGATTGTGGTGTCGTGCCCGGTGCAGATGGACAACGGCGAGATCGAGGTCTTCACCGGCTACCGTGTGCAGTACAACATCACGCTCGGGCCGGCCAAGGGCGGCATCCGGTATCACCCCGGCGTCACCCTCGACGAAGTCACGGCCCTGGCGGCCTGGATGACGTGGAAGTGCGCCGTCGCGCAGCTGCCGTTCGGCGGCGGCAAGGGCGGCGTCATTTGCGACCCGACCCGGATGTCGCGCCGCGAGCTTGAAGCCCTCACCCGCCGCTACACGGCCGAAATCATTGATGCCATCGGCCCGGACAAGGACGTGCCCGCCCCCGACGTCAACACCAACGAGCAGATCATGGCGTGGTTCTCCGACACCTACTCGATGCACGTCGGGCACACGTCGACCGCCGTCGTCACCGGCAAGCCGGTCGAGATGGGGGGCTCGCTCGGTCGTCGCGAAGCCACCGGGCGCGGCGTCATGATCTCCGCCCGTGAGTCGGCCCGCCACCTGGGCTTCCCGCTCAAGGGCGCGACCGTGGCCGTGCAGGGCTTCGGCAACGTCGGCGCCATCGCCGCGCAGCTGCTGGCCGAGCAGGGGGCCATCATCGTCGGCGTGACCGACTGGCAGGGGGGCGTCTACAACGCCGCCGGGCTCGACGTGCCCGCCCTGCAGGCCCATGTCGCGCGCCACAAGTCCGTGGCAGGCTTCCCCGGTGGCGAGCCGCTGGCGGCGGCCGACCTCTTCGGGCTGCCGGTCGACATCCTGATTCCCGCCGCACTCGAGAACCAAATCACCGAGGCCAATGCCGGACAGATCAAGGCCAAACTGGTGGTCGAGGGCGCCAACGGCCCCACGACCCCTGCCGCGCACCGGGCACTGCATGACCGCGGCGTGTTCGTGGTGCCCGACATCCTCGCCAATGCGGGCGGCGTCAGCGTGTCGTACTTCGAGTGGGTGCAAGACCGCCACGGCTACTTCTGGTCGGAGCGCGAGGTCAACGATCGCCTCGAGGTGAAGATGGTGCAGGCGTTCGAGGCCGTGCTCACCACCGCGCGGCACTATCAGGTGGACATGCGCACGGCCGCCTACATCGTGGCCATCAACCGCGTGGCCACCGTGACGAAGATGCGTGGAATGTACGCGTAATCCGTCGCCCCCCTGGGGCGGGCCCGCACCCGCGAGCTCGCCCCAGATGCAACCGCCGCGGCCTAGCCCGTCACGCGGAAGGCCACCAGTTCGGTGACTGCCGGGGCATCGCCCTGGGTGGCCGACAGCTCCAGCAGATACTCGCCGACCGGCAGGCTCGACAGGGGCAGGTCGACCTGGCGGTCGTCTGGTGCGCCTGCGATGGCATCGGCGGGCAGGTCAATCATCTTCTGTCCCTGCTTGTTCAGCAGCCGCGCCGTCACCGCCGCCGACGCGCCTGCCAGCGCCAGCGGATGCACCCGCACCAGCATCCGGTCGGTGCGCCTGAACTCGCGGGTGGCGGTCGGCGTGGGCGTGGCCGCCCCCTTGAGCTGCTGATACTCGCGCCCGTTGCGCGCGACAAAGACCCGGGGCGTCGCCAGCCGCAGGTCGGGCCCCGTCACATCTGGCACGATCAGTTCACGGTCTTCGTTGTCGAGCACCGTGCCGGCACTGCCCTCGACAGCCACCTTGAGCCGCAGCTTGCCGGGCGGCGCATCGAACGCCACCACCTGCGCCATGCGCGAGGCATCAACGATGCCTACCGGCCCGGAGTACACCTGCGCCCCGGCGGCCGTGGTCGCCGTCAGCGACACCGAGGCCATCTCTTCACGGCGCATCCCGGGTGGCGCAGGCACTGGCTCCCACACAAACGTCACGCGCGTCCGTCCCTCATCGCCCGCCGACAGGCCTGACCAGGTGCGCACGTAGCGGCGTGCCCCCGAACCGGCAGGCGCCAAACCGGCGACGGCCTTCGCCACCGCCGGGGGCGGACCTGCGGGCGCCGGTGCCGTCGCCCGCACGGCCTCGGTGGGAGACAGCGCCCAGTAGCCCTTCCGCGCACGGATTTGCACACCGGACTTCTTGAGTCGCACGCGAATCTGATGGAAGCGGCCGTCCTGCGGCGCCTGTGTCGAGTTGTAGCCGAGCAGGTAGTAAGCGCTCGAGTCGCGGACGATCTGCTTCATGCCCTCGCTCAGATCGTTCCGGTTGACGATGGCGCGGCCGTCGGTGTTTTCGGCCAGCATCTGCAGCGACGCCATGGTCTGCCGGAGCGCGTCCTGACTCTGGCGCGACCCGACGTTGTCCTGGATGTCGAACTCGCCGGTCGACAACCCGCGCGGGTCGACGGCATAGATGGCCGTGTTGGTCCGGTTGGCCGCGTCGAACACCGACTGCAGTTCGCTCTGCAGGTCGAACTCGGCCATCGTGCGGGCCCGCTGCTCGTTGATGTCGTTTTCGCCAGCCAGAGGATTGCCCCAGGCGTTGTTCCCCAGACCGGTGAACCCGGCCACCGCGTCGCGCATCTGCGGGGGCAGCATGGCCGTGTAGCCCTCGCTGATCAGCACAATGGCCTTGCGTCCCTCGCGCAGCGCCCCGAGCTTGATGGACAGACCCTTCAGCGCCGACAGCGACACCTGCCGCCGAATCCGCTCGACAATTTCTGTCGGCTGCTGCGCATACTTGTCTTCGATGGCATTGCGCGGCTGGTAGCGGAACTTCCGGCCCTCGAACTGCTCGACCGTGCGAATCACGCTCTCGTGATTGCGCGTCAGCACCACCGCATCCAGCGGTGTCAGCGGATACATCACCGCCACCAGGTCGTTCGGCGCCAACTGGGTCCGGATGAAGTCGGCAATCTCGCGCCGCGCGGCCATGGCGTTGCCCACCCGCACGTTGTAATCGTCGAGGAAGAACACGAAGATGCGCGACGATTCGTCGGCCGCGGCGTTCTCCTCATCCTGGCGGGTCCGGATGGTGCGCGTGGTGTACTCGGGCGCCGAGGTGTCGACCCGAATCAATCGGAAGGTCTCGATGGCCTGCGGCTTGCCGTCCTCGAAGACCTCGAAGTCCTCTTTCGTCAGGCCATCGACGGGATTGCCCTGCCGGTCGGTGGCGATGACGTCCACCCTGACGAAGTTGATGCCTGCACGGAAGACCGGTTGCTCGCTGGCGGCACCGCCTGCGGCCGGCGACGGGAGCTGAGCCCCGGCGCTGCCGGGCGTCTGTCCGCCCTGGGCTGTGGGTGATGAGGGGGGGGCCGCGGGGCGCTCAGCACCGGCCGGCGACGCTGGCGTGCCACCCGGCGCAGGCTGCTGCGCGGACAGCACGGCGCCGGTCAGCAGCAGGGCTCCGAGCAGACTGAACTGCGGTCGCATCGTCGTCTCCTCCCGGGGAAAATTTCCCGATGATACCATTGGGACGATCATCAGCCCGCAAGGGTTTCGCCCTTATTTATTAAGCAGTTACGAGGCTATCCATGAGCAAGACTCCCGCACTCACCGTGCTCTCCGACGATGAGACGCTGCTCAAGAACAGCGTCTATGAGTTTGCCGACAAGGAAATCAGACCGCTCTCGCGCGAGATGGACGAGCACGCCAAGATGCCGCGCACGCTGGTCGACCAGCTCTTCGAGCAGGGATTCATGGGCATCGAGATCCCGGAATCGCACGGCGGCACAGGCATGTCGTTCTTCGATGCCGTGCTGGTGGTCGAATCGCTCTCCCGCGTCGACCCCTCGGTGGGCGTCCTGGTCGACGTGCAGAACACGCTGGTCATCAATGCCGTCATGCGCTGGGGCTCCGAGGCGCTGTGCCACCGCTATCTGCCCAGACTGGCCGCCCGCAGCGTCGGTGCCTACTGCCTGTCGGAAGCCGGCTCAGGCAGCGACGCCTTCGCGCTGACCACGCGCGCCGTGGAAGAGGGCGACAGCTACCGGATCACGGGACGCAAGCTGTGGATCACCAACGGCAACGAAGCCGATGTGTTCATCGTGTTCGCGACCGTGAACCCCGAGGCGGGCTATCGCGGCATCACGGCCTTCATGGTCGACCGCGACACGCCGGGTTTCACCGTCGGCAAGAAGGAGGACAAGCTGGGCATCCGCGCGAGCAGCACCTGCGAGCTGCTGTTTGAAGACTGCCTGGTGCCGAAGGCCAACATCCTCGGCGAGGTCGGCAAGGGCTACAAGGTGGCGATTGAGACCCTCAACGAGGGCCGCATCGGCATCGGCGCGCAGATGGTCGGCCTGGCGCAGGGCGCACTCGACCACACCATCGGCTACGTCAAGGAACGGAAGCAGTTCGGCAAGGCCATCGGCGACTTTCAGGGCGTGCAGTTCCAGCTGGCGCGCATGGCCATCGATGTCGAGTCGGCGCGGCTGCTCGTCTACAACGCCGCCCGCCTGCGTGACGCCAACCTGCCCTTCCTGCAGGAAGCGGCGATGTGCAAGATCGTGTCGTCGGAGGTGGCCGAGCGCGTGACGTCGATGGCCATCAACCTCTATGGCGGCTACGGCTTCGTGAAGGACTACCCGGTCGAGAAGCTCTACCGCGATGCGAAGATCGGACAGATCTACGAAGGCACGTCGAACATGCAGCTGATGACGATTGCCAAGAACCTGATCGGCTGAGCACCGCGCCGCACCATCGGCATGGACAGTGCCCCGGGGCACTGTCCATGGGCGCTCTGAGGCCGCCCGTGTCCCGCACGCGCCCGCGCTTCAGGGATGCCTGTCAGAACCCGGCGGCTCCGGGCCTCGGCTGGTGGGGACGCACATCCTCGACCCACACCGCCCCGAGGCGCCCCACTCCCAGCACCACGTCGTACCGCGGCGGTCGCATGCCCTGATCGGCGGTGCCTTCTGAAGGCACACCTGCCAAAGAGCCCAGCCAGCCGGCGCGTGCCATGGCCTGCCGCACACGCTGCGGCACCTGCAGGGTCGCCTGACTGAGGCCCGTCATCTGTGCCCACACCGAGGGGCCCCTGGTCGGGTGCTGTTCGTACCGCATGGCGATGACGGCGGCCAGCAACAGCACCGGACGGTCTCGCCAGCGCGCCTGCAGCAGGTCGCCGCTGCGTCCGGCATCGACCGGTACCAGGCGGCTCGGGGCGAGGCCCTCCGACGCACCGCTGCGCACGGCGGCGGAGCCCCCGAGGCTCAGCTGCCGCGCAATGGGCACAAACGCGTCCCCGTCCATCTCGAACGCCACCCATGACTGACGCGGCAGGCTGCGCAGGTAGAACTGCCCCGCCTCCGGGGCGCCGGCCGGCACGCCCAGCGAGAAGCCGAGCTGCCGCAGCGTGGCATCAGGCAGCCACAGGCGCGCCTCGTCGGGTGCGCTGCGCTGCTGCACCCGGAACTGGAGGGCGACCGCCTCGGGCGCCCCCCGTGCCGAGCTCCGGGTGATCACCACGGGCAGTTCCCGTTCCGTCACCACCACCGTGTGGCTCTCGGCCCGGTTCCAGGCCGCCACGCCGAGGAGGCTTCCCACCGACAGCAGGAATGTCAGGGCCGCCACGAGCAGCTGGCTCACTGCTGCCTCCCCTCGCGCTGGCCGGCCCGCCGGACCAGCCAGCCGGCCACGAGCGCCATCGTCAGGAAGAACACCCAGGCCGGCACCACCGGCGACCGCCAGTCGAAATAGCGCCCGAGCAGGAAGATCAGTGCCGCCACCGCCACCAGACTCAGGCCCACCCCATCGCCCAGGCGTCGCTGCCATCCGATCGCGTATCCCAGCGTCAGCAGGGTCAGCCCCTGATACATCACCAGTGTGGTGGACGGCGCATAGGGCAGGAGGCTCATCCCTTCCAGCCCGGACAGCACCAGCAGGGTCACGAGCAGCATGCACAGCGCCGTGCGCCGAATCATCAGTACCCATCCGGGCCCGAGTGGCGCCACCCTTGCGCCCAGCACCAGCCAGGCGGTCGCCGTCATCAGCGTCGGCTCCCATCGCTGAAACACCGTCGTCCACGGCGCGCCCGCCGCCACGAACGAGATGCTGGCCACGGCAATGGTGGCACCGACCACGGATGCGGGTGCCAGCCACACGAAGCCATGGCTGAGCGCCACGGCGAGGCCGATGCACACCGGAGGCCACAACAGGAGCGGCGACGAGGGCAGATCCAGCAGACGGGCAATCGTGAAGACGGCCACCCAGGTGGCACCGACGGAGAGGCCGGCGAACAACGCCCCCAGTGGTCGATAGCCCGGCCGCGACGCCGTGGCCTGCACCGCAATCATGGCAAGCAGCGGAATGGCCGTCAGCAGGGTGACCTGAGCCGGCAGCGCCAGGACGAGCCCTGTGGTCTCGGCAAACGACGCCACGGCCGCGACGGCGGCTACGCCGCCAATGACCGACGCCAGCGCGGCGACCGATGGCAGGGCTCGCGTGCTGGGGTTGTGCTCGTCGGTGGGGGGAGACAGGGGCGGTGGCCCGGATGCCGGCATCACCCCTGATCGTAGCGCGGTCACGCGCCTTCAGGCGAGGAGCGCGTCGGCAGCCCTGCGGCGCAGCGCGTCTTCCCCACCGACCACACTCAGCAGGGCGCGGGCCTGGCGGGCAAGGCGCTCGATGGTGGCGCTGCCGTCCTGGTCGTCGGAGGCCTCATTGAGCCGCTGCGCCACATCGGCGGCGCGCACGGCCGCGGACGCGGCGGCCAGCAGCACTGCCGGGGCATCCGGCCCTGTCGCATGCAGCACCAGCAGGCGCGCCGCATCCACGTCCGTCGCAGCGTCGGCCAGCAGCCAGTGCGGCGGCGCATCCGGAAGCCCCGAGGGTCGGTCACCCCTGGCCCGGGCTTCGGCCACGGCAAGGGCCACGGTCCGCCGGCCCAGGCCGACAGCCACGGCCGCCAGACGGAGGCACTGTTCTTCTCCCGGGTCCGTGTGACGGCGCATCCCTGGGAGGGCCGCAATCGCGGGCCCCGTCCCCGGCCCCCGCATCGCCATCAGGGCCGCCAGCGGTCCACTGCACTCGGCGACGGCTTCAAGCAGTTCGAGGGTCGACGGTGCCGCGTCCGCACCCACCGCCTCCAGGCCGGCAGGAAAGGTGTCCCCTGCGAGACCACCCGAGGCCTCGAGCGTGGCGGCCAGAGACTGCCACTGCGACAGCAGGGCCTGCGCGCGTTCGGACTGAGGAAGCATGGGGAAGGCCGGTGGGAAGTGCATACGCCCCACTATAAACCTGAACTACCAACCCGATAAGCACCGATTATGCTCAGGGACGGGTAGTCCCCACGGCCTGACGGCCAGCGGCGAGCACGCATGCCCCGGTGACGGGGCGCTGGAGGGCTGTAGAGCGACGCGTCCGGCTAGGCCACGTCTTCGGGCAAGGGGGCGTGGTCCGCATCCACCGGACCGTCGGGGTCCTGATTGATGAGGTCGCGCAGTTCCTTCCCTGGCTTGAAGTAGGGAACGCTCTTGGGGGGGACGTCGACGGTATCGCCCGTCTTGGGATTGCGTCCGCGGCGCGAATCGCGCTGGCGCAGGCGGAAGCTGCCGAACCCGCGCAGCTCGATCTTCTCGCCGCGGTGCAGGGCATCGATGATGCTCTGGAACACCGTGTCGACGACGACCTCCGCTTCCTTCTTGCTGAGGTCCGACAGGCGGGAGACTTCTTCGACCAGTTCCGCTTTGGTCATGGAAGGGGAAGGCCGGCCGACGCGCGGGAGCCGGAGCCCCCGCGCGCCTGCCGCGCAACCGTCTTACTTGAGGCGCAGCCGCTCGCCGAGCGTGGCACCGCCGTCGCCCTGCGATGAGGCATAGCTGTCCCAGTCGGAGCGGTACTCGTCGGTCTTGAGCGCACGGATGCTCAGGCCGATCTTCCGCTCGGACGGGCTCAGCTTGATGATCTTCATGGGCGTGGTCTGCCCCACCTCGAGCGACAGCTTCTCGCCGCCCTGGGTGTCGTCAAACTCGCTGACATGGATGAGCCCCTCGATGCCTTCGTCGAGCTCGACGAACGCACCAAAGTTGGTCATGCGCGCGACCTTGCCCTCGATGGTGTCGCCCACCTTGTGGCGCGAGAAGAAGTCTTCCCAGATGTCGGTGGCCAGCTGCTTGAGCCCGAGCGAGAGGCGCTGGTTCTCGGCGTCGATGCTGAGCACCATCGCCTCGACCGTGTCGCCCTTCTTGAGCACTTCGCTCGGGTGCTTGACCCGCTTGCTCCATGACATGTCGGAGATGTGGATGAGGCCGTCGATGTCGTCCTCGACTTCCACGAACGCGCCGAACTCGGTCAGGTTGCGGACCTTGCCGGTGATGCGTGTGCCGACGGGATACTTCTCGGTCAGCTCGTTCCAGGGATTGCTCTCGACCTGCTTGAGGCCGAGGGAGATCCGCCGGGCGGTGGGGTCGACGCCGAGCACCATGGCCTCGACGGTGTCGCCCACGTTGAGGATCTTCGAGGGGTGCTTGACGCGCTTGCTCCACGACATCTCGCTGACGTGGATCAGGCCCTCGACGCCGGGCTCGAGCTCGATGAAGGCGCCGTAGTCGGTGAGGCTGACGACCTTGCCGCTGACGCGGGCCCCGGCCGGGAACCGATCCATGACACTGGTCCACGGGTCGATGATGAGCTGCTTGTGGCCCAGCGAGACGCGCTCGGTGGCGGCGTCGTACTTGAGCACCACCACGTCGATCTCGTCGTTGACCTTGAACACCTCGGACGGGTGGCCGACGCGGCCCCACGACATGTCGGTGATGTGCAGCAGGCCGTCGATGCCACCCAGGTCGATGAACGCGCCGTAGTCGGTGATGTTCTTCACCGTGCCGCGCAGCACCTTGCCCTCAGCCAGCGTCTCGAGCGTGGTCTTCTTCTTCTCGGCGTTCTCCTCTTCGAGCAGGACCTTCCGCGAGAGGACGATGTTGCCGCGCTTCTTGTTGACCTTGATGACGCGCATCCGGAGCTCCTGCCCCTTCAGTGCGTCGAGGTTGCGGACGGGACGGACGTCAATCTGGCTGCCCGGCAGGAACGCCCGAACGCCGATGTCGACCGCCAGGCCGCCCTTGATCCGCTCGACGACCCGGCCGATGACGACTTTGCGTTCGATGAACGCGCGTTCGACCTCGTCCCAGATCTTCATCTTCTCGGCCTTTTCGCGCGACAGCACGATGTGGCCATCCCGGTCCTCGGTGCGCTCGAGCAGCACGTCGACGACGTCGCCGGGCCTCACGATCACCGCGCCGGTCTCGTCGAGAAACTCGTCGACCGGAATCACGCCTTCTGACTTGTACCCGACGTCGATGACCACCTCGTTCTCGGTGACCTTGAGAACGGTGCCCTTGACGACCTCACCTTCCGCGATGTTTCGGAAGCTGTTATCGTAAAGGTCGAGCAGGCGGCTGAACTCCTCGGGGGAGACGGACTCATCGTCCTTGACCCACAGAGGGGTCGTTTTGGGAGCTTGCCGCCCCGCGGCCGAAGCCGTCGGGGTGTAAGCGCCCTTCGGCTCGTTGGCCGTGTTGTGCTCGTCGTGCGAAATTGCCATTGCGGTGCGCGTCCTCCTGACTAGCAGATTTGCCGGTCGATTTTGAGCGGGGGCCGGCGCCCCGCGTAACCTGAAGACGTTACGTTAGTTAGTGCTCTGTGTCAAGGTAGCCCAAAGGACTCCGATATGGCCAAGAAACCGGCACCCCGCAAGTCAGGCACGTCCGCCCGAAGCAAGTCCGCCCGCCCCGGCATCCGCACCGCTCCGAAGAAGAAGGCCCCCGCGAAGAAGCCCGCGCCCGCGCGCAAGACCGCCGCCCCGAAGAAGGCCGCCCCCGCACGCAAGGCCGCCGCCCCGAAGAAGGCCGCCCCCGCACGCAAGGCGGCCGCTCCGAAGAAGACCGCCCCCGCACGCAAGGCCGCCGCCCCGAAGAAGGCTGCGCCTGCACGCAAGGCTGCGGCCCCGAAGAGGGCTGCGCCTGCGCGCAAGGCCGCCGCTCCGAAGAAGACCGCCCCCGCCCGCAAGGCCGCCGCCCCGAAGAAGGCCGCCCCCGCACGCAAGGCCGCCGCCCCGAAGAAGGCTGCGCCTGCACGCAAGGCTGCGGCCCCGAAGAGGGCTGCGCCTGCGCGCAAGGCCGCCGCTCCGAAGAAGACCGCCCCCGCCCGCAAGGCCGCCGCCCCCAAGAAGATCGGGAATCCTTCCGGCACGGTCCGCGCGGCCATGCCCTCGTCGCTGGCGACACCGCCCGCATCGACGGGCATCGACACCGGGCGCGCCGAACTCAGGCAGAAGGTGCGGCAGCACACCTCAACCAGTCCCACCCTCACCGGCGGTGACGTCGATGCCGACTGGGGCCGGGCGGACGCGGTGGGCGACGAAGCGCCGGGCGGCGACAATCCCACGCCTGACCAGGATGTGGTCGAGGAAATTGGCCGCGCCCTGGGCGTCGAATACGACGATGACGAGGAACTTCGGGGCGGAGATGAGATTGCCGACCGCGACCGTCACCGGTGGGAACTCGATCCCGAGTCGTCCGAAGATTTCGACGATCGCTGACAGGCCCTCACAGCCTGACGGTGCCGGGCCCTCAGGGCCAGAACGGTTGCTACGAGCGAGCCGGACGCGAGTCCGGCTCGTTCTGCGTACGGCGCACCAGCGCCAGCACCTGCGCGAAGACACCGTCGGCATCAAGATCCGTGGTGTCCACGTACACCGCATCGGGTGCCAGCGTCAGCGGTGCCACGGGTCGCGTGGAGTCGCTGCGGTCGCGGGCCGCCATGGCGTCCTGCACGCGCGCCACATCGCCGCCGCCGGAGGCCGAGTGCTCGGCGTCGCTCATGCGCCGGCGGGCCCGCTCTTCCGCGGACGCATCGAGATAGACCTTCACATCCGCGTCCGGGAAGACCACCGTGCCGATGTCGCGGCCTTCCATCACCACCCCGGCAGCCCCGAGCGCCCGCTGCCGTTCCACCAGCACCGCCCGCACGCCCGGCAACCGCGCCACCTGCGCCGCCGCCTGGTCGATGGCCGGCGTGCGGATGGCCCGCGTCACCTCGTGACCGTCGATGCGGATGCCCTGCCCGTCCTGCTCGATCCGGGCCCGCACGGCCAGGGCCGATAGCGCCAGGTCGTCGTCGAGCGGCAGGCTCTCGTGCTGCGCCTTCCAGGCCACGGCCCGATACATCGCCCCGGTATCGACATGAGGGTAGCCGAGCAGGCTGGCCAGGCGCCGGGCCAGGGTGCCCTTGCCCGCCCCTGAGGGACCGTCGATGGCAATGATGATGGGTCGCACGAGTCGACCAGTGTACCATTGCCGCGTGAGTCGAACCCTGCGATGGGGGCTGCTGCTGATGACCCTCGGCGTCGTCGGTGCCGTCCTGCTCCGGCCCCTTGTCGATGCGACGGCATTCATCATCCGGGCCGCCGACGTCCCCGGCGCACCCGCCCGGCTGGCCGCCTGGCGTTCGGCCGGCCAGGGTCCGCAGCGCTCCCTGAGCATTCCCACGCGGAGGGGCCCGGTGGCCGCGCGCCTCTACCACCCGGCCTCGTCCGCCGACCGCACGATCGTCCTGGTGCCCGGGGTGCACCGTGACGGTATCGAGGAACAGCGGCTCGTGCGACTCGCCGGTGACCTCGTCGAAACCGGGTTCCGGGTCGTCACGGTGGCGGCTCCCGACCTGCAGCAGTTCCGCATCACGCCCGACGCCACCGATCTCATCGAGGACGCCATCCTGTGGGTGTCGACGCAACCCGATCTTGCGGCAGACGGACGTGTCGGCGTCATCGGCATCAGTTTCTCGGGTGGCCTGTCGGCCGTGGCCATCGGTCGCGATCGCATCCGCGACCGCGTGGCCTTCCTGGTCTCCTTCGGCGGGCACGGCGACCTGTGGCGGGTGATGCACTACCTGGCCACCGGCGAGGTCCTTGGCGACCTGTCGCGCGCCCGCCAGAGCCGGGTCGTGATCGGTGCCGCCGATGTGCAGGTGCATCCCCCGCATGACTACGGCCTCGCCGTCGTCCTGCTCAATGTGGCTGACCAGATGGTGCCATCAGACCAGGTGGAGCCG
>Ga0315902_10001977_pt1 | contig 32652 bp, 31 predicted proteins | sample LakEriMetagenome_9_FD_203523 | JGI IMG/M metagenome (GOLD analysis project Ga0315902, IMG submission 203523) | Freshwater fungal communities from buoy surface, Lake Erie, Ohio, United States - Buoy 12 MA117 | ecosystem: Environmental > Aquatic > Freshwater > Lake > Lake biofilm | place: USA... | reverse complement strand
CGTTCAGGATCTCAGCTTTCAGACGCTCTTCGGCGTACATCTTCTTTAACCGGGCGTTCTCGACCTCTAGTTCCTTGAGCCTGGCCATCATCGACGTATCCATCCCGCCGTACTTCGCCCGCCACTTATAAAAGGTCGCTGAGCTAATGCCGAGCTCCCGGCACAACTCCGGAACCGAAAGGCCGGCTTCGACCCGTTTCAAAGCTTCAGCAATCTGACTATCGGTAAATCTGGACTTCTTCATCTGTAGAACCCCCTCATATCGAGAAAATTCTACCTCTGACCCCTTTTAACCTAGGGGGTGATTACCGATCGAATCGTACTCACAAGACCGAATCAGCGCTGGAGCATGGATTTTGTATCGGACGCTTTGTTTGACGGCAGAAAGTTTCGAGCACTTAATGTCGTTGATAATCACACCCGTGAGTGTCTGGCCATCGAAGTCGCCCAATCACTGACCGGTGATGATGTGGTTCGAGTACTCACAAACATTGCAAAAAAGCGCCATCAATATCCGCTTCGTACCCAGGCCGACAATGGGCCGGAATTTGTTTCTTTGGCACTCGATAAATGGGCGTATAAGAACGGCGTAACGCTTGATTTTTCCAGGCCAGGAAAACCAACCGACAATCCCTTTATTGAATCTTTCAACGGCAGCTTGCGTGACGAATGCTTAAACACCAACTGGTTCATGTCGCTCGAAGACGCCAAAAAAAGATCGAAACCTGGAGACAGGACTATAATCATTTTCGACCGCATTCATCGCTGGCCGATGTACCGCCAGTGCTGTTTGCCAAGCAATTTTATGAATCTCAACCCAGCCGGATTATCTAGGTCTGATGTGTTCAGTTCGTGGGAGGAGGTCATTATCGTGCGTAAGGTAGGTCGCGATCTGCTCAAACTCTGCTAACTGAGCCTCCAGCTCCCTAATCCGTTTAGGCTCGGAGTGATCCAGACAGACTCCCTTTTCCCAGAATTTCTACAATCCAGCTCTTCAGAAACCGTACTTTCTTCATACAAAAGTCCTGTCGTTAAATACTTCTAACAAACAGAAATCCTACATTAACACTGCTCTAATTTAGAAATGAGAGCTAAACTTGTACTATTAAACGCCAAACAAAAGTAAAACTTCATATCAACACTTTCGTCAATTTATCTGCTTCTGGAAAATTTACCAATACACCCCTTCCCTGCTTTTGGAATACCACCATGCTGCCTACGGCTACAGCGGAGGCATGTGACTCATACAAAGCCTTCTGAATATGTGCTATTGTCCCAGCGCCTCCATGGGCGATGACAGGAATTGATACATTGTCAGCTAGCAGTTTGACCATGTCAAAATCAAACCCAGTCCATGTACCCTCGTGATCAATGGAAGTAAAGAGGATTTCTCCGGCACCCATCTTTTCTACCTCAATGACCCAAGATAAGGGATCGCGATAAGTATTGTTACGACCACTAAACGTTCGAACATATTTTTTATTAAAAAAATTCTTTTTTATATCGATAGATATAACTACGGCTTGGCAACCATAGTACCCTGCAATCTGTTCAATTAATTTTGGATTTCTTTCTGCATAAGTGTTTAAAACAATTTTCTCAAAACCGATATCAAAAATAGATTTTGCATCATCTAAGCTATTAATACCCCCGCCATATCCTAGTGGCATAAAACATTCGTTTGCAATATCTGCTAACACTCTTAGATTTGGACTACGGTTTTCTAGAGAGGCGCTAATATCGAGAATAAATAACTCATCTACCTCGAGTTCATTGAAAATACGCACTGTATTAGCAGGATCACCGATATAAGTAAAATCCCGAAAACGGACAGTTTTTACTAAGCTTTCGTTTCGCAATAATAGTGTAGGAATAATTCGTGGTCTTAGCATATTCAGAGAACTGCAAAGTTCTTCAATACATTCATTCCGAATCCGTGGCTTTTCTCTGGGTGGAATTGCACACCGAAAATGTTATCTCGTCCTATTGCTGAGTCAAAAGCGACGCCATAGTAGCTATGCATAATTGAATGCTGTGGATTCTCAACCTCTACATAGTAGGAATGTACAAAGTAATAACGTGACTCATTTTCAAGATTGACGGTTAAAGAACTCGGGAAATTGATTTTGGCTATATTCCAACCCATGTGTGGCACCTTCAGCCCATCTTGTTTTGGAAAACGCAGTGCTCTACCGGGTATCCAACCCAAACCAGCATGTCGCCCCTCTTCGCTTGAATCAACAAGAATCTGCATACCCAAGCAAACGCCTAAAATAGGAACCTTTTCTACACGTGCTTTTCGCTCAAGAACTTCCCGCAAACCGGGTAACGCATTAATTTTCTGCATAGCTGTATCAAAAGCGCCGACCCCAGGTAAAACTAATTTTTCTGCCCGACATATATGTTCAGTTTTCGATTCGATGGAAGCGCGGACCCCGAGACGTTTAAACATATTCAGCATCGATCCCAAATTACCCATTCCATAGTCAACTATAGCGATCACATTGGGCCCTTGGTTGGAAAACAATACTTAAGGTAAAAGCTCATCGGAACAAGGTTAGATTTGGCAAGCACGTGAAAAAGGGGACGTAGCCGCTCAAATCTCTTTTTATAGGTTGGGTATTCTGTCCAATTCTTCGGCGGAGACTGCATTATTTGCTCGTAGACATGATCACTAAGATTTAGGCGCTTCTTGAAGTAGCCTACTAAGTCATCTTCGATTAGCGGAGGCATATTGTACTGAGCCCATGCATCTGCTCTTGTAAGTCTCCCGTTTCTTGCACACGCCGCGAGTGTATTGTTTCTTAAGTCTGAATTGAACTTTCTCGGTAAGTACACGCTGTGATAGAAAGCAGTCATGCGGTTTTCAAGGTGATGGCCACCGTAATCGCACCATCCAAATCTATGGGACAAAAACTCCTTTGCCGCCTCCTTGGAATACTTTAGATACCAAAGTGGACGAATGAACTTTACCTGATTGAAAAGCACAGATTTCAAAAAACGGGAAAAGGTCATCAAAGGATAAGTTTCGATAACGCGCCTGCCGAACTGCCGATGTATAGCTTGAATATAGCGACCATCAAAATAATTTCGGCCTAAAGGAGTAATGCCCTCTTCAACGAAGGAATGACCCTCTAGGATATATTTTATCGAATATCGTGCGGCCACCTTGCGCAATAGATAGGCATATCCAAGATCGGTAGCTGCATCAATTTCAGCTACTCCGGAAATGAAAAAGGCTCGAAAGATATCATCAGCCTCCTTGTTTGCCACGACATGCGTATAAAGATCTACATTCAAGTCACTAAGCACTCGGTGGATGTTCATGGTAGCGATAGCAGAATTCCAAGTGTTATCGTAATGCACAGCTAGCGGCCGAAGCCCCCACTCCTTCGCCAAATAAACCAAGTAGGAAGAATCCGTGCCACCACTTACCCCGACGATACAGTCGTACTTTTTTGCGCGGCCAGCGCGCTTTATGTCATTCAAGATAGCGGAAAAGTGCGCCTCGCCTTTTGGTTGGCCACTACCATATCGGGCGACGAGCCCCTCAACCTGACGGCAGTAATTACAAACGCCTTCTCCATCGAAGTGAATCGACGGAACCCGCTCATCATAGATACATCGGGAACAAATACGCAGGTCAACCTGACTAATGTCTGGATCCAGTAACACTTTCAATACTCTTCCCGGCAGCGGGCCTTACCTTGGCATTCGGCAGGCGAGCCCCAGGCGCACATCCCACTTGGAATATCCTTGTTGACGAAGGCATTGGCCCCAATTACACAGCCGTCCCCAATCGTGACGCCCCTGCTGATGATTACATTGGGCCCGATATAGCAACGGCTTCCGATTCTCACGGGCGCCTGGGCCGGAGCGGAATTCCCACCGCTTAGAGCCCAATCAACCGTGTCGTGGGTATAGATTTGAACTCCTGCGCTAATGGAGCAGTAATCTCCAATTATCAAGTCTCCTCCAGAGCCATCCAGGACCGTAAAGGGACCAATCCAAGTATGTTCGCCCACTTTAACCTCGCCCAGTACCAAGACACTGTCGTAAAGTGAGCAACCCTCGCCGAATCCTAGTGCTTTTGCTTTTTCCCAACGATCCACAATGTACTCAGTAAAGGGCAAACTACGACGCCAGCGCTTTTGGACAATTGCGCGCTCGTTGGATAAGAGGGCTCTAAGTTCCTCAAGTAATATAGCTAGGCGCCTTACATTCGAACCACCTCCTGAAAAATCAGTAGAGCTTTTACTTTCCGTAGGTTTCCTGGACATAGTTGAGATACCTTAATTCGATGATCTCGTTACCGTGTTCGAGAAAGTAACGGTATGATTCCAGTCTTGTCTGTATTCCAACAGGCGCCGCAGAGTCCTCGGAACCACAAAATGTTGGGGGTGTTGACAACGAGTCTCTAAGTAATGTAACCCGACTAGACTGAAGCTGATAAGGGCGAGGTTCATTGCTGCGACATCCAAGATTCAACATTCAGTAATGACCAGATCAGCAGACGCCGATTTCGCTCGCCTCGCAGGTGCTCCTCGATCAGAGGCGCTACAGCACTGCGATCCAGCACCGAAAAGATGGCTGCGTCGGCATTAAGCAGGCTGCGTTTGACAAAGTCTATGCTCTCGTCTCGGAACCAGCTGGCATCGAGCCAGGAGAAACCTTGCTTGGCTGCCTCCACGATCTCGTTCGGGATTTGTCTAGCCGTCACTTTAGATTGGGCGGACGATATCTGTAATGCGGAGTTCATTTTTTGTGTAGATTTGCTTTTAATGGAGATTTCTGTTTTTTGTCGATTTTGTCTTTGGTAATTAGGGCGAAACGTAACCAAAGTACAGTTGTAAAAAGAGTTTAAGGACATTCTCTTTGCGGTGGTTGTAACGGTATTCAATTTCTTTTAAATACATCGGAAAGTAGTACCTTGATACGCCTCGATAGTTGTACAGAATATGTTTAGCATAACTCCAAAAACCCTCAATGCCGTTAATGTGGTTCTTGGTTCTTTGATTGACAAACTCCTTGGAGTGATTAACTGCCAAATGTTTACCAAAGCGCTGCAAGGATTGATAGCCTCGAAAGGCATCCGTATAGTAAACCGAACCCTTGCGGGTATGGTTCTCAATATGGGTCAAAAGGGTCTGCGCCGAGACCGACTCCACTACCTTGGTATAGACCCTACCATCGCGCTCCAGAAGGCCAAAGACGATGCTTTTGCCTCTCGCACCTCGGCCGCGTTGACCCTTACGAGCACCCCCAAAGTAGGACTCATCCATCTCAATCTCACCCGAGAGCTTAGCGCCTTCCAGTTCTGCCGTATGGAACAAAACCATCCGCAGTCTCTGGTAGACCCGGGTAATGGTCTTGGCATCCAGGCCCAAATCACTAGCCAGTCGATAAGCCGGTTGTTGCTGATAAAAGCCTTGCAAGATGGCAATCTCGCGGCGCAGCTTAGAGAGGCTTTTTTGCTTACCGCAGAGCATGCATTTAACATAGCTGCGAGCGGTCTTGACGGTCTTAAAAGAACCACAAAAAACACACTTACGACCATTCAAAAAGTTGGTCGCACAACTAAAAACCGTATGGGCCCCAATAACCATAAGTATCTCCAAGGATACATTGGTTACGAAACGCCCTAATTACCTTGTCTTTTTTACATACCCTTGATACACCTATTGCGCGGCCGTTCATCGTAGTCTGACTATGTACAGATTGGCAAGGGCAAAGGTTACAACAACTACGCGCGGTTCTTAGCCATGCCTCTATATCAGGCCTTGATAAATCTAACCTAAATCTTAATGATTTGGAAAGGATGATCCACCTTCGTACGAACTTGAGCTTTGAATGTCTCAAGCCGATTGGCGCTGCGTTCTTTGGCAGAGTCGGTCAGTGCGCATCGTTTACCAGATCGCATAGTAATGGGCTACGCCTCTTAAGTTAAAGCTCTCCGCTCGGCCCCGCGGAAGCCTAAATTCGCCTAGATGGTATTTTCTTCTCAGAATTAAAGTTCTACAGTGCGCGAAGGTTGTGCAAATTAGCGCTCACCATCTGAAGCGTACGCACAATCCCCGGCTCTGGATCAACCCCAATATGCCCCTTCATCCCAAGGCGCAAATTATTGCCGCTTTTGGTCTGATACATCTCGGGGTCCCGCGCGACATTCGCATTTTTTCTTTAGAATCGAGATATCAATGATCGTCGCATCAACAATCGTGCCTTTGGAAAGTCGAGCCCCTTTGCTTAGATGGCACTAGTTGACTCGGGTAAAAACTCTCTCGGCAATCTTATTCGCCACGGGCAGGAGCTGTGAGTTCAAAATGATCTTCTCATCGATAAGCGGGCCGTTGTCCAGAGAAAAACCTGCAACTAGGCGCTCACTATTTCTGTCGCTGCGTACAATGGTTCATCTTTAAATGTTCCGAGAACCATTCTTCTGCATAGTCGACATAACGATATTCATTGAAATATGGACCACCTAGCGTCCAGTGGATATTCTTTATATCATCTGGCGGGCGATCGTATTCCCCAACCAACCAGTTCCAGCGGACATCCAGAGATCCTATTTCGTCGTCTCTGAGCCACTGGAATCGATGCAAAACCATTGCGGAGGATGTGTTTACAAAGTCTGGCGTTATTCTGCGATTCGAGGGATGAGCGCAATTCCAAAGCATAACGGAAGACCAGTTCTTTCGTGGGTATTTGTACTGTACTGTATTAAGGTACTTAATGTGATCACGCGGCTTATAGTCATGTTTGACGACGTGTACAGCCTTCGCGCGATCTACACGAGCGTGCTCAAACAGTTCCGCTATATCTGTTCGAATCAACATGTCACAATCGAAATAGGCTGCGAGCCCGTCATAATTACTTAAATACGGCACCAAAAACCTAGTGAACGAGAATTCGTTTGATTGCTTAGGGTCGCGCTTACGATAGTAAATGTCGCCGAGATTAGCTATATTAATTGGCACAATTGCAACAGGCATCGAGCTCTGCCTGAGGATCGAATGAGTTAGCGTGTGCCATGCCACAGTTTCGACTGGATCGAATCCGATGTACACTTTTAGCAGTTTGTCGGTCATATCAAACTCCTTGATTAAAAACGTTGGGACTTTTCCTCTTGGCACTCAAGGTGATCGAGGCCTGTGATTTTTCGTTGGGCTCAGAACCTTTATCAGGCTAGGGAAAGTTCAGTGTGGTTATGGTGGCTTCCACGAAGTAGGAAAAAACTCATGTAATTAAACTTCAACTGGTACCCAGCTACAAACTAAGGCAGGGTAAGAGCGCCTTTCGAAATTAACCTCTTCAATAAGAGATCGCTCCCTCCTCTCGTTAAATGACCATAGGCCCAAACTACAGGATCCCCGTTTTCAGCGCGAATAGCACTCATTTTCAGAGCATAACTCCTTGTGAATCGGAAGGTAGATTGCATCAGTTGGAGCTAAAGCCCTTGCTATGTCCTCGGTAATCATTAGCCTACTGAAGTTAACAAACCACAACACTTCCGCAGACTTATCTTCTTTGTGGAGCTTGAGCTCCACAATAAGCAATGGCAAGGGAGGTCGATACTCTACAGTTGGACCAACAACATATATCTTTGGAACATTTTTTTAGGTACTGCACTGTGATGTTCATTCGTTTGGCATGAGCATTCCCCCCAACGCGCAGAGACAATCACACCATCTAATTTGCTAGATGGTAAAAAATCATAAAGCATGAACGAAATCAAATCCGATTAGTAAATTTATAAGTTTTCGTAACGTCCTGAGCTGATGATTTTCAAACCGAGTGCGGCCCGGAACAGTCCCTCATCGCTTAAGCCTTGTTCGAAATTTTATTGTGAATGTCTTCCGTAAGAATTTCACTCGGGGTATTTCGAGAGGATTTAATTGTCGACTTTCTTTGAAATTCACCCCATGATTTCATCACTTCGTCGAAAGTGCCTTTCGCTCTCACTTCGCCTTTTTCTAGCTGAAAAATAAGTTCGCAGTTTTTCACTGAGCTTAATCGATGAGCAATTATGATAAGTGTGACTCCGCGCATGTGTTTGTGCAACGCCTCCATTACTAACATCTCGGTAGTGTTATCCAGCGCATTGGTAGCCTCGTCGAGAATCAAGACCCGTGGATTGTTGTAGAGAGCCCGGGCAATTCCAATACGTTGCCGCTGTCCGCCGGAGAGGCGCACTCCTCGTTCCCCCACGGTAGTGTGATAACGCTGGGGCAAATAATCACAAACAAAATCATGCAGGTTAGCGATTTTCGCAGCTCGTTCCACGCCATCATAATCAATGTCTTTAGCACTCAATCCAAAGGCAATATTAGCGGCCACTGTATCATCGGAGAGGTAAATCTGCTGGGGTACGTAACCGACCATTCTTTGCCAACATCTTCTGTTAGAGTCAGAGATGATCTGGTCATCAATCTTTAACGTGCACCCTTCCGCCTGGAGAAGTCCTAGTATCAAATCTACAGTTGTGGTTTTCCCGCTTCCAGTTGAGCCTACAATACCAACGGCGCTCTGAGCAGGTATAGTGAGGCTGAGGTTTTTTAGCGCTGGTTGCGAATCGTTAGAGTACCGATAATTAATACAATTCAGAGTTATGGCCTTACTAAGTGTTATTGGGATGTGCCTTGGCCCCACGGGAATGGGCTCTTGAAGGCTCTTAAGATCTGCGTACAATTTATCTAATGCAGGTCCGACAAAGCGAAGTAGCGTTATTGCGTTGTAAGCTTGCTGTAGGGCGGGCATTAGACGATAGCCAGTAAATGCATACAGAGATATAATCGGGATAGCGTGGGTAAAGTCGTTGCTTTTGGCTACCAAATACAGCATTACCAACATAATTCCCCCAAAAGAGATCACCTCCAGAAAAAAGCGGGGTAATTGGGCAATACCCTGTGCTAAAGCCCAGCGGCCTGCGTAAGTTTGCGCGGGTTCGGAGAATCGACGAGTGTAAGCCTGCTCAAGCCCTCTGATCTTAATTTCTTTGATCGCACCCAAGGCTTCTACTACGGCATTGAAGCGCTCTTGGTTAGCTCTCAAACGGTCTCCTCCGATGCGGGCTACGAAAGTTCCACAGATCTTGAAGATAAGTGCATAGAACCCAATGAGAATTGGGCCAACAACTAGCGCAAGTTGCAGATCAACAATAATTAGAAGTAAAAACAGCGAGAACACGAGTACGCTTTGAGAGATCAGTGTCATCATTGGAAGTAAGCCGTTGCCTATAACAGTGCTTACCTCCGAAAGTATAGTTTTACCCAAATCTGCGCTGTGACGGTTTAGAAACCAACTGTAGGGCTGATGCAGGTAGCCCTCTACTAGGCGTTTCCCGATAGTAAATTCCCGCATCAGGGTAAAGCGTATTTGGGCATAGGTAGTGATTGCCTTTAAAGTCAACGAGACCAGCAGAAGCAGGAAGCAAATAGCACCGAGGGCAAACAGAAACTGCTGTACGGTGACGACCCCTACGCGGGTAGCAATGGCAAAGGCGCTGTGCAGGAAACCGTTAGTGTGAACCAACTCCGGATTCGCCAGTACCGCCATAAACGGCATGATAGAAGCGACCCCAATAGTTTCAAGCAATGCCACGAGGAAAATCATGCACAACAGCACCGATGCTTGTTTTCGCTCGGCGGGGGTCAGGAGACCACCCAATTTTCGAAGATTATCCATACAGATTATGAGAAACGTCCGGCTCCACCCGCAAATCGGCCATTCAGTCTCCCCATGGCACCGATAAAGACCAACATCACAGAACTTCGCTCATATAGGTCTCGACATTCAGAAGAGACCAAATCAGCAGTCGGCGATTTTGCTTACCACTGAGATGCTGCATTATTAGCGGCTCGACTGCTGCACGATCTAATATCTCGTAAATACGCGCATTACCATTGAGTAGTTCGCGACGGACAAAATCAATACTCTCCCCCTTGAACCAGCTGGCATCCGGCGAGGAAAAACCTTGCTTTTCCGCCTTGGTGATTTCTTCGGGAATAAAGTGAGCCGTCATGTCGCGCAAAATTTGCTTGCCATCACTCGTACGCTGGAAGAATCTCCCCTGCTTATCGCCAGGTTCATTCTCATTCACGCGCAAGACCTCAGTAAGGTTATTCAGCTTGAGCTTGACAGGACATCGCATTGCAAAGTCGACTAAATCGTTATCCATGAAGGGGACACGATTCTCCAAACCATGCGCCATGGAGAGCTTGTCCTCCATCACAAATAGCCCATGGAGAAACGTTTTTGCCTCAAAGTACAGGGAATGATTAATGTAGTCCTCTGGACGATCTAGTTCATTCTCGTGCGTCGCAAAAACATCTCGGAAGATATCGCGCGTCCACACCGACTGCACCTCGGGCCATACCGGAGCAAACATTCGTTTAATGCAACGGTTGTCGACCAAACGCTGCCAGTATAAATAATACTCATCAATGAAGTGTTCGAAATTCTGACTCATAGCCGCCCTATAATAGCGCCATGGGTATCCTCCAAAGAGTTCATCTCCACCGCTTCCAGAGAGGACGACCTTAACAAATTTGCTGGCCAGCTTTGCGACGTAGAAGTTGGGATAGCTCTGCCCCACACGTGGTTCTTCCAGATGCCGGGCAAGTTGTGGCAGGCACCTTTCCATATCTCCGGCCTTGAGCACCATCTCATAGTGCTCGGTCTTGAATCTAGCCGACATGGCTTCGGCTTTAATCCTCTCGTCATAGCCAAGCTCGATACCAGACGCCGAACTCAGGTCGAACCCGCAAGTAAATGTCTTGAGATTCGGGAAAGATTGAGCGGCAATGGCCGTGATAGAGCCGCTGTCAATCCCCCCGCTGAGATAGGAACCTAACTCGACATCACTCACCAACTGGCGGTTGACGGCCTGCCGAAACAGACGATCCAACTCTTCTAAATACTCTTCCTTGCTCAGCGGATGATCTGGCTCGCGAAAACGATAGTCCCAATATCTGGTGACCGTGAAACTCAACTCATCAGGACAGACTAAAGCGTAATGGCCGGCAGGCAAGATATGAATATCTTTAAGAAACGTTTGATCCGTAAAGATATTCTGAAACGTGAAATACTCCAGCATTGCCCGCTGGTTCACCTTCCGCTGGAAGCCGGGTTGAGCAAGCATCGCTTTTTGCTCTGATCCAAAACTGACAATTCCACTTTGCTTTGCAATATAAAGAGGCTTGATACCGTACCGATCCCTCGCTAGCAGCAAGCGACGCTCCTTGCGATCCCATAGTGACAGCGCAAACATGCCATTAAACCGAAGCAACGCGCTAGTACCCCAATGCGCGAGCGCGTTGAGCACTACTTCGCTGTCGGTCTTGGATCGGAACCGGTAGCCTGCGACCTCCAATTCGGTTCGTAGCTCGCGATAGTTGTAAATCTCACCGTTGTAGCTAAGCACGTAGCGATAATCCGGACTGACCATCGGCTGATGGCCGAGAGGTGAGGGGTCAATAATCGCCAGTCTTCGGTGCCCCAGGCCGACGTTACCCTCAATCCAGTGCCCTTCACCGTCGGGCCCCCGGTGCGCAATTGCATCCGTCATCCGCTTCAGAATGACGGGGGAGACTGGATCGCCGTTTTGGTTAATTACACCTGTGATACCACACATCAGTTACGGTAGCTCACAACATTTTCAATAACGTACTGCTGCTCCGCCCCTGTCATCCCATGAAACAAAGGCAATGAGATGCTGCAATCGTTCGCAGCATATGCCATGGGGAAATCTTCGGGCTGGAGGCCGTATCTCTCACGATAGAAGGTCAGCATATGCACCGCATGGGTTGCTGGGCGCGTAGAGATACCCGCCTGCTGCAAACGATTCATCCATTCGTTTCTCTTGGCGTTAACCCGTTTAATAGACTGGGAAGTAATCGGTTCCGACTGGAACAGACAGGGATAACTCTGGTATCCGTGACCATGGCCTTGCTTACGAACGGGCGTATTCAACCAGTCAAGGTGGGCAAAAGCCTCGTCATAGTTCTTTGCAAGACGTCGACGTTCATCAATAATCGCACCCGCCCGATCCATTTGCGCCGCCCCCAGGGCAGCCTGCAAGTCTGTCATGCGTTGGTTGTACCCCGCATCTGGATGATCGGCTAGCAGGTGAGGGCGAGCACCCATATGACGCTGGAAGTCGGTCATGTCCGCGCCATGATCCCGTAATCGTCGCAGCTTCTCGGCCAAGGCATCGCTTTGCGTATTGATCATACCGCCCTCGCCAGTAGTAATGGCCTTGCGGGGATGGAAGCTAAAGCACCCGGTGTCACCAAACGAGCCGACATGCTTCCCCTGATAGGTGCTACCAAAACCACAAGCGGCATCTTCTACCACCCACAGGCTGTGCTTTTGTGCTAGCTGCATAACTGAGCTCATGTTGGCCGAAAGCCCAAACAGATGCACTGGCAGGATGGCCTTCGTGCGAGAAGTGACTTTGGAGGCCGCGTCGTTCACATCCAAGTTGAAAGTATTAAGGTCAATGTCGCAGAACACAACCTTACCACCTAGATGCTCGATCACGTTAGCAGTAGCGATCCAAGTGAACGCGGGGACGATGGCCTCGTCTCCCGGGCTGAATCCCAATGCGACGAGGGAAAGGTGCAGACCCGTCGTGCAAGAGGTTACGGCGATGGAATGTTTGGCCCCCGTAAACGCCGACCACTTCTCCTCGAACTCACGTACCTTCGGCCCTTGCACCAGCCAGCCGCTGCGCAACGGGTCCAAGACACTCTCAATTTCTGACTCAGTCAGGCTAGTGCGGGCGATAGGAACATTGATCTTAGCAGGCATGCTCATTTCCACAGCCCAACCGCTTTGCGGCGGACGTCGACCTCAGCCTTATGGGTAGCGCGCCAATCGATTAATCGTTTCAAACCTTCGTAAAGATCAACTTCAGAGGTAAATCCAATTTCACGGCTAGCTTTTTTTGGACAACCGATTCGATTGCGTACAAGAGTCGCTTGCGATCGGGGTGCATACTTTAGCGGCTGTTTGCAGCCCGTGAGCACAACCAGCATTTCGGCGAGTTGTTTCAGTGAAGTTCTTCTGCCTGTACCAACGTTATAGAACTGATCTTTAGTTTCAGCCTTCATAGCGCAAACATTCGCTAAGCCACAATCCTCTACGGCCACAAAATCAAATGCTTCGGAACCGTCGCCCATAATCGTAGGGCTGTCTCCCATATCGATCGCATCTAGCATTTTCATGATTACGGCAATGTAGGCTCCATGGTAGTCCTGACGCGGGCCATAGACGTTCATATAGCGAAGACCAACGTAGGCCAGACCGTAGCGGTGATAGAAGGCCCGCAGCATGGCTTCACCAGCAATCTTTGTTGCCCCGTAGAAATTCTTGTTTTCAAATGGATGATCTTCGTTCATAGGCTCGTGCACGGCGTCGCCGTAGACCGAGGCAGAAGATGAGTACACCAGACGCTTAACGCCCTTTGCGACACAGGCCTCAATAACGTTAAAGGTGCCGCGTACGTTGACATCAAAAGCGCTACGAGGATATTCATGACACTGCAAAAGCCATAGCGCCGCTAGGTGAAATACGCCGTCAGCGTTCTCAAGTGCAGATTGCAAGATATCGCTTTGCATAATATCGCCACCAACATCGTAGATCTTGACTCTTGGGTCCTTAAGAGCATTGTTCAAATTTTCGCGGGTTCCCCGTAGAAAATTGTCATAGATGATAATTTCTCTTACGTCTTCTTTCACTAAATGATCTACTGTGTGCGAGCCGATCAACCCTCCGCCACCGATGACCACTAGTTTCTTTCCTACTACATCCATTTGGTTTCCCTTTGTTAGTCTTATTCCATTTCACACCGTCAACGCTTTAGTAATCTTCTCTTGATGCTCTGCGGATAGGTCAGGGCTCATCGGCAGACTAAGAACCTGCTTGGCAAGGTGACTAGAGATGGGCGTACAGTCGGGGCAGCAAAGGTGCTTGTAAGCAGCTTGTTCGTTCAGCGGCACAGGGTAGTGAACAGCTGTCGGGATTTCAGCTTGCTTTAGCCTTACCTGGACTGATTCGCGATCTGAACAGATTAGTGTGTATTGAGCGTAGACAGACGTGCGGTCGGAACGAATTATGACCGGCTGGATCGCCGCGGCCCCTTCAGGGCTTCGCGATGACAACTGTAAGAAATCAGAATAGCGCTGGCTGATTTTAGTGCGCTGCGCTAGCTCCCAGCCGAACCGCTCAAGCTTAGCCAATACAATCGCGCATTGTAGGGTATCCATTCGTCCACCAACACCCACGCGGGTATAAACGTAACGTGAGCTTTGGCCGTGCACACGAATTTCTTTGCACGCCTGGGCAATTAAATCGTCATTAGTAAAGATCGCCCCGCCATCGCCATAGCAACCCAAGGGCTTACTTGGAAAAAAACTCGTACAACCGATCGTAGAAAGATTGCAGCTTTTCTTATCTTTGTACTGTGCACCGAAGCTTTGGGCGGCATCTTCAATCACAGGTAAGTTGTATTTCGCGGCAATCGCGTTGATTTCATCCATATCTGCAGTCTGACCATAAAGGCTTACTGGCATGATCGCTTTTGTTCTACTAGTAATTTTTTCTTCGATCTTATTTGCATTGATATTGCAGGTGTCGCGCTCAACATCTACGAATACTGGCTTTGCCCCAATCAGCACAATTACCTCGGCAGTGGCTACAAAGGTAAAGGGCGTGGTAATAATTTCATCGCCCGGTTTTATCCCAAGTGCCATTAAGCTGACCAGCAAGGCTTCCGTACCACTTGCCATCGTAATGCAGTGCTTCGCACCTGTATAAGCCGCAAGCTTTTCCTCGAGCTCGATCACTTCCGGCCCCATGATGTATTGACCATGCTCTAGAACCCGGTTAATTCGCTCTTGAATCTGCGGCTGAAGCGAACGATATTGAGTTTTAAGGTCGATGAAGGGAATGGTCATGATTTCAGAAATTTTACTTTGCCGCGCTCCTCTCAGGCGAGCGCAATAACAGCTATTAAATGGTCATTGAGCAGGTTTCTGAACCCGAAGCAATCCATCGCTTATCAGTTGATATCTCTGCCCAGTATGCGGGCAGGTGTAATTCCCCTCCCCAACTAACGGTAGGTTAATCTGCTCGCCGTATTCGCTCATCCACCCGATCTGTCGGGCGGGAACGCCCACCATAAGCGCGTAGGATTTTACATTTTTATTGACCACCGCACCAGCACCAACAAAAGCATACTCGCCAACAATTACACCACAAATGATCGTACAGTTCGCCCCAAAGGTTACGCCTTTTTTGATGAGCGTATTTTTGTATTCGGCCTTACGCTCAATTAGCGCTCGGGGGTTATACACATTGGTAAACACCATACTTGGCCCACAGAATACACCTTCTTCAAGCGTGACATTATCAAAGATACTGACATTGTTTTGAACCTTACAGCGATCACCAATAGTGACTTTATTGCCCACAAATACGTTTTGGCCAATCGATACACCCTTACCGATTTTTGCGCCGGCGCACACGTGTGCAAAATGCCACACGCGGCTACCCTCGCCAATCTGGGCACCATTATCAACAATAGCGCTGGGGTGAACTTGAACGACCATGATGTTTGGTTATGAGATCGCTTGTGTTTTTAAGCGGGAATCTTTTTCATAAAGGGGTGGTATTCTCCCACCATGCCCAGCGGCTGAGCGTTGCGAATAGTGGCCACAGTTTCAACGGCTACTCGGTTTTCTTCCAGGCCAAATCCACGACCCGCCAGAATTTCCTCATAGCTGCGGGTGTGAAGATCAGTAAAGCCTTCGCTAAATTCGATCTCATCGCCATCAAGCTCAATCGATCTGTAAGTACGCTGGCCTTTAATCCTTTGTTCTGCGGGCATATCGTTAACGTCAACCGATAAAAACCAGCGTACGCGGGCTTTTTCATATTCTAAATAACCGGCTGCCTTAGTTTCTGCGCAGTGGTGCACTTGGTTTTTTTGTAGTCTGCCAAATACGAAGTGCAGCATGTCATAGAAATGAACCCCAATATTGGTCGCAATACCGCCGGACTTTTTCGTATCGCCCTTCCAGCTTTGTAGATACCAGTGGCCACGCGAAGCTATGTAAGTTAAATCAAGGTCGAATTTTTTAGTGGTTAGAGTTGCGCTTATGCGCTCTTTTAGAGCGATGATGGCTGGGTGCAGGCGCAACTGTAAAATAGTGTAGATCTTATGGCCGGTATCGGCTTCTATTCCTTTTAGCCCGTCGATGTTCCAGGGGTTGAGCACCAGAGGTTTTTCGCAAACGGCGTCTGCGCCACTTCTTAGCGCAAAGCGCATGTGCGAATCGTGCAGGTAGTTAGGCGAGGCGATGGACACGTAATGAATCTGGTTTTCGACCCTAGATCGCTTCAACTTGTCGACATGTCGATCAAAGCGCTCGAACTCGGTGAAAAAATCGGCTTCTGGGAAGTGGGAATCAATTATTCCGACCGAATCGTTTGGGTCATAGGCTGCGGCAAGAATGTTTCCCGTGTCTTTAATAGCTTTCATGTGGCGCGGGGCTATGTATCCGGCCGCGCCAATCAGAGCAAAGTTTTTCATCTTGATTCCTTAAAACCTAAATACCGAGAAGCCATACGCCTCCAGAGCCTTGCGATCATGCAGGGCCTTTAGGTCCGCTATTACTGGCTTGGGCTGCGCAGCACACAGAGCTTTTAATTGCGCAGGCGACAAATCAGCAAATTCTTGGTGGGCCACAGCAATAATCAGTGAATCCACGGGCATGCTGGATGTTATCGCTGTGAGTTGTAAACCGTACTGTTCTTGAACTTCTTTTGCATTTGCCCAAGGGTCCATCAGAATTACCTGTAACCCCCAGTGCTGTAGTTCGCGCACAAGATCGATTACCTTGCTGTTGCGCACATCGGGACAGTTTTCTTTAAAGGTAATGCCGAGTAGGCCCACAGTGGAATTGGCCACATTAATGCCGTTTTTAAGCATGAGGCGAACAACATTGCGCGCAGCATAGCGGCCCATGTTGTCGTTGATGGCCCGGCCAGAGAGGATCACCTGCGGGCGATAGCCCAACTCCTGTGCCTTATGCGTAAGATAATAGGGGTCTACGCCAATGCAGTGCCCGCCCACTAAGCCCGGCTTAAAGGACAGGAAGTTCCACTTGGTGGCAGCAGCCTGCAGCACCTCGGTGGTGTCAATTTCCATACGATTAAAGATCACCGAAAGTTCATTCACAAAGGCAATGTTTAAGTCGCGCTGGGCGTTTTCAATGACCTTGGCGGCCTCAGCGACTTTGATGGAGCTGGCCTTGTGGGTGCCGGCGGTAATGATTTCTTGGTAGAGGTTGTCTACGGCTTGCGCAGTTTCGGGCGTGGAGCCGCTGGTTACTTTTTTTATGTCTGACAGGCGGTGGGTTTTGTCGCCAGGGTTGATACGTTCAGGGGAGTAGCCGCAGTAAAAGCCGACGGACGCAATGGCGGTGTCACCTCCGGTTAGGTACTTTAAGCCCGACTCACGCTCCAGAATTGGCACGCAGACTTCTTCAGTGCACCCGGGGTACACCGTGGACTCATAAATGACCACATCACCAGCCTTGAGCGCCCTGCCCACGGTCTCACTAGCCCTCATTAGCGGGGAAAGGTCTGGGCGGTTGGCTTTGTCTACCGGCGTGGGCACGGTAACGATAAAAATCATGGGTTCAACTAAGCCTATTGCCGAGGTGCCCTGGGCGCCTCGCAGTGTCGAAGCATCAGCTGTAAACCGTAGGCGCTTCGCCTCGCATAATTGCTCTTCAGACACCTCAAGCGTATGGTCACGCGCCGCCTGAAGCTCCGCTATACGATCGGCCTTAATGTCAAAACCAATCACCGGACGCTTCTTGCCAAACTCAACGGCTAGTGGCAGGCCAACATAGCCAAGGCCAATCACAGCAATCGTGCGGTTATTTAAATTCATATTCCCAGAAGATTCCCAAGTGATTTAGACCTAGGCTCGCTGAATCCCAACATGGCTCAAATTGAGCACTTGGCCCTCGGTTTCGCTGGCCTTGACCAACGACACCAGGTCCGGGCGATGCGCTCTGTCCGCCGGCAGGGGGACGGTAACAATAAAGACTTAGGCCTCGCGCAGATGTTCGACATTGTAGGAAAAACACATGTGATTCGCTTTCCTGATGTCATCCTACACGACCTTCACGGTGTGGTTCATGCTTATCCTAAAGCCTTACGATGGGACCGGCGTTTATGTCAAAGCAATCACTGGGCGCTTCTTGCCGAGTTCAACTGCCAACGATAGGCCCACATAACCCAAACCGATTACCGCAATGGTGCGTTTTTTGAGGTTCATTTTTTGTAAATCGGTTATTACGGGCCTGTATTTTGTGGCAACAACGCAGCCCCCTAATTTAACCGCTCAAGACTTTTTTCGCTCTCTTCCTTGAGCACCTGTATCTCCGTTTTCAGGGCCTCATACTCTTCCATTTTTCGCTGTAAAAACCGATGGGTAATCGCCGCTTTTTCGGCTATTCCCGATGGCGTCAAGACATAGACATAGCCAAATTTATTTTTGGATTGCGCGAAGTTTCTCATCTTCACCAAGCCTCTTTCGATCATGGCTTTTAAGCAGTAATTCAATCCGCCAACACTGATGCCCAGCCTTTCAGCAAGTTCGCGCTGGGTGAGGTCTGGGTTTTCCTGTAACAGGCGCAGGACCCGAAAATGAGTGTCTTCCTGAATCTTGGCGCGACGATTCATTTGAAAATTGGCTGGAAAGGATAGTTATTGATTGCTGGTGCGCTCAGTAACGTGGACTGATCGGGCACGCTACCGCCAAGCTGTGTCGCCTTGGGCTAGACCAGCTGGTTAGACGATGGAGAACCCACCCCGAGCGTTTTTGTTTAATTTCGAACGAATATATCAGGGATCGGGGTCTAGCTTTCTCCTTAGCTTGTACGGGATAAGTTACAAATTGTTTGCGTTTGAGTAACCGGTAACTAAGGTTTTTAGACGAGAGTGGATGACAGTGACATTGTGGTCATCCAGAGCCGTTTCCAGCAACCGAAGTTCATCAAGCAGTTCACCCAGCAAAACGAAGGGCTCATCCGCCCTCTTAATTTTTGGATGAAGGGTGTCTTTTGAGTTTTTACCAATTAAAAGTTCCTCGTAAAGCTTTTCTCCTGCCCGCAGGCCCGTGAACTTAACTTCAATCTCCCCCCGTGGGTTTTGTTCATCCCGAACCGTAAAGCCCGAGAGCTCGACAATCTCCCGGGCTAGCTCCGAAATTTTCACGGGTTTCCCCATATCGAGTAAGAATACCTCGCCCCCCTTAGCCATCGCTCCTGCCTGAATTACCAACTGCGCCGCTTCTCGGATTGACATGAAATAGCGTGTCACCTCGGGGTGAGTAACCGTAACGGGGCCACCCCCCGCAATCTGCGTTCTAAAGAGGGGTATCACTGAGCCAGATGAGCCTATGACATTACCGAAGCGAACCATCGTAAAAATCGTTCTCGAGCTTTTTGAGTCGGCGGCAAAGGCCTGAACGACCAACTCTGCGAGCCTTTTGCTTGCCCCCATGATATTGGTTGGGCGCACCGCCTTATCGGTGCTCACCAAAACAAACTTACTCACGCCAAACTCTAGCGAATGCCTTGCGCAGACCAGGGTTCCCCAGACATTATTTTTAATCCCCTGAACGGGATTGCTCTCCAACAGGGGAACGTGCTTATACGCTGCAGCATGAAAGACCGTATCCGGGCGGCACGTTTTATAAACACGGCGAATCAGAGCATCGTCTGTAACAGAGCCCAGAATTGGAACAACAAGGTCGGTATCGGTATCAGTACCGGTATCGGTATCGGTAATTTGGCCGGCTTTGGCGAGAACTAGTTTTCCTAAATCTTGATTTATTTTATATAGTGAGTATTCACTATTATCTAAGAGGATCAGCTTATCGGGGCCAACCGCAAGAATCTGACGACACAACTCGGTTCCGATACTGCCGCCCGCCCCAGTAACCAAAACCGTCTTGCCCTTGATGTCCGCGTCAAATAACCGCAAATCGGGGGTGACCTGCTCCCTCCCCAGTAATTCGTCGATATCGAGTTCACGAATATCCTTCACGCGCACTCTGCCCGAGGCAAGATCCGAGAGATTCGGAAGCGTCTGTACGCGGATTGGGTGAAGCCTCAGAAATTCGACTAAAGCCTTTCTCTGTGGCACCGAGATTGAAGGCATCGCGAGCCACAGCTCTTTTGCACCCCTCGACTTAATTAAAAAATCAAGTTCCTCGCGGGGATACACGCGCCAACCGTTGATAGTGTTATTCCACAGCGCGGGGTCATCATCAAGGAACCCAATAAAGCGCCTCTGTGTTGCAGCATTAACAGCATGCGCGAGTTGTTGCCCTGCGCTTCCAGCACCATAAATCAATACCCCGGGCCAGATGGCCCGGTCACCCCCCGTAATTAACGCGCCAACCCAACGGCCCAACAACCAGCGCGAGGATCCAATAAGGAAAAACAGGAGCGTGGGCTGGGTTAAGCCCAAAGATCTGGGCACCCCAGCAACCCCAATTACAGAAAAGACCAGAAAGTACAAAACTCCGTAGACGCCCACTGCCCTAGCCAGATGCACTAGGGCCTCTCGCCCAGAGTACCGAAATATCGCCTTATATAGACCAAAAGCAATAAAGATAGGTAGCGCTAATGCGACCGATACCGCAACTGGAATCGGGCCAGAAAATGTAAATGGACTCAGTGTTTCAAGCCGAAGCGCAAGCGAGCACCATACTGCCAACACACAGAGCGTGGCATCAAGCCCAAAAGCCAACAAACGCTTTATCGGCCGGGGCAAGGAGAGAACGAAGGCCTGGGTTCGGACATTTAAGCCGATGGTTTGACGTTGACGCATGGCCGAATTATAGAGTTCGAGCGAGGCCAACCAACCTGGCAAATGAGATAATCAGCAATCGAGCCTACAAGACGCCCCGTAAATCCATGAGAGAACAAGAGAATATCCCCCTAAATTCGCAGAATTTTGACGATGAAATCTCGCTTATTGATCTATTGCGGATTCTGCGTGAACAATGGCAATGGATTGTAGGACTCGCTGTGGTCAGTCCGCTTGTAGCATTGGCTATCTGCGCAACATTACCCAAACAATATGAAGCAACTGTCCTCCTGCAAATAGGAAAGTTATCGAGTTCTGGTTCTGGCTCTGGCTCTGGTTCTGGCTCTGGTTCTGGCTCTGGCTCTGGCGCCGATATTGAACCCCAGCAGAACTTGATCGAGCGCGTAAATAGCGGAGGGTTCGGCTCCCGGCTGGAAGGCGCGATCGGGTCAAGCCTATCCGTTAAGGCCACTGCGGTTAAAAATACAAAACTTGTGAGGCTCACGACAAACGCGACTTCAGTTGAACAAGCAAGTAAGGGGCTAAACAACACCTTGGCGCTGCTACAAGAGGATCACAAAAAGATTGCCGACGAGTCGGATAAAACCTTAGCCTTAGCGCTTCAGAACGTCCGAGACCAGCTAAAAACAACCTCTGACTCCATCAGCCAACTTAACCGCCAGGTGATTGCGCTTAGCCCCGCAAAATCAGACCCAATTAGCGCCCTTTTACTCACCCAGACACAGCAACAATTATTTCAACAGCAGTCCGTATTGAAAGAAAAGGTAGCAATGATTGAATCAGGTATCGCCGAGCAAAGGCTGTATCAAACAACCGCAATCGAATCAATTCAGGTCAGCACGAGCCCTGTTTATCCCAAGACCCGCCTCGCTGCTCTCCTCGCATTTTTGGGTGGCGGCATTGCAGGAGTGATCGTAGCGTTTTTGAGGAATGCTTTAAAAATCCGCCACACTCAACTATCTTCCTAACTGCTCATAGATATTTAAGTAATCCTGAGCAACTTCTTGCCAGTCTCGTTTGAATGTCGGAATAGGTTTTGAAAAGCCCAGCCAGTTATTCGCAAAACCCGCCCAGTACTCAGGCGAGCTCTCAAGCGACAACACAGTTCCAAACCTAGAGGCCACATCACAAGCAACCCCGCACTGATCAGAAACTATGACGGGAACACCCGCAGCCATCGCTTCAGCAACCACCATGCCGTAGGGTTCCGAACTCGCAGGGTGAATCAAGAGGTCTATGTCTGGATAAAGAAGACGAGCTGGCTGCCACCCAAGTGCCCTTATCCTAAAGGGGCAAGTCGTAATTAGGTGTCTAATTTCAGAGTCTTTAGGTCCAAGTATCACCACCTCGACATTTGGCCTTACCTTCACGAGTTCTTTGACAACTTGCAAAAAGAACTCTAAACCTTTGCGCTTCCACTCTTTCCCAAAAAAACCGATTACCCCACCATCTGACGGTATTTCACGTGGCCTGCGTTGTGTGACTTGTTGTACCCCTGGCGTAATCGCTTTACGTAATCGAGCTTCACAAGACGGATAGTATTTTTTTAACAACTGTGCAATAAGTTCAGAATTGGGTACAACACAAAAAACAGATGGCGCATGAAGCTCTCTGCGCTCCAGCCATAGATGCGCTAAAACCCTAATCGATAGCTTCTTCCAAAAAGGCCGCTCAATAATTCGCGCGAACGGAGGTCCATGAAAGGTTGTTAGATGGTGAAAATCACACCTCTCGTGGCTGTGCACTATTAATTTTTGTGCTGATCTTTCCACCAGAAGATTTGAATACACCCTCTTGACACGAAACCCAAAGCGATAAAGTGCTAGCCAACGAGGCCTGCTTCGTGCTTTTTTAACTCGAATGACTTCAATTTCAGGACTGTGAGGTTGAAGAGCTTCCTCGCACAAGACAATGACCGGAATCCGCAGATTTACTAGCGCATGACTGAGTTGCCAAACATAGCTTTCCATTCCACCCACTTCGCCAAATCGACGTACAACTTGCACCACTGTAAACTGACTACTTTGCACACTCGACACCAAAACAATACAAAAAGAGTTTGTTATCAAAGCTCTTAACTAAAACGCCCAAGTCCTCTCGGTTCGTATTGGACAGAATATATCCAGATTCAACATCACCATAGGCTCTCACGACTGGAGGCCGGGGGTAAATTAGGCGGTTAAAAGTGTCGACCACGGAAATTCCTATCCAGGTTTGATCTACGCTATAAAGCGCCTTGTCAGCAACTATTTCCTTTACATTTTGAGCCCACTGATCTATCGGTGGGCGGAACGCTTTCGTATATGCGGGGAATAAGACAAATGCAAACGCTAATTTAAATAATACGATCCAAATTATAAATTTTCTTACTCGACGAATTAAATCAAAATCATCCTGAATTAAAAGAGTAAAGTAAATGGCAACGATCCCATAGATCGGCATCAGATAGCGGCTGTGACTCGACGGTGCAATCCAGTACGGTAAAAATCCAATAAGCGCTATCAAACCCAACGTCTTGACTAAAGAATTTGGTGTCAGTGGTATTTTTCTCTTAAAACCCAAATACAAGAGAAAAGCTGAGACCGGTAATAGATTAAGAACGGTTTCAAAAGGGAAAATAAGGAGATGCGAAAAGAATACCGAGAAGTCAATTGAAAGATAACGGTCGACAATGTCTGAGAACATCCCTGTGGCCATCTGCTCCCCGGTAGGGGCAATCACATACCAACACCAAATCAGTAAACCTGAAAGGACTACAAAAACCGGTGATAGCACCTTGCCTAAGTAAGCGAGTTTTTTATCGATCAATGCCGTGATAAACAGCGCTGAAAAAAGAAATACGAACGATGTCAGTGCTTTGGTGAGAAAGCCAAGATAAGCAAATACGATCGCTACAATCAGCCACCTATAGCTAGTTTCTTTTACTGAAAGATAGCCGTAAAGCATCGCGGCAAAGGTACAAGCGCCAAATAGAGCGTCGCTGTAGCCTTTCCAGCCGTACCCACCAATTATCTGCCACATCGAGAGATAGATCAGTGCCCCGAGTAATGAGATATCGATACTCGCTTTTCCCCGCCTTAAGAACCAGAATATGAGCACGGCAGACGCAAATGTTGAAATTGCAGACACAAGGCGAACAGCCGCAATTGAGTATTCCCATCCTATCGTGGAAGCGAATCCGATAATCAACCAATTGATGAGTGGAGGTCGACGGTAGGGCTCTCCATACAACGTTGGGCCCAGCCATTGATCGTGGAACCACATTTCGTAAGAAGTAACTGTATAAACAGATTCTTCGCCGGTATACTGAACTGAAAACAACATGGCAATAAAGCCAACAACGATTAGAGCGATCAGTCTGGAATTAGTCATGCTGAGAGTGATAGATAGACTTCACAAGATAAATGGGTCGTCCTTTAGACTCTTCATAGACACGACCAAGATACTCGCCAATAATCCCGATACAAATAAGTTGCATTGCGCCAAGAAATAGCAAGGCAACCATTAGTGATGGGTATCCCGCTACGGACTCACCCCACACCAAAGTCTTAAAGATAACGACCGCAGCATAGGTCATTGACAAACAAGCTACTCCCAGCCCAAGATACATCGCAAGCCTCAAAGGTGCGCTACTAAACGACGTGATTCCCTCAATAGCTAAGTTAAATAGCTTGAAATAGTTCCAAGTGGTTTTTCCGGCAACGCGAGCTTTGCGATCATAAAAAACATCGGTGCTTTTAAAGCCCACCCAAGCAAACATGCCTTTCATAAAACGCCTACGTTCAGGCATTGCTTTTAGCGCATCAATTACAGGGCGTGAGAGTAGCCTAAAATCTCCCGTATCAGCCGGTAGATTAATTGCGCTTAGTCGTCCAAGTGCCCGATAAAATACATGTGCGCTGTATCTTTTGAGCCGGCTATCCTCTCTCCGCGAGCGCCGAACCGCATTAACAACATCGTAGCCTTTTCCCCACTGGGCAATTAACTCAGGAATTAAGTCCGGAGGATCTTGCAAATCCGCATCAACCGGAATGGCCGCACGCCCCCTGCAAATATCTAATCCTGCAGTTAATGCAGCCTCTTTCCCGAAATTTCGGCTCAGGTCGACAACTACAATTCGCCTATCTTTGTCGCTAATATTTTTTAGTAAATCGAGAGTCTGATCAGTGCTGCCATCATTTATGAAAATAATCTCGAAAGTCAAATTTACCTGGCCCAAAACTTGATTAAGTTCTCTTAAGAGAAAAGGTAATGCCTCAGCTTCGTTAAATACTGGGATCAACAGAGAGACATCTGGCGCTTGTGTTACGCTTGGCATGTATATTGTTTGCCCTGTCTAGTTAATATGGAATCTAAAATAACATTGAATCCGAATTTGCGCCGATTCGCACTGTTTGCATTGGTCGGAACTCTCGGGTTTGTCGTCGAATCTTCCACGATATTATCTCTTGTCTTGTATGCCCAAGCCTCACCAATGTCAGCTAAGTTTATCGCCTTCCCGATTGCAGTATTAGTGACTTGGATACTTAATAGATACCTAACATTCACTACAGGAAGAAAAAACCGGCCACTGTCGGAACTCTTTAAATACTTTCAGACAGCTATTGGCGGTATGTTCGTCAATTTATTGGCGTTTTTCACAGTTCTGACTATAAACCAAAACGCGATTATTGTGATCTTTTTCGCAACAGCGTCGGGCGCGTTGGCTGGGCTACTAGTTAACTACCTGGGTTGCAGCTACTTTGTTTTTTCGAAGACGAAGGCCGACGGTACGTGAATTTCCAAAAGGAAACTACGCTTCGCGCATTCCATAAGCTGCTGGGATTATCACTACTCGCGCTTCCATTCGGTGCTCTTGCAATTAAGCACTGGGCAAATGTATTTTTTGCTTTGGCTGTATTTTGTTCTGCTGCTTTACTTTTGCTTGAGAAATCTGATAAGAAAAACCGACCCAATTCATGGTTAGTCGCGCTCTCGATTAGTTTTGCGGCCTTTGTCTTTACCGATGTTTTTGCTCAGCTAGCGAGAGGAGAATTTACAGCCAGCCATCTCGATGCACCATTTAGGCTATTGCTCGGTGTTCCGCTAGTCTTTTACTTTGCAAGAAGAGGGCAATTTCGAGAAGGGCCTGCCTTCACAATCTTGGGACTCAGCTTCGCGTTAATCCTTGCGCTCATTTATTTCATTCCCGGTCCCTCCTCAGCTTGGGGGGGGCGTTGGGCTACAAAACCAGCAGACCCAAATAGCCTAGGAATTATGACGGGCGTCTTTCTTATGGTTTTCTTGCTACTTGTCGCAAAGAGGATGTCGATAACTGTATCTGTTCGTGCTTTAATCGGAATACCATTTCTACTGGTAGCTGCTTTTATTCTTATACAGACCCAGTCCCGGGGCGGTTGGATCGTCGTTCCGCTAATTGCCCCAATTTTTCTTATCTTGTTAGCGAAAGATAGGCAGCTAGTCAGCGGAATCCTCACCCTTGGGGGCTTAGCGATCGTAGTTACTGCTCTGATATATTCTGATGCACGAGCGATTAATAGGTTTCTGTCAATCCACGCTGAACTAATTTCTTGGTTTAAAAATCCGAGTGCCGCGAATTATTCCATTGGTGTCAGATTAAATATGATGGAAGCATCATGGGAGCTTTTTAAGAGTAGTCCTTGGGTTGGGCATGGAGACCTCGCCAAGGCGCTTGCTGCGGACCCGACTCTCTTGATCAGTAAAGCGCATTCCGAAACAATTCAGGGTCTAGCACAGACGCCTCATAATGAGATTCTTGGGCGGCTCTTGAGATCTGGCTTATTCGGTGGTTTGGCTGCTTTTGCAGTTTTCTTTATTCCACTTGCGCTGTTTGTGAAAAGAGTGTTTCTCGTGCCGCCAAGCGCTAAGCCATCAATCGCCGCAGAGGTCGGACTTATTTTTATATCAGGGTGTATTGCCGGAAGTATGAGCGCGGGAATTCTTGGGTTAACCTATTTGAGCGCACTATATGCAGGGATTGTATTACCCCTTTGCGGCTTAATCATCCGAGAGCTAAATGAAATCCGGAGTGCCAATGTCAGTTCCTGATGACTACTCGATCACCTTCGCTTGCTTGAATCAATCAAATTATACGAAAAAATGTATTGAAAGTTTAGTCAATACTAATGTTGACCTCAGTAGAGTTGTTGTTGTCGATAACGGCTCGACCGACAATACTCGAGAGCTTGTTACAAGCTATCCTAAAATACACCTCATCCAGAATAAAGAAAACCTCGGTTGCGGAGTTGCATGGAATCAAGGTGCACTCAAACTTCAGACCGAGTGGACAGTCGTTATGAATAATGATGTCATTGTCGGTCCAGGCTGGTTGGATGGCTTATTTTATTCGGCAAATAAATTTCAGCTAAAGCTTGTTAGCCCGGCAATGGTTGAAGGTTCTGACGACTACTCGATAAACGCCGTGTTAAAGAGCAACTCAATCACCGCACGACATAAGGTTAGACTGGGAAATAAGCATGCAGTCTGTATGTTAATTCATAATTCGGTTTGGAATAAGATCGGGTTTTTCCGATCGGTTCCGTCACTATTAGGTTATGAAGATACTTTATTTTTCAATGAACTCGAGGCGACGAACATCCCAACAGCAATTACAGGTGCATCCTGGATTCATCACTATGGCTCAGTGACGCAGTCCGAGCTGAAGAAAGAGCGGGGAATCTCCCAGAAAAAGGGGCTTGGTGATCGAGATAACTTCAAGCTACTCGGGAAATCTTGGCTCGAAAGAAAACTTCTAAAGTTAAAGCGAACGCGGCAAAGAAAAGCGTACGAAAAACGTGAAACTAGCGAGCTTGGAATTTCGCTACACGGAACAAAACAATTGGGAGAAGATATAAAATGGCAACTGTAGGGATGGTTTAGAGTGTCTCTAATGTTAAGTCTCTAGAAAAACCTTCGTTATTTAGATCGCAAGGCCTTCAGAATTTCTTTCATATCTACTTCTTGCTGCGTGGGCTCAGCCGCAATTTCTTTGCGATAGTCGTCGAACTCTTTCGCGGCCTCAACAAAGTTACTGAAAATATAAATCACGATAGCACGGAATAACTCAATAAAATTCTCATCGCGATCGTCTATTTTAAATTTTTTAGCTATTGGAACATCAATATTGTTACCGGCAGAGCCACGAACACCGGTAACCACGCAACAACCGCATGCCGCCGCCTCTCTCGGCATTCGTTCCCGGCCGGGATGGTGACCGAAATCGATATAGAGTTTACTCTCTCGATACCGTGATATGAGCTCACTCTGATTAAGGCTACGCAGCGGAACGAAGGAGAGCTCTGGGCATGCAGCAATCAGCCGACTAACAGTCCCCGCGCCTTTTCTCGGGTTATAAAGGATTTGATTCTTTCGTTGATCCAAATAACCGGACGGTTTTATTTCGTTGATATAAGAGGTGCTCACCGGTCCCGTTAACTTAAACGATGACACTTCTCGCTCTGTTAGATAAGTTAAGTCGTAATAAGATTTCGAGAAGTGAAGATGTTGTCGCAGTGCTCGAACACCCCGCCAAGGCCTCTGCCCGACGAGGCATCTTTTTACGTAGCGAAAGGAATCTCTCCAGTTGTGGTACTTCTTTTCCCTGAAGTTATCCACAGACAGCCACCAAATCGCCACAGTTGATTCTGAAAATCGTTTAGCCTCAAAGCATAGGATCTCAGGCAGGATGACTAGTGTTCCCTGCTTGTCAGAAATCGAACCACTTTTCAGCCCATAATGACTATATTCTCTGGGTGTGCAACTTACTTTGGAAAACGGATAATAAACAATCTCTGCATCTTCGCCAATAGCGCGGCAAAGAGCTACCAAATTGTGCAAAGACTCGGGCCCACCGGTGACAGCCCCAGATGGGCAAATAACCTGAATTTTTATGATCTTCATAAATTATGATTCTGCCTTGACTTCACCCTACATTTCAAACTTATTTATTCCACAAGGCATCCTATGTGCGGCTTTATTTTCTCTAAAACCAAATCTGTAATTACTGAGCAGGCACTGCGCAGTGCCGAGAGATTTATAGTGTCACGGGGCCCAGATGCTAGAAGACAGCTAAGTTTAAGTGATGAGTTTGGATCCTCTGTGTTTCTTGCACATTACCTGCTGGATATTTCCGGTCATGGGGTAGAGCAACCATATTTTGAGCCACATGATCAAGACGTCATACTTTTGTTTAACGGCGAGATTTATAACTATAGCTCGCTTTTCTCTGCCCGTTCAGACACTATGTCAATACTGCCACTCTTTCATAAATACCATCACAAACTGGGCGAAGAGTTAAACGGTGAATTCAATATCACAATCTACAATAGAACTCGAAATACGTTGGATATTTTTACTGATCCATTTTTAACAAAGCCATTGTTTATCGGCAGAACTAATGATCCTGGAGAATTTGGCGTTGCAACCTATCGCAGTGCCCTAGACGCCCTGGGATTTAATATGGTTTGCTCTGCGCAACCCAATACTCATTACAGCATTTCATTCCAGGAAGGCTCTATTTCAATTACCGAGAGATTTCCAATCTACAATTTTTCTACCTCTCAGTTCTCTCAGTCGTTTTCGGATTGGTCTGAACGTTTTGTAGAAGCCGTAAGAAGGCGCGCGACTCACGGGGCTCATGCTCCATTGGTTTGCCTATCCTCCGGTTATGATTCAGGCGCAATCACTCAAGCTTTGAATCTTTTAGAGCTCCCCTACCATACGTTTTCCATTCGAGCAGGAGAGAACGAATCAATCTTAGCAGCACGAGTAAGGAAAAATCAGAAGTTTTGCCTCTCGCACACGGAGCTTCCCGGACTAACGAAGGCCGCAAGCAGGAGAATCTCTCAAGTGATTGCAAGCGAGGTTGAGCCGTTTGTATATTCCCATGCTGATTCGGGGACTTTACGGTTATCTCTAAGCGAGGACCAGGGCGCATTAGGCGCTTTTGCAATTGGTGAACTAGCGCGAAGAGCCGGCATGAAGGTTTCTATCTCAGGCTGTGGCGCGGACGAGATTATTTCAGACTACGGAGACTTAGGCAGGAAGATATATCCCCATTCGGAATTTGGCGGGCTCTTTCCGGCTGACCTGTCGAAAGGTTTTTTTCCTTGGAAGAAGTTTTACGGCGACACCCAAAGGAGCTATCTATTCAAGGAGGAAATTATTTTAGGACATCACGGTATTGAGGGGCGCTATCCGTTCCTTGATCGCGATCTTGTTCAGGCTTTTCTTAATCTCGATCCCGAACTTAAAAACCGAGAATACAAGGCACCGATTGCTAATTTCTTGCGGGAGCACGACTATCCATTCGAGCCGAAGAAGAAGCGCGGGTTCTCGCCGAGAGCGGATCCCTTGTTAAGACGAATCCGTAGGCGACTTGGTGTTACCTAAGTCCAGATTTCGGGTAAAACGAGATCTGGCTTATCTGGATTGTTTTTACGATCCAGAAAATGTGGATAAGACTGTACGCCCTCCACGGCTACAAATCGATCCTTTCGCAAGAATGTAAATTCCATTGTCCTAGGAATTTGCATTCCTTTCATTGAGAGCTGTCCGTCGTTATTGTTGGGGTGAATATGTACAACAGCATGGGTGGATAATAATTTGCTAAAGACAAGTGAATATAGTTCGAATATCTCTGATGAAAAAATCAAATCAAGGCGATGAAACTCAATAACAATAATTCTAAATTTCTGCAAAATCTCTATGGGCGTATCTACGAGCACCAAGTATTCAGCGCCCTCTATGTCCATTTGGAGTAGGAGATCAGAAGACTCTTCCATGGCACACCCTTTGACCCATGTTTCTAAGCGGATATATGGGGATCTATCTATTGCGGCGAGATAGCTGCGGGAAAAATGCCATGTTTTTGGTAGATCTCTTGGTGGCTCAACGCTAGCATCCGCCATATAGACTCGGCACTGAGTCCCAATTGCGTCGATGAGATCTGCTTCAAAACTAGAAACAAGTCCTACCCCAGGAGAAAAAATTGCGGAAATACCCGCGATATCATCAGGAACCAAGTAGCCCCCATCTGTATCACCGCCAAATCTCTTCAAGCTCATGACTGATGGATTCGCCCGCAAAGACTTGATTAACTCAATAATCTGGTTTTCCGGCGTTAGTTTTGATAGCCGATAGCCTCTGGGGGCTAAACATTTATTTATGAACTTTTTCACTCAAAACCCTGTCTATACCCGCAGCTCGCGGCAATCTTCACGGATTCCGGCGCTGCCGCACTCAGAAGCTAAGAGCCCGAATGTAGAGTTTGGGTGAAAGATTTTTAAGTTTAAAGAAGACAGTATCCTAAGATCTATTGCTGCATCGATTATCGACTGACGGGACCTGAAAAGACTCTCACCAAAACCGAGAAATCCCGCACTGTGATCAACACTTATTTTCTCCCGTATGATCATATTCTTAAATTTTTTGGCTGCCAGATGATCAAAAGATCTCGAATCAGAAGCGAAGAACCAAGGCGCCGATAAATCTTCAAGGCATATTTTTCTTGAGTAGTATGAAAAAGGGGTTAGAAAATCCGTGCCTCGGGCGTGGACCGCTAGGCTACCTTTATTTAGTTTATTTTGCGCACAGAAGAAAGAAGCGAAGTCTTCAATCTCTCTCGTAAATTTAAGACTTCGAATTTTTTTCATGTATAAGTTTTTGAGCGATGGACTTGAGCCCAAGAGTTGATTATCGAATACAACTAGAGTTCGGCAACAGTTGATCAACTCGTGAGTGTAGTCCTCAACACTAGAGATACTTTCAATAGATTGCTTTCGGCACTTATTTCCGAGGCGAGCAATATCTTTTCTTTTAAAATCATTAATTGCGTTCTTTAAGGACCCTTCTCGATAAAGCAATATAGATTCCTTCTCAAGACCGCCAATAAAATCCTCTCCCACCTCTTCTAAAGGGGTGTCGATCACATCGGTTAATGAGGCGTCACAAACCGGTGAAGGCTTCCAGTAAACCGAAACGTCGCTATAAGCTAAGCCAACTAATTCCGCTAGAGCCATAGCCGAGAAAATTGGACGAATTCGATTTGCTAATCCGCCATCTGATACGACGATTATTCTTGACAGCATCAATCCGTGTAATCCTCTTTTGTGTAGCCCAATCTACTTGTCTCGTTACGCTTCTCAAGCGCCTTGACGTATCGATAAAACGTGCCCTCAAAGTTGCCAATCGCGATAATAAACCCTGGCGCGCCATCCAGCAGCCCAAGCTTGAAAACATAGTGTTTTGTAAACGCCCAAATTCCGTGGGCGAACGCAATAGAAACAGAGAGTCTTTTGGATGCAAGTTTCCTGGCTCCCAGAGAGGAGTATTTGTCTGCTTTTCTGAGAATCTCGCCAACGTCTTTGAAGGGGAATTGATAGACGTGATTTTTTAGATAATTTAAAGGCTCCTCTGTTTGCAGAACGTATCCTTCATGCACAGGTAGGGAGTCGTACTTCATTTTTCCTAAACGAAATAGCTGCGGTTGCCGGTAATTTGGATACCAACCGGAGTGTTTAATCCATCGACCCATGAAGTAGTTTTTCCGAGGGACAAAAAAAACATCCCCAGCGATTGCCCCGTCAACGACTAACCGGATCTCCTGAGCTAAGGCCTGAGTGCATCGTTCGTCTGCATCTAAGCTAAAAACCCACTCGTGGCGGATATGGGATAGCGCCTCGTTGCGCAAATCTCCATAACCTTTAAAGGGCACAT
>Ga0315902_10001976_pt1 | contig 32654 bp, 32 predicted proteins | sample LakEriMetagenome_9_FD_203523 | JGI IMG/M metagenome (GOLD analysis project Ga0315902, IMG submission 203523) | Freshwater fungal communities from buoy surface, Lake Erie, Ohio, United States - Buoy 12 MA117 | ecosystem: Environmental > Aquatic > Freshwater > Lake > Lake biofilm | place: USA... | reverse complement strand
GGTGGGTGGCACCGATTGGAAAGGTGGGTGATGGTGAGTCCATGAGCGGGATGAAAGCAGAAAAAAACGCAGGACCGTTACAAACGAATCAACCTTCCCCGAGTCATCGGCCGATACATTCGATGAAGGTTGTCCCAGTGTGCGGTCTGAGACAGCAAACCAACAGGATTTTCAATCGGCTGGAGGCCACTGTACGATGTCGGAAAAAACTGCCTTCTCGAAGTTGCCTGTGGCGGTCCTGCTTGCAATAGTTGTCGGATCGCTGGCCTCCAGCACCGGTTGCCAGACCTCGGTCGCCGGCCAAACGCTGCCAAGTCCTTTTTACCTCTACGACGATGTGCAGTACTTCCCAGCCGGGCCCGAGAACAAGCTGGCTAACGAAACCGCTGCCCTGAAAGCCGCTCGCGCAGAAGCTCGTTCGGCTCAGCAAAGACGGTAGTTTTGGCCCCACCACTCTATCACCCGCTTGGGTGCCCCCCGGCGATGACCTAGCCAGTCTCCTCCGTTTTCTGATGCTGGCTAGGAACTTCTAGCGTCGTGCAGGAGACCTTTTGCCCAGCTTTGGGCGTGAGTATTGTCAGGCTCCCTTCCATCGGTCTTGGCCTCCGGCAAGCCTTCCGTAGTTGCGACCGATTGTGAAATGTTTCATAATCGAGCAGGGTTCGGCGAGGCCTTGGACTACGTGCGGGACGCTCTACCCACCTTACGCGCGATGGCATTCCCAAGGTCGCACAGCGCGTGAGGCGACTGATCGATCGCGATATGGTCACCAGTCGGTACCTATAGCCGGTGCCCCAGGAGGGAATGAATCGATGGCAGGACGATGGGATTTGAAGAAGGGGTTGACCCTTCCGATTTCTGGAAAGCCCCGACAAACCATCGAGCCAACTCCGCTCCCCCAAAAGATTGCTTTGATGGCGAACGACTATTTGGGGATGCGACCGACGATGGAGGTCGAGGAGGGGGATTCAGTCGAGGCAGGTCAAGCACTCTTTTCCGACAAGAAGACCGATGGCCTGCTTTACACGGCACCGGCATCTGGAAGAGTCGCCAAAATCCTTCGCGGGGAAAAGCGTTCATTCCTGGGAGTCGAGTTGGACGTGGAACCGCGTCCGGGAAAGGAGTTTTTTCGGCCGTCGCAGGGATTGGAGGCGGCGAGTCCGGACGACTTGCGGCAACTGCTGGTGGAAAGCGGCCTTTGGACATCCATTCGGGCAAGGCCTTTCGGTAGAGTTCCTTCCCCGAAAACCAATCCAAGGGCGCTCTTCGTCAACGCGATGGATACTCATCCTTTAAGCGCTGACCCTCAGGTGGTGATTGCCGAAGCGAAAGAAAGCTTTCGTTTGGGACTATTGGTGCTGGCCAAGGCGATCCCTGCCCCCTTGCATCTATGCCGTGCAGCCGGATCGAACACAATACCAGGCGATGGCCTTCCAGGCATTGAATTGCATGAGTTCTCTGGACCTCATCCTGCCGGCCTGGTTGGGACTCATATGCACTTTATTAGCCCCGCCTCATCGACCCGGATCAACTGGCATCTCAGTTACCAGGACGTTATCGCTATCGGACGCCTGTGGGAAACCGGCCGCGTGGATGCCAGTCGAATTATCTCCGTCGCAGGACCTGCCTGCACCAATCCGCGACTGGTCCAATCTCTACTGGGCGCTCCGATCGATTCGCTGATTGGTAGCGACTCAAAGGAGGGAGTTCGCGTCATTTCGGGATCCCCCTTGGGAGGTCGTCGCATCGATCCCGTATTACCGTACCTGGGCCGTTACCACACCCAGGTAACATTGTTGAACGAAGGGACTGAACGCGAGTTTCTCGGTTGGCAGATGCCTGGATTCAACAAGTTTTCAGCGACGCGTGCCTTCGCCAGTGCATGGGTCGGAGGCAATGACATTCCCCTAACAACATCCACTGGAGGCAGTGAACGAGCGATGGTGCCGATCGGTACCTACGAAAAGGTCATGCCGCTCGATCTCCTCCCCACGCTGTTGCTGCGGTCGCTGATCACGCGCGATCTGGAACGGGCGGTGGAACTGGGGTGTCTAGAACTGGATGAAGAAGATTTATCGCTTTGCACCTTTGTCTGTCCGGGAAAATACGAATACGGGGAAATCCTGAGAGACAATCTCCAACGCATCGAGAAGGAGGTCTAGTCGCCCCATGAAGTTCCTGAGAAGCACACTCGATCGACTCCATCCACTATTCGCTCACGGCGGTAAGCTGGAAAAACTTTATCCGCTCTATGAGGCGATCGATACCTTTTTGTTCACTCCGGGACAAACCACCGGTGGCACGACCCACGTGCGCGATGCGATCGACCTAAAGCGGCTGATGTCGATGGTTGTGGTCGCATTGATCCCCTGCGTCCTGATGGCTTGCTGGAATACCGGCTACCAGGCTCACTACGCCATGGAGCAAATGACCAAGGCGGGATTGCCGCTCCAGTACGACTGGCACCACACGATCCACTCAGCCCTGGGGCTTGGCCATAGCTCCTCCAGCTTTCTGGACAACTTTATTTATGGACTGATTCATTTCCTTCCCGTTTACGTTGTTTGCATGGCGGTTGGAGGAACGATCGAACTGATTTTCAGCATGATCCGAAAGCACGAAGTGAACGAAGGCTTTCTGGTCACCGGTCTCCTCTTCCCTTTGACGCTGCCCCCCACCATTCCTCTCTGGCAAGTCGCGCTGGGTATTGCTTTTGGTGTAGTGATCGGCAAGGAAGTTTTCGGTGGAACCGGCCGAAACTTTCTCAATCCCGCGCTCACCGCACGCGCTTTCCTCTACTTCAACAACCCACTAGAAATCTCCGGATCGGAAGTCTGGACCGCCGTAGATGGTTTTTCAGGAGCCACGGCGTTGGGCGCCCTGGCAGCCGCCGATACCCAGACTGGCATCAAGGCGCTGGAGCAGATCCAAGTTCCTTGGGGCCAAGAGTCGATCTCGTGGGGATCGGCGTTCCTTGGCACCATTCAGGGTTCGATGGGTGAGACCAGCGCTCTGGCTTGTTTGATCGGCGCCGCGATTTTAATCGCCAGCGGCATTGGCTCCTGGCGGATCATGACGGGCTGTGTAATCGGGGCCGTCGGGCTATCCGCTATTTTCTATGCATTTTCTGGTCAGTTCACCAACGCGATGTTTCAGGTCCCCCCCTGGTGGCATCTGGTGATCGGAGGATTTGCCTTCGGAGCCGTTTTCATGGCGACCGATCCAGTGTCGGCTGCGATGACCGATACGGGCAAATGGATTTACGGGATCCTGATTGGCGCCATGACGATTCTGATACGGGTCGTCAATCCAGCATTCCCGGAGGGCATCATGCTGGCAATCCTCTTCGGTAATGTATTTGCCCCGTTGATCGACTACTTCGTCGCCCAGGCAAACATCAAACGGAGGGCCGCTCGCTATGCAGCGTGACTCACTGCTCAACACTCTGGTCGTCTCCCTGGCCCTTTGTATCATCTGTTCGCTGATCGTCAGCGTGTCAGCCGTTGGACTGAGGTCCTTCCAAGACGCCAACAAGGTGCTCGATCAGAAAAGGAATATCATTTCCGCAGCATCTCTTTCCCCCGGGAAAAAACCGAATGCGAAGGAAGTGGAAAAGCTTTTCGAGCGAATCGAGAAGCGAGTAGTCGACCTAGCGACCGGGGAATATGTCGCCCCATCGGTGATCGATCCAGATACGTTCGACCAGCGGAAGGCAGCCAAGGACCCAAGCACGACAGCACCTGTTGCCGGCCCTTACAGCACCGGGATTAGCACGCGAGAGAAGTACTCACTGGTCTACTTGATCAAATCGGAATCGGATCCCTCGCAAGTGGAGCAGGTGGTCTTTCCAGTCTATGGGAAAGGCCTTTGGTCAACCCTCTACGGCTTCATCGCTCTCGGAACCGACTTCAACACGGTCAAAGGCTTGACATTCTACGAACATGCGGAGACACCAGGCTTGGGCGGCGAAGTCGACAACCCCAACTGGAAACAGCAGTGGGTCGGGAAAAGAATCTATGACCCCGGCTCGGTTGGATCGACCGCTGGCCTGAAAGTCAACGTCGCTAGAACCACAGCCTCCGAAGCAGCCAAAGATTACGAAGTCGATGGTCTGTCAGGTGCGACGATTACATCCCGCGGCGTGTCGAATCTGCTTCGTTACTGGTTCAGTGACGAAGCGTTTGGCAAGTTCATCCAAAAGCAGCAGGAGGGGAAAGCCAATGGCTGAACCAAATGATCGCGACTTGTTGACCGAACCGATTCTCGACAACAACCCCATCGCCCGCCAAGTTCTGGGCATCTGCTCCGCTCTGGCCGTCACAACCCAACTGAGCACGGCGCTGATTATGGCGATCAGCGTTACACTGGTCACTGGTTTTTCGAATGCTGCCGTCAGTCTCATCCGGCATCGCATCCCCAGCAGCGTTCGAATCATCGTCCAAATGGTGGTGATCGCATCGCTAGTGATCATGGTTGACCAGATCCTCAAAGCGTTTGCACCGATCGAGCTATCCAAGAAGATGTCGGTCTTCGTGGGGCTGATCATCACCAACTGCATCGTGATGGGACGAGCTGAAGGCTTTGCGATGAAAAACAGCCCCTACAAAAGCTTTCTGGATGGTATCGGAAACGGTTTGGGTTACAGCGCCGTTCTCCTGATCCTGGCTTTTGTGCGTGAACTCTTTGGCAGTGGAAAGCTGTTCGGATTCCCAGTGCTACCAGCCGGTTGGATGTCCAACGGTTTGATGATGCTTTCCCCAAGTGCCTTTTTCTTGATCGGGATCCTGATCTGGATCGTGCGATCGTATAAGCCCAACCAGATCGAGGAGGCATAAGGCGATGGACTGGATGCTTGCAGAGACAGCGACGGGGTGGCTGGCGGGGCAGGGGATCGGGCTACAAGATGCGATCAGCCTTCTGATGAAAAGTATTTTCATCGAAAATATGGCATTGGCGTTTTTTCTTGGCATGTGCACATTCCTGGCGGTATCCAAAAACGTCAAAACCGCCCTGGGCCTTGGAATCGCCGTGGTGATTGTGCAAACCATCACCGTTCCGGCCAACAATTTGCTCTACCAGTTGTTCCTAAAAGATGGCGCCTTGAAATGGCTTGGCAGCAACTATGCGGGGATCGACCTGTCGTTTCTTGGGCTGATCAGCTACATCGGAGTGGTCGCTGCCATCGTCCAGATTTTGGAAATGGTGCTCGATAAGTTCTTCCCTGCTCTCTACAACGCGCTGGGCATCTTTCTCCCGTTGATCACCGTCAACTGCGCAATCCTTGCTGGCACACTCTTCATGGTGGAAAGGGACTACAACTTTTCCGAGAGTGTTGTCTACGGATTCGGATCCGGTTTCGGCTGGGCACTGGCGATCGTTGCGATGGCTGGGGTCAGGGAGAAACTGAAGTATGCGGATATTCCACCGCCACTTCGAGGCCTTGGCATCACCTTCATCACTGCCGGTCTGATGGCCCTCGCCTTCATGGCTTTCTCCGGAATCCAGCTCTAACGACTCCTCCAGTCCTTCGCAGTGCTCGCACACGCCTACCACTTCAAGATCTCAACGAGGTTGGCAACCATGCAAACGATTCTGCTCGGCGTCCTGATGTTCACGCTGGTCGTCATCGCGCTGGTGCTCTTGATCCTGGCAGCCAAGAAAGCACTGGTCAGCGGCGGTAACGTGAAAATTCTGGTCAACGACTCCAAAGAGCTTTCGGTACCCTGCGGCGGAAAACTGCTTAGCGCCTTGGCAGACCAAGGAATTTTCGTTTCTAGCGCCTGCGGAGGCGGCGGCACTTGCGCTCAGTGCAAAGTTCAAGTGCTCAGCGGTGGCGGAGAAATTCTGGCAACAGAACGGTCCCACATCAACAACAAAATGGCCAAGGAAGGGTATCGACTGAGCTGCCAGGTGGCGGTCAAGCAGGACATGAAGATCCATGTCCCCGAAGAGGTCTTCGAGACGAAAAAGTGGCGTTGTAAGGTTCGGAGCAATCACAACGTCGCGACGTTCATCAAGGAACTTGTTTTGGAGCTTCCGGTGGGAGAGGCCGTCGACTTCAAAGCAGGTGGTTACATCCAGATTGAAGTTCCGCCCCACGTAGTTGAGTACAAGAATTTCGCCATCGAATCGCAGTTCCACGAAGATTGGGACAAGTTCAACGTCTGGCGATACACATCGAAAGTGGAAGAACCGGTGTACAGGGCCTATTCCATGGCCAACTATCCGGGCGAGAAGGGCATCATCATGCTCAACGTTCGCATCGCGTCCCCGCCGCCGCGAGCCCCGGATGGGATACCTCCGGGAAAGGTTTCCTCCTACATCTTCAATCTGAAGCCGGGCGATGAAGTTACCATCTCTGGACCTTATGGTGAATTCTTCATCAAAGACACTGAAGCCGAAATGGTTTACATCGGCGGCGGTGCCGGGATGGCGCCTTTGCGAAGCCATATTTTCGAGCTTTTCAAGAACCGGAAGACCAAGCGGAAGGTTTCCTATTGGTACGGGGGCCGAAGCTCCAAAGAGCTTTTCTATGTGGACCACTTCCGGGCCATCGAAAAGGAGTTTCCGAACTTCAAGTTCAATATTGCCCTGTCGGAACCACGCCCAGAAGACAACTGGACCGGCTACACCGGCTTCATCCATCAAGTGGTGCTCGAAAACTACTTGAAAAATCACCCCGCCCCAGAGGACATCGAATACTACCTCTGCGGACCTCCCATGATGAATGCCGCCGTCTTCAAGATGCTCGATGAACTGGGTGTCGAGAAGGAAAATATCGCTTACGACGACTTTGGTGGTTGACCTCAGCCATGGAACACCCTTCTAGCCGCTCAACCGCCAGTCCTTTCCCGACGCTGGTGCTTTGGGTGGTGGCAGGGTTTGTGGGTCTGTGGATGCTGGCTAGAGCCTGGCAGGCGCCTATTTCGACCCCACAAGGTCAGATCGCGATTCAGGGCCAGACCATGGGGACCACCTATACGGTTCGGCTGCATGCCGCTCCGGCCAATCTCGATGCCAACCAATTGAAGCGACAGATCGACCAGCGGTTGGAGGATGTCAATCGAATGATGTCCACCTATCTTCCCGAATCGGAAGTCTCACGCTTCACCAGCCATCCAGTCGATCAGTGGTTCGAGATCTCCACGCAAACCGCCAAGGTGGTTCAGCAGGCACTGGAGCTTTCTCGATTGTCTGGCGGTTATTACGACATCACCGTCGCGCCTCTTGTCAATCTGTGGGGGTTCGGCCCTGAGGGCCAGATCGAAAAAAGACCTAGTGAAGAACAGATCGCACTGGCTAAGAAGAAGGTTGGTTTCCAGTACCTGGAAGTCGAACCATCGACTCCAGCCATTCGAAAAACCCTTCCCGGACTGGCGATCGATCTCTCGTCCATCGCCAAGGGGTACGGCGTCGACCAAGTGGCTGAACTCCTCGATCAACTGAAAGTCAAAGACTATTTCGTCGAGATCGGAGGGGAGGTCCGAGTCCTAGGTAGGAATCCTTCAGGCGTGCCATGGAGAATCGGGATTGAGGCACCACTAGAGGACATTCGCCAGGCTTCGATCGTCCTGCCAATGGCTGGTGGATCGGTCGCCACCTCGGGAGATTACCGAAACTTTTTTGAAGACTCGACTGGGCATCGCTACAGCCATACGATTGATCCCCATACGGCTCAGCCAGTTCAGTCGACCCTCGCCAGCGTAACCGTCATCGCCGACCAATGTTCGTTGGCAGATGGTCGGGCGACCACCATCATGGCGCTCGGCAGCCGACGAGGAATGGAACTGGCAGAGAAGGAAGGATGGGCGGTGTTGCTGATGGATCGAGTCGGCAAGTCGTTTCGGTGGTCCTGGAGTTTCAGTTTTCAGGAGCGTTTTCCTGAATTGATCGAACGGCTCCAAAACGAAAATGCCAACGCACTGGCTGACAAGGCGACGATGGTTTCCACGCGATTCCGGCATCTTGCAGGAGCGGTTTCCCAATGACACATCTCGGCCTGTTCCTTTTGACTCTTGCCGTGTTTGGCCTAGCGATCGCCGCGATGGCCGTCGGGGTTGCGCTGGGCCGAAAGCCGATCCAAGGCAGTTGTGGCGGACTAGGGCAGAACGGATTAGACGTCGACGCCGTCTGTGGCCTGTGTTCCAAACCGGTCAAGGACTGCCCCCAGATCGACGGTGATGGTGTTACTTCATCGTCGATCAATCCTGAGTAGCCTCGCAACGAATCCGGCGTCAATCCTTGGGAAAAGGATCTTCGGCAGGCCTTTCGTAGCGGGCGAGTCGGTCGGCAAGAACATCGCGGATCATCTCGCGACACTCGATGGGAGAAAGCACTTCTGCCTCCTCCCCCAATTCCATCACCCTGGGGATGATTTCCATCGGGTGATGGGCCGGTACCGATAGAATGGCGCCTCCCCCCTCAAGCGACTCCAGTTCTTGCTCGCTGTGCCAGGGATCTTCCTGCAACCAGAGCGTGGCTTTAGGGGTCAGCCAGATGCGGTACCTCTGCGCCGACTCACCACTGAAAATCCCAATCGTTCGCTGGACGTGCTGGCTAAGATCGATCTGCGAATCGGGCTTGAACCAGCGATCCAGTGGATTCGCCTTGACGAAGCGGTCGAGTTTCCAATGCCGCAACTCAGGGCCGGAGGAATCCTCCGACTGCGGCTCTAACGTCGCCAGCAGATAAATACTCCCCTGATGCACCACAATGCCATAGGGGCAAATGAAGCGAATCGAAGATGGCTTCCCAGCCGAACGATACTCGATCTCCACCACGCGATGCTCATCGATGGCCCGATGGAGACTCTTGAGTATGCCGTGGTGTTTTTCGTAGGACTTCGGGACGACCCCCGAGACCAGCAATGTCCTCCGATACCGCTCGAACAGCTCCCAGACCCCAGCCGGCAACTGCTCGCGAACTTTGTTCCAGAAGCCTTCGATGCCATGCCAGAACTGTGTCCCAGCCAAGGGGAGCATCAGGTCGCGTCCCATCGACAGCGCAATCAGTTCGGTGGCCGATACATTCAGTCGGTGAATGCCTTTGTCGTTGTGCCGAAGTTTCCAAACCTTCCCCTGAGGCGATTCTTCGGTATCGATATCAAATCCAGCTGCCTGGAGTGCTTCGATATCGCGGCGTACACTCCGCTCGTGCAAAGAGGAGAGCCCCAGTTCATCGACCAGGGAGTCGCGAAGATCCTCTAGGCGGATACCATACCTGCGACGCTCCAGGATCTGCAGGATCTTGTGCTGTCGGATCAATTGTTCGTTTCGGGCCATCGCGAAGGGTTTCCCTCCCCCTGTACTGCCGGCGCCCCGGCCAATCCTTACTGACTCGCCCTCTCCATCACTTCATTGTCCACAAAAATCGGGATCGCAGGAGTGTGGCTGTAGGCGATCGCGATGGCATCGGAGGGGCGGGAATCGATTTTCAGAACTCCACCTGGATGGCGAATCTCCAACTGGGCAAAGTAGGTACTTTCCTTCAGGTCGCAAATCACAATCCGCTCGATCGACGCCCCCAGTTGCTCGAGGATCGTCAGCAGGAGATCGTGGGTCAGGGGGCGAACTGGTCGTTCCCCACCGGTGACGCGACGATCGATGGTTTTGGCTTCAAAAAACCCGATCAGAATCGGAAATTGGCGGGTCCCATCCAATTCCTTCAGGTAGATCACCTGATTGTCGGTGATTTCGCTGATGATGATGCGTGCCAACTGAACCTGAACGGCCATGGATGTCTTCGCCTGCTGGAAACAAGGGCTTCGGACGGAGAAAAATCGAGCTCCCAATCGGCTGGGGATGCTTCGGGGTCGGGTACCTTCCGTTATCATTATACGAAGGTGTTGTTGGCGACGCATCGGCCTAGAAAGGCTGACTTGGAGAGGCCCTCTGGCAATGATCCTGGTGCTCGACAATTACGACAGTTTTGTTTTCAACCTCGATCGGTACCTCAGACGACTGGGGCAGAGAACCCTGGTGGTGCGAAGTGACGCCATCCATGTTGACGGCATCGGGCGTCTTGAAGTGGAGGCGATCGTGTTGTCGCCCGGCCCCAAGGCACCCGACGACGCAGGCTGTTGCCTGGAAGTGGTGAGACGACTGGGGCATCGCATCCCGATTCTGGGAGTTTGCCTTGGTCATCAAGCGATCGGTCAGGCACTAGGAGCCAAAGTGGTGAGGGCTCCAAGACCCATTCACGGGCGCACCTCCCAGGTGAAGGTCTGCACTGACAGCCGCCTGCTGGGACCTCTAGGAACCGAACTGACCGTGGCTCGATATCACTCCCTGGCGCTAGCCCCCGACTCCATCCCTGACTCGCTGACCGTCACCTCCTGGAGTGACGATGGAGTGGTGATGTCGGTGGAACACAGCCATTGGCCGCTCTATGGGGTACAGTTCCATCCCGAGTCGATACTGACGGAGGCAGGGTTGCCGATGGTTGCGCGCTTTTTGGACTTGGCCGGGTTGCCTCGAATCACCGACCTGGAAACCCAACCGGAACTGGCCTTGCCACAGCAGACGAGGTCTGGCGGGAGCCTCTCACTGTGATCGTGGAAGGAATCGTAACGACGGAGCGTCAAGATGGATCGATGCACGCCAGCCCCATCGGGCCCTGGGTAGACCCATCGACGGACAGTTGGAGTTTTCGACCATTTCAGTCGTCGCAGACCTTCGCCAACATGCACCGCTCGGGACGATGCGTTTTTCATCTGGTCGATGATCCACTGATTTTGGTGGAAGCCCTCCGCTCGATGGCCGACGTTCGCCCCCACCGGTATCAATCCGACTTTGGCCATATCCTGGACGATTGCTGCTCCTGGCTCGCTTTCTCGCTCGACAGCTGGGACCTTTCCCAACCCCGCGCCGTGGCTCAGGGAAGGAAGCTATACCATCAACAGCAGCGTCCCTTTCGGGGATGGAATCGAGCGGCCCATGGAATTCTCGAAGGGGCCGTCTTGTTCAGTCGTCTTTCCCTGTTAGGTGCTCAAGAGGTGCAACGACAGTTCTCGCCCTGGATTCCCATCATCCGCAAGACGGGAGGGGAAGGGGAGTTGCAGGCACTGGATCTATTATTGGGCATGCTGCCCTCCACCCATCGTGACGACCAGTCGGAAGCAACACGTCAGTTCGCCGGAGACGAGGGAAAGGAATGACTTCGATTCTGCTCAGCACTCCCTCGCGCCTTCATGCAGGGCTCATCGAAGTCGCCGCCGATCGACCCCACGCATTCGGTGGTTTTGGAGTCGCGATCGACAGATTTGGCTTCCAGTTACAGGCCTTTAAAAGCTCGCGTCTCCAGTGGCTTGGACCCGCCGGCTGGGCCAAGCCTTTTCAGCAGGTGGTGGAGCGGTGGGAGAATTTTCGACAGGAGAAAGCACCCTCGATCGCGATCGAACCAATTCAGATGATGGAGTGGCATCAGGGACTCGGAGCTGGAACGCAATTTGCCTGCGCCATCGCAACGTTGCTGGAAATCACCCACACCAACCGTAGCGACCAAGGACGGTTGCTGAACGAGCTCCATTCCAAGCGAATGGAATCGTGGGAGGTGTGGGGTGACCATAGAGAAACGGCAGTCCGCAATCTTCAGCAGGCGACTGGCCGCGGCAAGCGGTCATGGATCGGATTGATTGGCTTTTTGCTGGGCGGGTGGATCGTCGACTGGGGCTGCTCGACCTCTCCTCTTGAGGCCAACCCTCAACCGCTTGCGCATGGCTGGTTGCAAGGTCGCTTTCCTTCGGAATGGACTTGGGTAGTGGCAATCCCGACAGCCGTACCAGGTATTTTTGGTCGGCAGGAGGCCGAAGGATTCCACGAGGCGGCTCAACGCCCGGGAGGCTGGAAGACGGAGCAGTTGCGGCTGCTGGAGGAATCGATGATTCCCGCCCTTCAGAAAGGTGATTTCGTGCGATTCTCCGACTCCCTGCGCCAGTACGGGCTTCTGGCCGGGGAATGGTTCGCACCGGCGCAAGGTGGTCTGATTCGACAAGGCAGCGTGAACGAGGTCTCGGATTATCTGCAGGACTGCGGGCTGCAGGGAGTCGGCCAGAGCAGCTGGGGACCAACGCTCTTCGGCATGGCGCAGAATCCTGAAGAAGCGGCCCGAGTCGTCGCACAAGGCTCAGCCCATGCGAAGATCCGATCGATCAACAGCACCAGTTGCAGCAACCCCGGATTTCACTTGGAAATCTCTGGATGACAACGATTCTTCAACGCTTTTTCCTGGTTTCGCCGATGTCCGTGCTAGGATGAGTCGATAATCGTTGGTTGTTTCGGCTTCGGTTGGACGATCGGCTTTCCGACAAGTCAGATGCTGTGCGAGCTGCAACGGGCTTTCGTTCCAGCGAATGGTTGGCGGATCGACCTGATGGGATAAACAGCGAGTTGCACCGAATACTCGCTGCAAACGATCGCAGAAGCGAGTGCCGAACTCTGCACCGTCGTAGCGGCATTTTCGCCAACACAGGTGCGGGCAGCGTTTGGATCTTGGTTCAGCCCTGATCGATAGAAATCTGCAATCCATGTGTGGAATCGCCGGATACAGTGGATCCTTCACCGAAGCATCGCTGCAGGATGCCGTCGCGGCGATGCGCCATCGCGGTCCTGATGACGAAGGGATCTACTGCTCAGCAAGGCATTCGATCGGGCTTGGCCATACGCGGCTGTCGATCATGGACCCGTCCCCTCTCGGGCACCAACCGATGGTCAGCCCCGATGATCGCGTTGTCTTGGTCTACAACGGAGAGATCTATAACCACAAGGAACTTCGGGTTGGGCTGGAGCAGAAGGGCTATGCTTTTCGCAGTCAGTGCGACACGGAAGTCCTGCTGCATCTGTACCGAGACTGCGGCGAGCAGATGCTACCGCGGCTCAACGGAATCTTTGCCCTGGCGATTTGGGATGAGCAGAAGCAGTCTTTATTCGTCGCGCGTGATGCCATCGGAGTCAAACCGCTCTACCTGACCCAAACCGATCGAGGCGTGGCATTCGCAAGCGAGATCAAGGCGTTGCTTCGTATCGCCCCCGAGAGCCGACAGATTGACATAGCCGCTCTTCAGCGCTATCTCACATTTTTATGGTGCCCGGGAGGCGGGACTCCTTTGCGGAATGTACGACGCTTGGGCCCCGGAGAATCGCTCTGGATCACCCAAGGGCAAGTCACCTCCCATCGGAAGTGGTACCATCTCCCTCATGTCCGTGGCGTTCAGCCTGATCTTAGCGCCGCCGAATCGGTGACTCAACTAAGCTCGACTCTACAGTCGGCTGTCCAGCGTCAGCTTCTTTCGGACGTCCCGGTGGGTGCGTTTTTATCCGGAGGACTGGATTCCAGCAGTTTGGTCAGCATGGCGAGGGAATCGATCCCGCGACTGGCCTGCTTTACGATTGACGTGCAGGGGGAGTCGGAGCGGGGGACTGCCGACGACTTGCCATACGCACAAGCCGTTGCGGCTCACTTGGGTGTGCCACTCCATCCAGTGCGTATCGACTCTTCGACCATGGCGGATCACCTGGAGATCATGGTGCGGGATCTGGATGAGCCGATTGCAGACCCAGCCGCCCTGAATGTCCGTTTCATCAGCCAACTAGCAAGGCAAATGGGATACAAGGTGCTGCTCTCTGGCACAGGAGGCGATGACCTTTTTTCTGGATACCGGCGGCACCAAGTCGCCAGCTGGATGAGCAATTGGAAGTGGGTGCCTAAGTCCGTCCGCAGCGGCCTGGAGAGAATTTCCGCTTCGATGGATCAGCGCCGTCCGATGCTGCGTCGCATGGCCAAGCTTTTCAACGGCCTACAACTGGAAGGCGACCAGCTTCTGGTCAATTATCTGAGATGGTCGCGTCCGGAACGGGTCGAGGGCCTGTTTTCCGCAGAGGCCCGCCATCAGATAGCGGGCCAGGATGCGGCCACCCCCATGATCGACTTCCTGTCCGACATGCCCCAAAAAGCCACGACGCTCCAACGCCAACTTGCGATGGAACAGCAATTCTTTCTAGGTGACCACAATCTGATCTACACCGACAAAATGTCGATGGCTGTCGGTGTGGAGGTACGCGTTCCGTTTCTGGACTTGGAACTGGTGGAACTGGCTGGCCGCATCCCCGATCACGGCAAGATCCAACGCGGAGTCTTAAAATGGGTGCTCAAGGAAGCGGTCAAAGACCGACTTCCACGAAATGTCATCCATCGACCGAAAACGGGGTTCGGAGCGCCTGTCCGTCGGTGGATCCAAGGCCGATGGCGCCCTTTGATCCACGATTATCTCGGAGAGGCCAATCTGACCCGCCGGGGAATCTTCAATCCTCACGCGGTGAATGCACTTGTGACCGCTAATGAATCAGGAACGATCGATGCCAGCTACACAGTGCTCAGTCTGCTGTGTATCGAAATTTGGATGCGTCAATTCGTCGATCAAACACCTTGATGCAGAGGAGGGCGGATCGCAAGCCACCCAACATCACGGACGCTGGCTAATTGGCGACGCCCCGATGAGTGCGCCCGAAGTTATCGCTGGCCGATGCGATAAATCCCCGACTCACTGCGAATCAATAGATCATCCCCGATCACTCCATACGAAGCGAAAATTCTTCCAGGGAGGGGATTCCGAGACAGCTCGTCGAGCCCTGTGGCAGTCCACTTAGCCACCACCGATTCACCTTCTTCAGACTGAAAATAAACGGTGTCTCCGTTGCGCAGGGGACTGGCGGAATAGTTACCGCCGATCCGCTTCCGCCATAGCTCCTCCCCATTGGTCGCATCCAGACAGGTAGCGATCCCACGGTCGCTGATCATTAGAAGTTGGCCATCGCGAGGGACTAGGCATGGAGTGTTCGGAACGTTGCTTTTGGATCTCCAGCGAACATGCGTCTCGGTGACATCGCCCCGCCCCGTCGGGTCGATCCCTAGCAGTTCCGGGCGATCGTATCCCGTCGGCACAAGAACCAAACCGGCGTGGAAGATTGGCCGGGCAACCAGGGAGTAACCTGAATAGCGCACACTCCATACCAACTCCCCCGACTCAGGGCGAAGGGCCTCGATGACGTCCGATCCGGAAGAGAGAATCAGCTTGCTTCCGTCGATCTCGATAACGGTCGGAGTCGCAAAAGAGAACTTTCGTTCGGCCTCCGCTGACCGCGACGCCCTCCAAGCGACCGAACCGTCGGCGGCGCGAAGGGCCAAAGTGAAGGCCTGATCCTCTCCGTCACAGGTCATCACCAAAAGATCGTCGATCAGAACTGGGGAACTTCCATTGCCGTGCCGTGGTTGGTAGCGATGGAGCTGATTCGTCCAGAGAATTTCCCCATCCAGGGAAAGGCAAGCGGTTCCTTGATGACCGAAATGAACGTAAAGACGCTTCCCGTCACTGACGGGCGTGGGACTGGCATGACTGTTCTTCGAGTGGATCGAGGGAGCATCCGCAGTCTGCTCAAAGACGACCTTCTTCCATAGGATCTCTCCTCCGACCCCGTCGAGTGCCATCGCCACCAGTTGTGTCGGCTCTTCTTTCTCCCCCTCGATGGCGGCGGTCAGATAGATTCGACCACCGACAACGATCGGTGACGACCATCCCAGACCTGGCAGCGGCTGGTACCAAACCACTCCCTCTGTCGCGTTCCACTGCGTCGGCAAACGATCGATCGACGCCAGCCCGATCTCCGACGGACCGAGAAAACATGGCCAATCTCCCGTTCCGGTAGCCGATTGGCCCAGGGCCACCGAAACTCCACCATCAAGCAACAGCCCCAGGAACAATAGGGAAGGGCAAATCCGACGCAGGAAAGTTGCAAGTATCATCGAATGGACCCGAGCGGCTGTAGGGGGAAATAGAAAGCGATCATGCAAAAATCGAATGCTTATTGGACACCTCTCGCGTCGAAATACTCCGGTTCCCCTCCGGACTTCCATTTGATGTTGCATCCAATGCTGGGTTTCTGAACCTCAGGCGCCTTCTCGCCCGCAAGCAATCGATCGATCGCTGCGCGAAGATCACTTCCATCAACTGGAATTCCATTCCGAGGACGGCTGGAATCCAATTGGCCTCGATAGAACAACTTTCGCTCCGTATCGAACAGAAAGAAATCCGGGGTACATGCGGCGCGATATGCCTTCGCGACTTCCTGACTTCCATCGAAAAGGTATGGGAAACGATAGCCCTGCGTCTCCGCCTCCAGCGCCATCCGGTCTGGCCCATCCTCAGGATGCGAGGCGGGGTCGTTGGAACTGATACCGACAACCGCGACACCGCGACTGGCATAGTCCCGATGAAGCCGCACCAGCTCGGCGGCAACGTGCTTCACAAAGGGGCAGTGGTTGCACATAAAAATCACCAGCAGCGCCTTGGCGTCGCGGAAATCGTTTAAAGAATAGATTTTTCCGGTGGGATCGGGGATTTCAAATGCTGGTGCCGGGGTACCCAGCGTCAGCATGGTGCTTGCGGTTTTCACCATGGGTCTGTTCCTTCACGAGAGGGGAATGCGCCTGGATGGAAAAGGCACTTGAGTCAGGGCGTCGGTTCCCAGGCGGTCGGCCGGGAATGAACTTGGAACGCATTGTACCGGATCCCGGGATCAATAGACCGGGGTCATCGTTCCCCTTCCCAAAAGGCCTTGCCGCCTGACACCACAACTGCAGCCCAGCGAAGCAGCCCAGCGAAGCAGCCCAGCGAAGCAGCCCAGCGAAATCGACTCAGATCACTTGATGTCAGCAGACCTCAAGCTCAAGGGGCCCTGGATTTGGTCCATCCGGCAAATCTGTGGGGCATATCCGTCCGGCCGACCGGAGTGGGCGGGATGATGTCGTAGGGGCAAGGGCAACGGATACAAGGCGTGCGATCGAGATCCCACTCTCCTCTTGGGATTCAAGGCTTGCGATGGATCTCACCCTTCCTGAGGGAGGGTGATTGGGTTTTGTGGCCACCGGCAATGCCTGAGTCGCGGCAGTGAAGCGATCTCAACCGACAGAAATCCCAGATGGACCTGGAATTTCGCCAATCGTCACCAAGTCGCCGCCGCTACGGTGAGCATCCTCCGCAAAGGACTTGAATTCGGAATCTGCATCTGCAGACCTGAGCGGATTCGAATGGCGAATCTTTGCAGAAAAGAGAGCCCCTGTGTAAACTTACCAGATGAAGCAAGCATCAGAACGACAGGTCGGTCTCGCAACTGTTCATGTACCGTGCGACCGCGCTAGGTCGATTGGATTGTCACCATGGCTCCTGGGAAAACGGAATTGAATTACTACGAGTTGCTGGAAGTGTCTCGTGATGCCACACGAATTGAGATTCAGAAGGCATATCATCGGCAAGCAGCGAAGTATCACCCGGACGTCAATTCCGATCCTGCCGCGCGTTCCATGTTCCTCAAGGTTCAGGAAGCCTATCGTGTACTGAACCATCCTCAGAAGCGGGAGGAATACGACCGAAAGTCTCGCGATCCAGATCGGTTCCGCTACGACGGGAAACGCGACCGAAAGGGGAGTGGCGTCAATGAGATGGATCTGGACGAACTGCTCCGAGGACGCAGCAAGGGATCTCCATTCCACACCTTTGACTTCGATCAGGTCTTTGGCGGAACCGAAGGCGCTTCACGGGAAAGCCGGTCCGATGGCCAGACGCGACGCAGTCGCTCTAGTGACCAAGGCCGAAGAAGCTCCGAAACACGACAAACTCAGAGTGCTCCCGTCGATGTACCAAATTCATCCAATGATCTGCAACTGGAAGTAGCGGTTCCTCTGAAAACTGCAGTGGAGGGTGGCGACGCAACGATCCGACTTCCTGGTGACCAGGGTGGCACGGAAGAGATTCGTGTCCGCGTGCCCGAGGGAGTTGAGGAGGGGCAGTCGATCCGGCTACGAGGCCTGGGACGAACGCGCGGCGATGGCCAGCGGGGGGATGTCTACTTGGTGGTAAGGCTTCAACCGCATCCCTTCTATCGCCGTGAAGGATTTGATCTGCATGCAAAACTACCGCTGACGATTTCCGAAGCGGTAGCAGGTGCCACCGTCTCGTTACAGGCTCCTGGCGGATCTTTGAAAGTGCATGTACCTCCGATGACAAACTCCGGTACGATTCTGCGCGTACGAGGACGTGGAGTGCGGAAGCCAGATGGCCAGCATGGCGACCTTTTCCTCGACCCTTACCTTGTGCTTCCCCCCAAACTCGATCCTATCGCCGTGCAGACAATCGCAAGTCAGCAGAGCGCCTACCCACAGTCTCCGCGCCAAGGCATGTTCTGGTAACCGGCATGAAGGACCAGTCCTTCCCTCGAGAATGCCGTTTGACCAGTCGATCGGAATTCGACCACGTCTACCAGCGCGGTGCGGTGGCGTCGGATTCGATTTTGACTATCCGAGCGGTTCGTTCCCAAGTGCCGCACAGCCGACTGGGACTTTCGGTGTCGCGACGAGTAGGGAACGCCGTCGTCCGAAACGCATGGAAGCGGCGCATTCGGGAAAGCTTTCGACAGATCGGTGGCCAGCTGTCTATCAGTATGGATCTAGTCGTACAGCCACGGCCTGGACCAACCAGGACACAGGCAGAGATCCAGGGTAGCCTGGAACGGTTGATCGAGCGACTTCGAAGGAAACTGCCGGCCCAGGCCTGACAACTTGCCAGCGTCGCCTGCCATGACCAGCAGCGGGTGATTGAAGGCGAGCAGGCCGGACGAGCGACATGGAAGTCCAAGTCCTGGCAAGAAACATGAGGCCCACCGCCACCGCCATCAAGCGAGACCAAATCTAGGCGATTTCACTACGGTGTAACGAGAAGCGGCTCAACTCCAGAGCGCTTCCTGAGTCATGATCCATGCGATGGGGAACAGCAGCACCATGGGACCCCAGACCGCCACCCAAGGCACCACTCCCACTCCCGCGCTTCCCAGAAGCGGTCCTCCCGACTGAATCGCCAGATAGCCAAGCACCAGGATCAGTCCAGCGCCTGCCACCCAGAACAGATTGCGATCTTGACGACGAAGGATCAAAGGGACGCCGAATAGAAATAGCATGGCGTCCAAGGCGGGTCGAGCCAAGCGTCCATGAACGGCGGAGCGAAAACGAAGATCGCAGTAGCGCGGATGCTGCCGCAACTGCTCGATCAACGACCAAGTCGACCGGTGTTTGGTAGTTCCCCCGGTGGCCGACATCAACTCCAGGGGAATCTCTGTGGCGACGAAACACTCGTCCGACTTCAGCCATGGAGTGTCTTTGGGAGTCAGTACAATCGGCTCTCGCTCCAGCCAAACCGAGTCCAGCGAAGCAATCGAAACGGGCAACTCGACTCCCTGGATCAGAAATCCCTGAGGATGCTCGGGTGACGCTGGCCGAAAAACGGCGACACGCCCAAGAATCTTTTCGCCTAACCTCGCTCCCGCTCCATAAAGAATCAACCGAGGCTCAATCAATTCGCCCTGATCGATATTCATCTGCTTGCCGTTGAACAGGATCTGATGATGGTGATCCTTCACTGGTCGAATCTGCTCGATCGCATCGCTGGTCAGTTGTTGGGGAGTGCGCGAAAGTCGTGTAGCCAGGTGAGGCAACCAGATCTCGCGATTGACGATCGCCAAAGCCATCCAGAGCGCAGCGGCGACAAGAATCGGGCGCATGACCCGCTCCTTGCTGACTCCTGCTGCAAGGATGGAGGTCAATTCGTTGGTGCGATAGAGCAGTGCGATGACGAACATCGCTCCCAGCATAGGAAGGACACCGGACATCCAGTCGAGGTAGGCGAGCAGTTGTGGCAGATAGTATTCCAACAGCCCACCGACGACACTTCCTTTGACCTTCCCATACTCGATGAATTCATCCAGATTGATGAACACGTCGGCGACGACGATCATGCCGACCAAAGAGAGAAACAAGGCGATCATCGCGCGAAAGAAAATCGTCAATACGTAGCGATCGATCAGCGTCATTCCGGCCCCCGCCACCCCCGGCATCCCGTCTCCTGAAATCCCCAGTTTCGCGCCATGGGATACCAGATGACGCTGGACGATTCCAGGGCAAACCGGTCCCAAAGAAGCCAATTCGCCAGCATTCATAACGCAAGCATTGATTTCCGCAGATGCTACCTCCCATAATTCCGAAGGTTGCATTTCCAATGCGGACGGGTGGAAGGCACTTCTGAGGAAAGTTGGTCGAATCCGTAGAATCAATGGGCGAGCAGTCCGTAGGTAGCCGAGGAACCCGGATGCAAACACGATCAGGGTACACCGTCGCCAGTTCGCTGCTGGAGATGCTGTTGCCATCGGCCTGCAGTTTTTGCTTCCAGCGTTTTCCTGCAGGGAAGTCGCCGACGGGACTATGCGAATCCTGCGCTAGTCAGTTCTTTCCGATTCGTCGCACGTGTGTCCGCTGCAGTGCTCGGTTACCCGAAACCACGTTGTCGCTAGATTCCTCGGATTGCATTCATTGCCGCGGTGAGGACTGGCACTTCGATCGCGCGATCTGTGCCGGCGACTATCAGGGGCCTCTGAGGGAAGCTGTGATTCTCATGAAGCGTCCCTTCCACGAACACCTTGCCTTGGCGGTTGGTCGGGCGTTGGGAGAACGACTGCGAGACCAGATACCCATGGGTATCGCCGCCGTGATTCCCACTCCTCAGCATTGGCGAAGACGCATCCTGCGTCGCACCAACAGTTCCGAATTGCTGGCCGAAGCCCTGGCGGGACATCTCGGTATCCCCATACGCCGAATTTTGCGGAGAACTCGGGCGACTGCAAAACAGGGCATGCTCACTGGAGCCCAGCGTCGTGTGAACCTCAGGAATGCCTTTGACTGCACCGATTGCAGTTTCGTTGCGGGAAAGACGCTACTTCTGGTCGACGACATCCTGACCAGCGGAGCCACCGCAAACTCCATGGCGCTAGCCCTGAGGAAGGCGGGAGCAGGAGCTATTCATGTAGTTACAGTAGCAAGAAGCCTGGGTTTGCCCACCCGCTGAGTTGGGAAGAGCCGCAGCACCAACCATGGGCATCGTTTCCCTTGCATGGCCGCTGGCCGGTCGACGAATCGAAGCGGTGGCGTTATGATTAGCTGTCTCGTGGAACAATCTACGGGCTGCGTGTTCGCAAGGAAGTGACCACAAGACGGAGGCGAAAGCCGAAGTATTGCGAACCACTCTGAGCTTACCAGCCTAAAGCCAGTGCCGAACGCTTCATGAAGCCTCTCTTGCAACACCGCAATGCCATGGGCGAACGATCGCCGACGTTGAAGGATATCTGTTGATGTGGCGCAAATTCTTACGCTCTAAAATCCACCGCGCGACGGTTACGCAAGCCGATCTGGACTATGAAGGCTCGCTGACGTTGCCTCCCGATCTGATGCGCGCTGCGGGAATCGCACCCTACGAAGCGGTTCTGGTATGGAACATCACTCGTGGCACCCGTCTGGAGACCTATGCGATCCAGGGAGTCGAGGGGGAACGATTGATTTGTGCGAACGGCGCAGCGGCCCATTTGATTCGGCCGGGCGATTTGATCATCGTTGCAACCTACTGCTATCTTCCCGAACCTCTGGCTTCCGAAGAGGCCCATCTCCCCAAGGTTGTTTTTGTCGATCGGGACAATCGCATCACTCACTTGGGGCAGGAGATTCCAGGTCCAAGGAGAAGGGCAGGGCAACGAGAAGCAAACGATTCGTGCTGCTGATCCGAACCCCCAGTGTTGCCTCAACTGCAATTCGACTTAGCTTCCCCCGAAATGCGGCGTACACGCATCCTGTAGCCCAGGGGGCGATCACTTCTTAGAAAAACCTCTTGGATTGCATTGTCCGGGACCCCAGAACCTGACGCGATCGAGTGCCTGCCATGCGAGTTGATTCCCACCAGCACTTTTGGCGATATGACCCCGCACAATACCCGTGGATGAAAAGCGACTGGCCGATTCGCCGGGACTTTCTCCCCGAGGATCTAGCTCCCATTCTGGGACGCCATCAGATCGCGGGCACCATCGCTGTCCAAGCGCGCCAGTCCTGGGAGGAAACATCCTGGCTGTTGGAGCTGGCCGGTGGGTTCGATTGGATCTTGGGGGTAGTTGGATGGATCGATCTTCGCGCGGAAACGTTGCCACAACAGCTGGACCGCGTCGCTGTCGACAAGAAACTGGTTGGATTCCGGCATGTGGTGCAGGATGAAACTGACCCCGAGTTTTTGCTGCGTCCATCATTCATTCAAGGCATCCGTACGTTGGAATCGCAAGGCCGATTCGCGTATGACCTGCTGATCTACCATCATCAACTGCCATCAGCCCTACGATTTGTCGAGCAGTTTCCGAATCTGCGAATCATCCTGGACCATTTGGCCAAGCCAGATTTGAGAAAAGACGCTAGGCAACCGTGGACAGACCAAATCCGCCAACTGGGCCAGTCCGCACACGTTGCCTGCAAGATTTCCGGGTTGATTACCGAAGCAGAGTGGCACCATTGGAAAGAAGACGATTTGATCTATTATTTAGAGGTCGTCTGGGAGGCTTTCGGTCCCAAAAGGATCCTTTTTGGATCCGATTGGCCCGTGATGCTACTTAGCGGCTCCTACGAACGCTGGCTGACCCTGCTGGACGATTGGCTCCAGGGTAAGGGCGCGGAGGAGACCGATGGGTTCTGGGGGGCCAACGCCATGCGTTGGTACCAGATCGAAAATTCCAGTCGATTGAAAGTCTCTCGATAAGCCCATCCAAAGGATCGTCGCCGGAATAGCGATGATGTTTTCCAGGGGAGTTTTCTGGTGAGCGGATCGGTGCCACAGTCGAACTGCGAGTCCTCCGGGCAGGAAAGCCTGGAGCGATTGAAGTCGTTGCTGAATTCCTGGGGACAACAGCATCTGATCGCATTCTGGGATCAGCTTAACGCCACCCAGCGTCAGTCGCTTGCGACTCAGATACTGTCGATGGATTTGGAGCGGCTGGATCGATTGCGACGGAAGCAATCCGTGGCGACCGACTGGGAACGGTTGGCCAGACGGGCCGAACCTCCACCGATGATCAGCAAAGAGTCACTGTCCAAACATCGCGCCGAATGTGACTCATCCATCCGGTCTTCCGGTGCGCGATCGATTGAGGCTGGCCATTGGGGCGTGCTCCTCGTGGCGGGCGGGCAGGGCAGTCGGCTTGGGTTCGAACACCCCAAAGGAATGTTTCCCATAGGCCCTATTTCAGGTCGATCGCTTTTTCAGATGCATTGCGACACCATCAACGCAGTCGGCGCCCGCTACGGCCATCCCATTGCATTGATGGTGATGACCAGCAGGCAAACCCATGAACAGACGGTGCAGTTTTTTGAGACGAATCAGTTTTTTGGTCTGGATCGTGGCTTGGTGCGATTCTTTCAGCAGGGAGAGATGCCGTCAGTCGACTGCCAGTCTGGGAAGATCCTGATGGACTCTCCCGACACCATAGCCACCAATCCTGACGGCCATGGCGGCATGCTGGAAGCCCTCACCCAATCCGGAACTCTAGATTGGGCCGCATCCCAGGGGGTAAAGCACTTCTTCTACGGTCAGGTCGACAATCCATTGGTCCCCTGGTGCGATCCGGTCCTGATCGGCCTGCACCTGGAGGCAGGGAGCGAAGCGACGACTCTTGGGGTCGCCAAGTTGGATCCTATGGAACGCGTCGGGAACATCGTCCAGATTGAAGGACGCGTGCAGATCATCGAATACAGCGACCTTCCGGAAGAAGTCGCCCACCTGAGACAACCTGACGGAACGCTGAAAATCGGCGTCGGTAACATCGCTGTGCATCTGTTTGATCTCGCGTTCCTCCAGTCATCTTCTCTGGGCGAGAATTCACTTCCATTTCATCGAGCAGTCAAGAAAGTGCCCTTTATCGACGAACAGGGTAACAAGGTAAGCCCCGAAAAGCCGAATGCGTGCAAGTATGAAAGGTTCATTTTTGATCTGCTCCCAGTGGCAGCCAAGTCGCTGGTTATCGAAGTGGAAGCTGCTGAGTGTTTCGCACCGGTGAAAAACGCCGACGGTCAAGCCTCGGATACGCCCCAGCATTGCAGGCATCGCATCACTGGATTGCATCGAAGTTGGCTGGAACAGGCAGGTGTCCAGGTCGCAGAGGGAGTCCAGGTCGAAATCTCCCCTTGCTTGGCACTGGAATCCCGCCATCTGACACCCCGGCTTTTCGCATTTCAACAGCTGAATCATGATACATTCTTGACTCGCAGCATTCTTCCCGAGCGTTCCCAATAAGGCCTCCTCGAAATTTTTTGGAATTCGAAATTTCTATGTTGCATGCAGTCATCATGGCAGGTGGATCCGGCACACGTTTCTGGCCTGCAAGCCGCGCGGCCAAGCCGAAACAGCTTTTGACGATGGGGCAGCCCAAATCGATGCTTCAGGAAACCGCCGAACGACTCGTCGGCTTGGTCACTCCGGAGCACCTCTTGGTGTTGACCAATGAGCAATTGAAGGAGTCGGTGGTCGGGCAGCTGCCCATGGTGCCAGCCGAACACATCATTGGAGAGCCTTTTAAAAGAGACACAGCACCTTGCATCGGACTGGCTGCATTCCTCATCGCTGCAGCAGATCCAGAGGGCACCATGCTGGTGATGCCCTCCGATCACGTCATCGCTCCCAAAGAGGAATTCCACAGAGCAATCCTGGCAGGGGTTGCGATGCTGGAATCGGATCCCGAGCAATTTGTTACTTTTGGTATTCGCCCTACCTACCCTGCGGAATCGTTCGGGTACATCCAGCGCGGTAATGCCGTCGCTGCAAGTGATGGTATCGCGGCATTCCAAGTCGATCGTTTCCGCGAGAAGCCCAATCGGGAAACCGCCGAACAGTTTCTCGCCGAAGGTGGCTTTTACTGGAACTCCGGGATTTTCCTGTGGAAAGCCAGGACGATCCTCCGCGCTCTTCAGGACTTTCAGCCTGAGATGTACCGTTTGCTGGAGCAGATTGCTGAAGGTATCGGGAGCTCGGGGTTCCAGCAAGGATTCCGGAACTACTACGAAAAGGTCACGGGAATCTCGATCGATTTTGCAGTCCTTGAAAAGTATCCCAAGATCAACGTCATCGAAGCCCCATTTCAATGGGATGATGTCGGCAGTTGGCAAGCCCTTGCACGCTTGCTGAGCGTCGACAGCCATGGCAATGCGGTGCAGGGGCCGTACCTGCCGATCGATTCCAAGAATATGATCGTGCGCACGGAACCCGATCACCTGGTGGTGACCATCGGCATGGATTCCTGCATTGTCGTCCATACTCAGGATGCCACGCTGGTGGCTCCCAAGTCGGAGGAAGAGCGTGTGAGGGAAGTCGTCCAGCAGCTCAAGGAACTCGGCCACCACCAGTACCTGTAAGGCGTCCTCGATGGATGAAGCAGTTTCGTCACAAGACTCAGTCCAGAAGATTCCAACGGCTGGGCGGCTGGTTGGAATCGATTTCGGATCGGTTCGTATCGGTCTGGCGATCTGCGATCCAGGGCAGCAGTGGGTTGGCCCTCTGCCCATCCTCCATCGACGGAATGATGCCTGGGATCTCGACCAACTGCGGAAGCTCGCTAAGGAAGAGCGCTTAGTGGGGTGGGTCCTCGGAATGCCGCTTCACCTCGACGGAAACGAGAGTTCCAAAATGCGAGAGTGCAAGCTGTGGTCCAAGCGACTTCAGGAAAGCACCGGCGTACCGGTCGCTTGGGTCGATGAACGGTTTACCACCGTTCGCGCCGAAGAAATGCTTCGGGAGGGTAATCTCAAGGCCAGCCAACGATCCAAATGGCTCGACAGTGTTGCCGCCATGGTGATCTTGGAAACCTATCTGCAATCAGATCGGTCGGGAGATATCCAGCATCGGTCGATCGACTGAAACATCGACTGGCGTGTTGCACACAGACGCGATGCCTTCCGAGCGACAAAGAACGGTCCAAGGCTGCCGACGAGCCCGACGGTACCGTGCCGCATTCCTTCCAGCATCGGTCAGCCAGCGACAACCGGCAGCGATTTAACCTGATCTCGCTTTTGATTGGCTTCGACTGCGAATCGCTCTAACGACTCCGGTACCAATCGATACCATACGTCGCGTTGCCTTGCGGTGTAACCTAATTCCTCAATCGCACGGCGGATCTGATCGAGCGTCAGGAAGTGCACGGTTCCTGCTTCTGCAACGACATTCTCTTCAATCATCAGTGATCCCATGTCGTTGGCGCCAAAAAGCAATGCCAACTGCCCAATCTTCAAACCCTGCGTCACCCAACTGCTCTGGATGTTGGGGACATTATCGAGATAGAGCCTCGCCACCGCCTGGGTCTTCAGATACTCGAACGCCTGGGCCGGGGGAATATCAGCCAGTTCGGTGTGGTCGGGCTGAAAGGACCAGCAGATGAATGCAGTAAAACCACCAGTTTCATCCTGCAATCGCCGGATGCGTTCTAGATGCTCGACGCGTTCCTGCAGCGTTTCGACATGCCCGAACATCATGGTAGCTGAGCTATTTCCGCCCAAACTGTGCCAGACCTTCATCACCTCCAGCCAATCGTCCGTCAGAACCTTTCCACGCGTGATCGCCTGCCGCACGCGGTCGACCAGAATCTCCGCACCGCCTCCTGGAAGGCTGCCTAGTCCTGCATCCTTCAGACGGCCAAGCACTTCGCGCAAAGGCATTTTGTTGACCTTCGTGAAATGATGGATTTCGGGCGGACTGAAGCCATGGATGTTGATCGATGGAAAGTGCCGCCTCAGATCGGAAAGCATTTCCTCATACCACTCCAGTTTGAAGTGAGGATGCAGCCCCCCCTGCAAGAGAATCTGATTGCCGCCCAGTTCCACGGTTTCCTGGACCTTCTGGTGGAGTTCCTCCCGAGTGAGAACATAGCCTTCCTGGCTTTTGGGAGTCCGATAAAAAGCGCAGAAGTCACAGACCGCTGTGCAGATATTGGTGTAGTTGATGTTCCGGTCGACGTTGTAGGTGCGATAAGACTCCGGATGCAGTCTTTCGGTTACTGCATTGGCGCCTCGACCAAGCACTCCCAACTGATTGCTCTCCAGGAGTCTGAGGGCATCCTCACTGGAAAGTCGATCTCCTTCTATCACGCGGTCGACGATCGATTCGATTTCGGAACTCATGAAGGTGAACTCTCCATTCCTGCCAGCGACTCTGCCGGAATCAACTCGGGACACCAGCGGCGGACCATTTGTTCATAGCATCGAAGCCCCTCAAGCATTGGGTCATCGAGACGAAAGTAGAGATTCTTCTCAAAATAAGCTCGGCACTGCTGCGCCGTCAGCCCGTACTGCATGCAATGACGATCGGCCAGTTCGGCCAGCATCCCACATCCACGGTCCCTCGCCTCTTCCAACACTCCCTCCAACCACTTCCATGTCGCATCATCGCTACCTACTCTTGCCGACGGGTTGGCGACCCACATCGCAAAAACGAAGGGTAGCCCCGTTCTGCGTACCCACTGCTCACCCAAATCCCAGTGCTCCACGACGCCATCCCAATGTTGCCGCATCGCGCGGTCACCGATCACAAGAACGCAGTCGGCCGAAGTCGACTCGATCGGAGTGTCGATAGGGAAAGGTTCCAGCTCAGGTTGGATTCCATAGCTCTCCGCCAGCAGCACCCTCAACATCGCTGCGCTGGTTCGCGACCCAGCATCGAGCGCCAGAGATCGAACTTTTTGTGGCGGCGTGCGGAACAGGGCCCGGACGCTCCAAACAGGACCACGACACCCGATGCAGGCATCCGACAAAATGAACCAGTCTGGCTTGCCAAAGAATTCGACTGAGGGGATGAGAGCTACATCCAGTTCAGCTAGCTTCAAGCGGTCCGCCAGGCGGCTGGGAAGATTCAGTTCTAGGCCCCCTCGCTCTCCCAATGACTCGGCCAACCCTTCGATTAAAGGTTTGGTATTCAGATAAGAAACCGCTCCAACCCGCCAGGGATGCTCAGCCATCGCTATCGCCCCCTTTTTTCCTTCGAATTCATGACGTCAATCCACCATCGCCACTTGTAACCATGACTCTCTATCGTAGCAAACCGACAATGATTGGAACGGATTCACTGGATCGGGAGGGAGACTGGCGATCCAGATAAGCCTCTGCTGGAGCGTCTGAGTAGCGTGGTGGCGATTCCAGCAGTTGGGAGGTGGTGTCCTTCGATCGATAGGCCATTCGATTGGAGCTGTGAAGAGGATGAACTAAGATGGTGCGTTTGATCGCCCGCATGGAGTTTGTGGGCTCATTCCAGCGGCTCGGAAATAGACCATGACCGATCGGCTACGTCAAAAAATCACCAGCAATCAGGAGCCGATTGCGGCTCGGGCTTTACCAGGGCAGTGGAACCGCGTGCTATGGCTGCAACTGGTGCTTCTTTCGGCCAGCTGGTGGCTATGTGTTCTATTCCATTGGGGTAATGACGGGACCTGGTTCCAGGGCGACTCGCCAAGGCATGTTTTGACCGGACTGTTCTGGCTTGACCTTGTTCAGGAGGGCTGGAATCGGCCCTACGAGTTCGCCATGCAGTACTACAAAACCTACCCTGCCATCGTGCCATCCAGCTACCCGCCGCTGTACCACTTGCTGGAGGCGATCGGCTTCGGCCTTTTCGGGGAATCGATGGCTGTACCCAAGTCGATCACCTTGGGAGCCTCCTGGTTTCTCGGCTTCTTCCTTTGGCGATGGTTAGTCCGATGGCAGGGACCATCGGCAGGTTGGGCGGCACCCTTGGTCTATGCGATTCCCAATGTAGCTTACGAATCTGGGGCTGCCATGCTGGACATGACGGCAGCCGCCTTCGCATTTGCCGGACTGTACTACTGGAGAAGCTACCTCGAATCGGATTCGAAGAATCGTATCCATCAGGCTCTTGCGTTGGCCCTTCTCTTTGCGGGTCCGTTGACTCACCCCATCCTGATCGTCGCCCTGATCGCAGCGGCACTCTACATGCTTCCCGGGGGACGCTACCGCTTGCTAAAAGATCGCCGATTCCTTTTACCCATCGGTCTAGGACTAGTCGTCTGCTTGACCGTTCTAGGCTTTGCAAGCTTCTACGGCTCCCGGAGAATCGAACAAATCTTTCTCCGCTCAGGCGGACTTCGCCTCTACTCCGGCATGGCTTTTTATCTCAAACAGGCTGTTCTCTGGGCGGGGATGCCCAATTGGAGTTTTTTGGCGGCGGCAACAGCGTTTCTAGGATGTCGCCCGTGGCGCCACTCTGAAGGACTGCACCTGCTCCTGCTTTCGATCGCAATTTGTGCACCATTGGGTGCGATCTACGCCATCGACAGGAGATACCTGCTACTTCTGGCACCTTGCCTGATCGCAACTGCTTCCTGGACCGTCGGGACTCTTTTCCGGATGTATGGCGATCGGCTGAAGCCATCGCGGCAAATCCTGCTGGCGTTTCTCGTGGCGGTTGCTTTCGCAGGAATGAACATCGCCACGATTCGAGCCAAGAAGTTCGAGAACATGCGGAACTTCGTCAACATGGTCGAACAAGTGAACCAGATTGCCGGAAACGACCCCGTATTTTACCTGGGGACATACGATGGGGTCTTCACGTTGCATCGACGCCTGGGTGCTTCGAATAAACGTCCTACCGTTTTGATTCAGCACCTCTTCCCCAACCGAAAGGTCCCCCTAATGGGGGTTTTAGCAACCACCCTGCAGGAGGCCGATTGCCAGTGGTTGATGATTGAAGAGCCCGCGGGTGTACCGAAGAATCGCAACAACGGGCTATATCGAGGAAGAAGTCGGCTCATGCCTGGTTTCGAGGTCGTTGCGACTTGGAAGCCTCTATTTCGGGATGTGGAGTTCGTTTTTCTTCGACGCACCCCATCACAAACGTAACTACCCTATTACAATGAGGAATCGTGGTTATCGGATTTTTTGCCAAAATCGTCTGGGTCATTCTTAGAGCGAATCTCCTCCATCTATGCTCTCCCCCAAATCACCTCCCCCGCTGGCGGTAATTATCCCCGCCTTCAATGCCAGCAAAACGATTTGTTTTTGCCTGCAAAGCGTACTCCGGTCGGGTGTCACCAAGGACAACATCGTGGTGGTGGATGATGGCAGCACCGATTCGACATTCGCCTTGGCAAGCGAATTTGGGGTGAGGGTGGTGCAGCAGGCTCGATGCGGACCGGCTTCGGCTCGCAACTTGGGAGCCGGGCTAGTCGACGCCGAAATCCTCTTTTTCCTCGATGCCGACTGCACTTTGGCGGTTGACGCTCTGGATCGGGTTGGACAGTTTTTCCTGGAAAACCCAAAGATCGATGCGCTGATCGGGTCGTACGATGATCTGCCAGCCGAATCAAACATTTTATCCCAGTACAAGAACTTGATGCATCATCGCGTGCACCAGGAATCGCCGGGAAACACCGAGACTTTCTGGAGTGCGTGCGGCGCGATTCGGAGAGACGCTTTTCACGCCATCGGTGGTTTTGAGGAGAGGTTTGCACGTGCCAGTGTGGAGGACATCCACCTGGGATACCGGCTTCGTGACGCTGGATTCATCACGGTCCTGGACCCCAGAATTCAAGTACGGCACTGGAAAAGATGGTCGGCCCTCAATCTGCTCGAAACCGATTTTTTTCATCGGGCGATCCCATGGAGCCTGATGATCTTGTCTGGTGGCGGTTTCCAGGAAACCTTGAACATCAGCAGCAAGCAGCGAAGCAAAGTGATGCTGAGTCTGCTGGTGGTGCTCTTTGCTGTGGCGACCTGGTTTTATCGACCCGCGTTCTTCGGGGTGATCTCGTCGCTCATCGGACTGCTGCTCCTTGACTGGGACCAGTTAAAGTGGCTGAAAAGAAAGCGTGGACTAAGGTTTACGGCATGCGTCCTCCCCTGGCATTGGCTTAGCCATCTCTATTCCGGCATCGGCTTCACCGTGGCGATGATCATCCATCGCCTTGGCAAAACCCCGCCTCATTTGAACCTGTCCCTATCTCGCCTGAACGGGTTGGTGCCAATCACCAGCGGCGTCGTGCCGGAAGAGCCACAGGAAAGTGCGCCGTATGGAGTTTGATGTGGTTGTGGTTGGCGCTGGCCCTGCCGGTCTGACTGCCGCCTACAAACTAGCTCAGCATGGGAAATCCGTACTCGTCCTGGAACAGGATGACCGGTACGTAGGCGGTATTTCAAAAACGGTGCAGCACCGTGGATTCCGATTCGATATCGGAGGCCATCGCTTCTTCTCCAAAGCGAAGGAGATTGAAGATCTCTGGCAAGAGGTTCTTGGAGACGATTTGATCGACGTGCCGCGTTGCTCCAGAATCTACTACAACCGCCGATTTTTCGCTTACCCTCTGAAGCCCTGGGATGCGCTCACCAAAATGGGCATCGTGGAAACCACGCGATGCGTCCTTTCCTATGGCAAAGCAAAAATGTTTCCGGTCCCCCATCCGGACAACTTTGAAGACTGGGTTTCAAATCAATTTGGACGCCGCCTGTTCGAGATCTTCTTCAAGACCTATACCGAAAAAGTATGGGGTATGAAATGCAGGGAGATCTCTGCAGACTGGGCCGCGCAGCGCATCAAGGGACTCTCCCTTGGCGAGGCGATACGAAATGCTCTTCCTTTTCGGTCGCGTCCCCGCAGCGGCAAGCAGGTGATCAAAACCTTGATCGATACCTTCCGCTACCCTCGGCTTGGTCCTGGGATGATGTGGGAGCGGATGGCCGAGCGGGTGGTGAGCCTGGGTGGCACCATCCGCATGGGGGCGAAGTCAGGATCGCTCCGCCGAGATGATCAACCGTTTCCCTGGCAGATCGATGTTGTTGAAGTTACGGGGAAACGATACAGCGTTCGCTGCCGTCACATCATCTCCTCGATGCCAATTCGGACCCTAGTGTCGTCTCTGGATCCAGCCGTTCCCCAGGAAGTGAAAATCGCTGCGCAGTCGCTAAAGTACCGTGACTTCTTGACGGTGGCGCTGATGCTTCACAAGCCAGCAATCGATTTCCAGGACAACTGGATCTACATCCACGACTCCTCCGTCAAGGTGGGAAGAATCCAAAACTACCGGAACTGGTCGCCTGAGATGGTGCCGGATCCCAATCAAGCGTGCTATGGACTGGAATACTTCTGCTTTGAAGGCGATGGCCTTTGGGAAGCCTCGGACCAGGAACTGATCGAACTGGCCAAGGGCGAACTGATCGCGCTGAAACTGGCAAAATCGGAGGACATCATCGACGGCTGCGTGGTGCGTCAACCCAAAGCCTATCCCGTCTACGATGCTCATTATGCTACCCACGTTGCGACGATCCGAAACTACCTGAGCAGCGCAACCCCAGGACTCCATCTGGTCGGGCGCAACGGCATGCACAAATACAACAACCAGGATCACTCGATGAAGACGGCCATGATCGTCGCTGACAACATCCTGTCCGGCCGTCAGATGCTCGACCCATGGAAGGTCAATCAGGATGCGGAGTACCACGAAGAGGAAACTGTACAGAAGCCCTCTGGCCGACTGGTACCTCGCAGCCGAAATCGCTGATCGAATTCTCGATCCCTAAAAACTCCGGATGATCGCTGTCCTTCGCACGGCGATGCGTCGCATGTCGTTGCTCTCTTCCGCAGGGATGATCTCACAGAGCCACCAAGGCACGGCAAAGAAAAGGAAAGTCGTCGAGAACGCTGCATTGTGACCTACTTGGTCCCGAGTCACGGACCTATCGCTCCCGAACTGCCGTGGAGGATGTTCGGT
>Ga0315902_10001974_pt1 | contig 32670 bp, 20 predicted proteins | sample LakEriMetagenome_9_FD_203523 | JGI IMG/M metagenome (GOLD analysis project Ga0315902, IMG submission 203523) | Freshwater fungal communities from buoy surface, Lake Erie, Ohio, United States - Buoy 12 MA117 | ecosystem: Environmental > Aquatic > Freshwater > Lake > Lake biofilm | place: USA... | reverse complement strand
ACTCAGACCATCCGTTTTGCATCGCAGTGCCGCAAACATAGTATCGATATCGCTTATTGCCTTTGCTGCTAAATGAATGCGTCATGGGCCGCCCGCAAGACGCACACCAGATTAAACCCTTCAAGAGCGCGTTGTGTTTGTTACGTACTCCGGTACCGCCGGATTGACCGTTTGCTTTGAGTCGGGTTCCCACCTGGCAAAACAAATCCGGAGGCACGATCGCGTCATGCTCGCCCTGGTGCGTTTCGTCCTTGTATCGAATCTTGCCGATATAAGTAATGTTGGTCAGCAACTTGTAAAGTGCGTTTTTTGTAAACTCTCGACCGCCACGATGATCTCCTTTCCTGGTAACCCATTGTTTGGTCGTCCAACTCCGTTGTCTCAGCACTTTGACGACAGGCAGCAGTGAGCAATGTTCGATATACAGCTCAAAGATTTGCCGCACACGATCTGCCTCGACCTCATCGACGATCAGCTTTGTGTTTTCGACGGTGTATCCAAGCAGCGGCATTCCACCGGACCATTTACCACGACGGCGTGAGGCAGCGACTTTGTCACGGATCCGTTCGCTGATCATTTCACGCTCGAACTGGGCGAACGAGAGCAGCACGTTCAGGACGAGCCGGCCCATGGAAGTCGATGTATTGAACTGCTGCGTCACGCTAACGAACGAGACGCCGTGTTGATCAAACTTCTCGACAATCTTAGTGAAGTCGAGAAGCGATCGGCTGAGCCGGTCAACCTTGTAGACGATCACGCAGTCGATGGCACCAGCTTCGATGTCGGCCAGTAGGTTTTGAAGTGCAGGACGCTCCATGTTGCTGCCCGTGAAGCCTCCATCGTTGTACGCCTTGGCGACGACTTCCCAGCCTTCGTGCTTTTGAGAAGAGACGTAGGCCTCGGCGGCGTCGCGCTGGGCGTCGAGCGAGCTGTACTCCTGCTCGAGCCCTTCTTCCGTGCTTTTGCGGGTGTAGATCGCACACCTCACAATCTTCCCTTGATCTTTCATTGGTTTGATTCCTGTTGGTCGAGTTTAAAGAACCGGTTGCCGCTCCAGTGCGATCCAGTGATGTGTTTGGCGACAGCCGAGAGCGAGCTGAAAAACTCGCCTTCAAATTCAAAGCCTTGCGGCGTGACTCGGACGCGAATCTCGCGGCCTTTGTATTGACGCGTGATAAGCGTGCCCGGTAACGGCTGCGAAGACGTTTGGATGCCCGTGGGCATTGCTCGGATTCGTTTGTCAGCGTCATCGGGAAGCCTCCGCGTCGCCGGCGATGTGACTCGCAAGTCCGCCCCGTCAGCTAGCTCCCGGATGCGTTTGATCGCATCTTCGGAAAGCCCGCCTTCGACGCTGGCTTGCATCCGCCAAATGATTCGGCGTATCAGCCACTTGCGATTCTTGGCGTGGGTCGTTTCGCCGGTGACTTTTTCGAACTGATCTCGAAGTTCGCCACAGGTCATCTTCTGCAACCGTGCGACTTCCTTCGTAACATTAAGCCTCATTGAATACTCCTTGGTTCGTGGGTTTTGCCGCCGAGACGTTCGGCGTCGTCACACAGAGCCCTGAGTTCGCAGAAGAGTCAAGCGAACTTTGGTGACTTTCGGAAAAGGTCTCGTTGTTGTGGCGAGAAACCTGCGACGACGCGCGCAAATTGATGATCGCGTCGGCGAGTAGGCCGGCGATTTGGCATTGTCGAGACTGTGGCGTGGGTGACGGAAGATTGATTTTCATGAGCATCCAAACTCCAGGGCAAAGGTGACTGAAGCGTCCGGCAAGAAAATGACGGACCGTTCATGTTTCGATTTTTCGTTAGTGAGGTCTTTCGATAGTTATTGAGCTGGCGGAGCATTGATAAGGTGCTTACATGTGCGGGGCGCACTCTGGCGAAGTGCCTGTCTTGTTTTTCCGGAAGTTTCCTAAAAGATGGTCTGAAGAAGGTTGGAATCTTAGTTCCGGCGAGAATTGTTCAACGAAGAGGTGGCCGCTCTCGGGTTCCCTGTCCATGGGATTTCCCATGTCGCACCATACTTGGCATGTGCCAAAACGGGGCGCCGCTTGACCGACGTACCTGGAATCATTGGTAGCTAGGTCCGATTGCAAGACTCCTACCGCAGAAGTTCGAGATTGAAGCCTTTGGGGTTATTGCCTCCTCTGTACCAATTGGCGGAACTGATGGGCGATTGCCCACTTTTCTCAGGTTGCGCTCTTTAAGAACAGATTGACGATTGCATGCGCGAGGGTCGGTGTAAGGTAACGTCGGTGGCGAGACTTTCGAGTGAAGAGATTGATCGGTTGGTCAATCAAACAGCAGAAACAGAGCGCCAAAACTCAGGGGCAGAAGGAGCGAGCTCCTTGTTCTGAATTCCATTTTCCATCACGCGAGTGACTATCCGAAAGCGACAGTTAATTAGCTGATCAAGGATGCCATCGATTTCAGGTACCGTCGGCCCGAAGTGGGTCTGAAACATCAGTCTTGGAACTCGACTGTCCACGCAACAATACTCGAAGGAGGTCACGGCAAACGCAAGAAGGCGATCATCGACCGCGCTGTTAAAATCGACTGTCTGCTCAAGCTGCGATTGACTATCGCCGTAATGTTTCTCGATCAGCGCCCAAGAGCAACGCCTTATCCGCAAAGTGATAGTAGAGCGTGGGTTGGGGTAACTTGAGCGGCCTTGAGTATGTCGCGAACACTCGTCGCAGCGTAGCCATGCTGTAAGAACAAAGTGAGTGCCTCATCTAGCAATCGTTCGCGAGTCTGAGCCGCAGCGTCACTTCTTAGGCTCATGTGTATCGCTTACATCCTTCCTTGGCTGCTTCATGTCGTGACCAAGATTATCAAAAATCGTGTGGATTAAGTCTCCCGTCTTTTCAGAAGTGAGAAGGAAAAAACAAAACAGCATTTCATCGGTCGTTTCTTCTCCCCAAGTAACTCGTTTCGGAGGAGACGATGGATTGGACGGATTAGCCGGTGAGTTGTCGAAGGTTGCTTCGACGACCAGTTTGGTACCGGCAGCCAATCGAATGGGTTGCTCATAGTAGTACTCGTCTTGCCAATTGTAATTCCATTCGTGAATGTCAATCAGCGTTTCTGTCGGTCGCCCAGGCTGTTCCATAGTGACTCGCATCGCCTTACCAAGGAGATGCATGTGGGGAACGATTCCAACCATGATTACATCCCTCGGTAGCGTGTAGCTCGTTGACCGACGATAGTTACCTTCGCCCGCAGGGATGTCCATCTCATAGTTCGCCATCCAAATACTACCGACCAATTTGGCGGGTTCTTTGAGTGATTCGGCTACAGGTTTCTTAACAAAATGCAGCCCAAGCTCAGACTGGTCTGATTCGATCTTGCCAGTTGGATGGTAATGGACCTGAACCACCAGGTCGCTTCCCTTTTTTAGATACCGCCCCATGTCATTGGGGAGTCTGCGAGCTGTATTCCCAACTGACCATCCACCTAGCGCTCCACTTGGCAGGAACCCCGGACCGCCAAAGTTTCCGTAGCCAGGTTCGGGTGTGGCTCGATCCAACTTGCGAGCCTGACCTTTGTCATCGAGAAACAAGACAGCATGGTGTACCACCCGCTTATTGCCAGGATGAAATTCGACAGCAGCAACCAGTTTGTCCTCTGGAATTTTGATTGGAATGACAAAGTTCTGAAGCAGATCAGGCCCATCGGCCGGAACTGTGAACGTCTCTTGCATCCTAACCACTAAGTCAGGCGGCCCAAGCTGCCAACCCTCGTCCAGTGCCGGCTGGGGCGGCAGATCTGAATCGTTGCCCCGGGGGCAGCCCGATTCGACCCAACCTCGTAGCAATAAGAGTTCTCGATCCGTAAGCCAGCGTTGCCCCACAAAACGATGAAAGGTGCTGGGGCCCGGAATCCAAGGCGGCATAATTCGAAGTTTGGTAACTTCAACGAGCATATCGGCATGCGACACGGCTTCTTCATAATTCGTCAGCGAGAACGGAGCCACTTGTCCCGGGCGATGGCAATTTTGACAGCGGCTTTGAATGAGTGGCGCGATGTCTCGCGCGTATGTTACTCCACTACTCTCAACTGAAACTCCAGCTCGCGGAAAGAGGCAACCCACAGGTTTAGTCTGGCTAACGAGAACGCTCTTGCAGTTGGTGACCGCCTCAAGGGCATCCTGAAGAAAGTGCTGTTCTACGTTCGCACGTCTTCTTCCAATCGACTCATATGCATTGTCGATCGCCCCTCGATAGATAACTTTGCCGGATGAGTCGACCAAAAAAGCCTCGGGAACATGGGTTGGTTGCAATACCTCGGCGAGCAATTCCGAGCCATCAAACAAGATCGGGAACTTCGCGTCAAAGTCGCGAAAGTGTTTGATCGCTTCGACACGAGATATCGCAGGATTCGATATGACTCCGAAAAGCTGGATTCGAGACGGCAAGGCCTCACATTGACGATTCAGCTCCTGAATATAGGAGTTTGAGATTGGGCACGTTGTCGATAGAAAAACAAATGCTCGGACCATTCCCTTGTCATTTTGCGAAAGCGGATGCAATGTTCCTCGCAAATCGAGCAAATCAAAGTTAATGGTAATCTCTTGTTGAGTTGCCCTCGTTGAATTCTCGACCTGGCAAAACGCATTGGAACACATCAGTACCATTGCGATAAAGTTGTAGAACAGTTGCGAAGTTTGCATGTTGCTCGTCAAATCGATGGCTTCAGAACTCGACTTTCAGTCATACCATTATAACGATCGGTCACTTGCCAGGTCAAGGACTATGGGCTGGCAAGCTTAGGATAAAACCACCTTCGGGTTTTGCGGGCAAATTCCCTATGGTCGCTTCCATTTGATAATTGCCAGCTTCCCTCCAACGCAACTCAATCAACTTCCATTCGAATTCATCCCCAGTCAACTTCGATGTGGAAAAGATGTTCTCGACCAGACCGATCTCGCACTCGCGACTCGATGCGTTCAATGATTGGCCTAATGCGCGAAAGTTTAGCTGATCTTGCACTTTGCCTTCATTGTGTATTTCCACCAGGAATCGATGAGTGTGATTTTGTGATAGATCTTCCCGTTTTAAACAGGGAGTCGCTCGAAGCTGCGAGTTCGAATCGATCGTGACTTTGCATAGCACAAATGGTTCGACTGCTCTCTTAAGCTCATCGATATCGGTTGCGTGCATCAACGAACGCATGGTTGGAAGATCATGCACCTTGCTCGATGCAAAAGGAGCCAGCATCAGCAGATTATCTGCTTGTTCAACTAGGGAAAGCGATGATTTGTTTTCAGAAGTTCTCCGACTGAGTAGTCGCTCATAGCGACGAATGGATTCGTCAACGTACTCAATGGCTTCCTGTCGCTGGGTGTCGTTTCCGAACACGCCCTTGGTTTGAATGTCGCGAATATGCATTCGCATGCGGTTGATCCATTCGCGGGCGGCATCCTCGCGAAATACCGGCCGGTTGTCTACGTGAACGTAAATTGCACTGGTGTGAGCAACGTCCGGCTGCCAAATAGCATTCCATTGATCGCTTCGCGAGCATCTAGCGACAATCCAACGGCTTTGATCGGCAGGAAAATCCAACTCGATGTTGGCTACGTTTTCATCCGTTGCAATTTCCTTCAAAACCTCGCCGTTCGAGAGCAGTTGCAAACGGCCGATCGGGAAACGCGATTGAGCTTTAACGGTAATGGAAATCGGCTCATTCTTGCCCACAGACAGGACTTCGCCAACCTGCTTTGAATTAACCGTTAAGAATAGAAGTGGTCCTGAGGTTGTGAACGTTCGGCCACGGCGGATTCCGTCGATCCACTTCTCATAGCTGAATTCCCCGTCTATCTTCACGTATGCCCTTGCACAGCCAGCGATCCGAGCTGGATGATCACTACCATTGGTGAGTGGCAACTGAAAACCGCAATCCAACAAACGGTAGTAGTCATCAGGATCTATTTGGTCGAGCGAATCCGTGAGAGCATGAATTGCATTCTGGGGAAGTTCGTGATTAGCCCCGATACCATGTGCTTCAATACTGATCGCGCCTTGTTCCCGAGCTTGTAGGATCGCGGGCTTATTGATTGGGTAGTCGAGTGAATCGTCGCCAGCGATTTGCGGACCGGTGCCGATGGGCATAACCAACCATTTTAAGTTGAGAAAACAAAGGTGGCCGTACAAATTCTGATTGCGATACTCCTCGGCCATTTCGATATGGTAATCACCGTCACAAAGTCTCTTGATCGGACCGACAGGGGCTTGTGACGGTTTGATAAAAGCATCGACATTGGTTCGATGGAGCAGTGTGAGATTGTTGGCAACTCGCAAATCCTCCGCTCGTTGCACCCTCGCGAGGTCGTCGATTCGTAAGTCAACGTTCCAGGCGTTGGTTACCCAGTGGATGTGTGTGTCACCGCTGATCCAGCCCTCTTTCTTCAAATCGACAAAACGACTGGAAGCCAATGTCAGGTCGCGTGTTTCGCCAGGCTTTAGGTCGATAGTTTCTCTCTTAAGCAGATGCTCGAAGCCACGTTCGAGAGTGACGATCGTCGGTCCAGGTGGAACATCGATCTCAAAATTTCCATCCGCATAGAAGAAAGGTACTCGGTAAGCTCGCGGTACAGTGAAAAGCAGCAATGGCTTTTCCGTAAAGGATCGATTCAACGCAAAAGGGCCGGCATGCCGATACTGATGATCGCTCCCTTCTACCCAAACTCGTGCAGCGGTGGGTAAGTTCAGGTCGCCATCGATGAGTCGCCCGCGAATCCGTGCGGGTTCGAGTTGTTGAATGGGGACTGTAAGCTCATGTGAAACACTGCCCGCTCGTAGTTCAATGCGGGCCGTTGGAGCATCGGCGTACAAAGTAACGAGAAAGAACTGTGACTTGGATGGCAGTACCGTCCATGGCACCGAGTTTTGCTTTTTATCGGCGACGCTCACGGATATATCAGTAGAAACTTTGTCGCTGTTCTGGATCTCGAGAATGACGCATTTCGAAAGTCCTCGCGCGATGTCGACAGGCGGTATTTCACTCGCGACAACGATTCCCTCGGTACTCCATTTGCATGCGATCACCGTGTGTAACCCTCGTAGCTTTGCATGCAATGAAGTTCGATTGGCTAGCAACTCATGCAGAGGCAACGCTTGCGGTGTTTGCGTTGCAACATGGAGTTCTGCGAGTGCTTGTTGGATTACAAATGGCTGGATTTCTGTGGGGCACTCAAGGGCAAGAGCGCTCAAGAATTCGAACTGGAAATAGGCTATTTGTCGGTCAGCCTCATCTGCTACATTCTTGTTGGCAATCAATGTCGTTGTCTTCCCCGCTTTTATCCCTTTCTGATGAAACTCGGGCGGGTGTGAGTGAAGCAATGCCGCATGCGATATCGCCAGCGACAAGAAAACGATCGTATTCAATCCAATCCATAGGATGTTTCGGCTCTTCGTCACTTTTCTTGCACCTTAAACGTAACTAGTACATCGCTGCGGAACCCCAAGTCTTGTGTTCCCTGTCCCGCATTGAAGTTGAGGATAGCTGTCCGAATTCCTGAATCGTGGCTCTTCAATCTTAGAGTGCGGATTTCGTTCCGCATACCAGTGAGTGCCCCGTGGGGTTGGAGCTCAAACTGTAACCACCGATCTCGCGAGGTGTCATCATCGCTCTGCAGAAACTGCTCGGACTCAACCACCAGTGGAGCTGTGATCCCAGCAGCATTCTCGATTTCGATCAAGAAATCTTTCCAGTCACCTTGATGTAGTTCCATCGCGATATCCTCGGCAGTCGCCTTAACCCTTGATTCAGGGGAGATACTTACCGTGATCAACACTGAGGGTTTGGCTTGTTCGACATTGCTGACTTCGGCGGAGGGAATTTGAGTGGATGTTGGCGTCGGTTTGCATCCCGATGCAATGGTAACCGAGAGCAATGCGAGGGGAAGCGAGAACAGCTTTATCGTTTTCCATGGACGAATTGCGCCGCGGAATTTGCGTGTGATTCGCGATTCGCGACTATTCGGCTGCATCATTGAGAATCCTTTGATAGGTCTTTCTCGCATGTTCGTAGTCCAGACGAGCTTGAGGTTGCTCGGCCGGAGCGTACGTCTTCTGCTTCTCGAGCCAACATTGTTCCAGGGCGGCGAGACACCATTTGGCGCTTGCACGGACACTCACAGGCTTGTTGTCTACATTAACCCAAATAGGATTCGTGTGGGCCGAAGGAAAAATGCGGGCAGCGACCCAGCAACTCCGTTCTGGTTTCGGGTTTTCAAAGCGAAGCTCCTGCATCTTACCGTTGGCTTTCATCTTTTGAGTGGCGACAGGATATCCATTGACGATGAGTTCAACGTCAACGTCGGCCTCACCAGGTTTATAGGCCGCGGCGGTTAACGAGAACGAACCATCATCTGCTTTCTCGAAGTCCATTAAGTGACCCGTGCCATCGCTAACGTAGCTTTCACCACGGCGAAGTGCTTCGACCCATTGGTCATAATCCAACACACCGTCAAGCTTCACATAAACACGTCCTATACCAAGACGTTCCCCTGTCATGCAGGGAAAATCTGTTTCGCCGCTGGCAACAACGTGATGTCCACAATTGAGTACGTGGTACCATATGTTCCACTCTGTCTCACGAGGCGTGTTCATGGTAGCGATGAAGTCAATCGCAGGTTGCTTCTTTCCATCGGGGCCGTCTACTTCATGCGTTACCTGCATAATGAACTCATTGGCACCGATTCCATCAAACGCAGGGATATCGAAATTGGGTAAACGGTGCGGTCCATCCTGCCCCTCGACGCGACCAACACTACGTGTGAGACCTGCACCGCTATGAGCGGTTCCGGTTACCGCCCCCTGCTGTTTGGCCCAGCGCAAAGTATTCATTCCAAGCGTCGGCCAATGATGATTTGAGTTTCCTCCAGCGGGAATCTGCTGACGAAGTTTGAGCAAGTTCAAGTGCCCGGACTGATGGGAGCCAAATCCGCTGACTTCGATGTCGTAACGAAGAAGATACGGGTAGCGACTCACGTCGTCCGGCTTGCCCGAAAAGAACTGCTTTTGGAAATCGAAACAAGGCCCCCAGGTGAGGCAGCAACCTACCTTTACATCTTCGCCCATGATATGCCTAAGCATATCTTTGGGTAACACACCCTGCATCGGGTTCTCGTAGTGCAAACAACCCGCAGCATGAATATGGTGATCGCCGCTCCAGTAGCCAAGCTTGGCAGTGTCGATCCATCGCTCGACCTGATAGTTCAGCGTTACCGGATCATCCCCAACATTCAGGGTTTGCATTTGAACGATGCTCTCTGGACCATGAGAACACTTGACGGTGTATTTCCCACGAGGCAATCGGGTGCTTTCGCCAGACTCGCGATAAATCTGGGTTTGAAAGAAGAAATCAGGTGCTTGGCGTTTTGATTGATAGGGATAAACCCGACCCTGCTCGTCGCGAATCTCAAAGGCTGCCATGCATGGCGAACCATCCGCATCGGTGACTGCGAATTTGACTTCGGTGCTGGGGAAGGTTTGAATTTCTACATCTGTTCCGCTCCATGTACCATTTTCGCCAGCGGCATATTCAAGATTGATCCAATCGATGCGGAATTTGCCCGGGCCCTGCAGGGGATCGATTCGAACGCCTTTCAAATCACCTTCAACCGGGAACTCGATGGCGTATTCACGATCGCTACCGGGGTCGAGTTGAAATACCATTTGTCGGCCGCCATCGGGTTGCGGTAGCTGTTCAGTCCACCAAAAAACTTGCCCAACCCCTGGTCCATCGGGACGTCCCCAGAAACGAAGAACCATCCGTCCGCCTCGGGCGGAAACGGGTACCGACAAAAATGGATCGTCTCCCGTGGCCTCAAGAAATAGAGACTGATCACGCACTACCATTTTCAAATCATTGAGTTCTCCCCATCCATCTGAATCTTTATCAAATCGAAATTGTCGAATGACCGAAGACTTAGCGGAACCCGCGATGCCTGCGTTGAACTCGAGCCGAGCCTTCCGATTGCCGACGGTGGTTGAAGATAGCTGAACGATACGGTATTCCAATTCCAGTCCGCTGAGATTGGCGTTGAGAGGTCGACCATCATACATCGACAGAGCCAACCAACGATTGTCGATGTCATCTTTTGGACCGTGTGGAATGGGCCTCGCGTTAGGGCTGTCCACACGTAGCTTGGATTGAACCCCAGCCCGATTGACGACTTTTACAAGCATCGCTCGCCAGCCGTTTTCCGCTAGATCCACCGTCGCACCCGGTGTTACAGTCGTCTCACCATCGTTACGGATTTCGATGGAGGCGACGCACAAGGGATCTAGCATTCGCTGTATGCTGGATGTGATTTTAGTGTCACTCGGCTCTTTCTTCAGAAGGTTGAGCGTTTCGATTTGCTCCGGCGTGAATGGTGCCCCAATCGATTGCATGGCTTCGCTTAACCGGTTGATAATAAGTAACAACGGTTGTGCATCGACCCGCTCAACATTTGGCATCGATCCGCTTTGAGCGCAAGTTAGAGAGGGCCCAAACATCCCGATGGACCAGGAAATCACTGACAGAATAAGTACGTATGTGTTCTTGGTCACCGGATTGCTTCTTTCGTCGTATTGCCCTTGCAGAAACGATTTCGACTTGTAGGATATCCTACAAGTCGAAGATCTTAAAGGGATACAAGTATGCAAACTGCGAAAAAGACTAGCAAAGGACGGCCATTGCTGGTCGATCAGGTGTTGGGTTCGTTGACCAGCTACATCCGCAGTGAAGGACTCTGCCCTGGGGATCGCCTACCGAGCGAGGCGGAATTGGTTAATCGAATGCAGTGCAGTCGCAATGTGCTGCGCGAGGCCGTTGGACGATTGATCTCGTTGGGGTTGGTGGAGGCCCGGCGCGGAAGCGGCATGTTTGTCGGTACGACGGATACCGTTCGCTCCTGTGCGTTGTTGCTCCGTTCCTCACTGACAATTTCCATCAATGACTTGATTGAGTTCACGGAGTTTCGTCGTGCACTCGAAGGCTACTCCGCTCGACAGGCCGCCACCCAAGCGACCGACGCGGAACTAGCGGAACTGGGATCGATGGCGACCGCAATAGACGATCCTGACATATCGCGTGAGGAAAGCCTTACGCGTGATTCGGCATTCCACCTGCGGTTGATGGAGATTGGGGGAAACCGCTTGATGGCCGCGCTCCTGGAATCGCTGCTCGATTTCATGCAGGCTTCCATGGATTCGACGACCGCCACGCCGCGCGATATGGACATCAGTCGTCAGCTTCACGCGGCGATTATGGATGGGCTGTTACGGCGCGATCCCGACGCGGCAGAAAGTGCGATGGAGTTGAATCGGCAACATGCTGTCAACCGCTTAAAGCTTCTTACAAAGACTCCGTAAATTCATATCATAAAACAGACCGCCACCATGACTGTCCGACGCCGTGACTTTCTCGCAACTATTCCCGTCGCACTTGCATCGGCAACAGCCTTTGCTCGCCAGGGAGATGTGAATGAAGCGCTCCGCGCCTTCCTGCAACCGCATGTACTAAAACGCAGTACGCTCGACCAATTTCTTGATTCGAAAGCTCAGGTGTGGGCAAAGTTCGATCCTGAACTTGGTTACTTATTGAGAAATGCGTTCGTTCGCGATGGCGTTGATGGCTGCCACACACTGGCTCGGTATCAGGAGTCAGGTCAGCGTCAGCAGGTCAATTTCCCCGATCAGCCCTGTCGTATGAATACTTACGGCAACAGTTTTACTCAGGGGCATCAGGTCAGCGATGGCGAAACATGGCAGGAGATACTGGCCGCTCATTTTTGCGAACCCATCCGGAACTTTGGTGTTGGTGGATTCGGTGTTTATCAAGCGTATCGGCGGCTGCTACGAAACGAAGCGACGGATCAGTCGGCGAAATACTTAATCTTCAACATCTGGGGAGACGACCATCTCCGCAGCGTTTATGCCTGGCGCTGGTTAGCCTTTCCGGACAATGCAATCGAATCGATGTCCGGGACGATGTTTCATGCCAATCCTTGGGTCCATGCCCGGTTGAATGACCGGGGTGCGTTGGTTGAATGCGATAGCCTATGCCCCACCGAGGCTTCTCTCTATCAGTTATGTGACTTGGCATTTCTGATCGATACGTTCCGAGATGATGAAATCGCTCATTTGCTGTTCGCTCAGCGCACTGGCGCCTTTCTCAGTATCGAAGTGCTCGAGAAAGTGGCCGGCAAGTGCCAGCGAAATGTGCCCGTTTTATCTAGCCCGGAAGCGATCAAGGCTGGCGCGACGCAACTGTTGCACGCATATGCGGTGCGAGTTGGCATCAAGATCATGGATCGTCTGCAGGAGTTCTGCAAACAGAATCACAAGGAGCTTATGGTGCTGTTGAGCTATCCAGTGGGGGCCGTCTGGCACGCGTGCAATCGCAGCTCATCTGACGACCCAGACAACACGGACTGGCATCCGCAATATTTCAAGAATCATCTCGCGGAGCGAGGAATTCGGATGGTGGATAGTCTGCCAGCGCACGTTAGCGAGTTTGATAGTTTCAGGTTGTCCGCGAAAGAGTATGTCGATCGATATTACATCGGACATTACACCCCACGCGGGAATCACTTCTTTGCGTATGCCAATAAGGACGCGATTCGCAACTGGTTGAATCCTCCCCCGCCCGCCTACCAGAACAACCAGGAACCGTTGATACGCTTCAAGGGATATCTACCAGGCTGAGTTCGATCATTGAGCATAACACAATTGACTGGAGACTTACGGTTGTATGCTTGATCACGAGATTACTTCTTTCACAACATTGCCAAATACATCGGTCAGTCGACGATTACGACCTTCAAAATGATAGATAAGACGCTCATGATCGAATCCCAAAAGTGCAAGCATCGTGGCATGCAGATCGTGGACATGAACCTTCTTCTCGACAGCCCGGAAACCGAGTTCGTCCGTAGCGCCAATGGCCTGACCACCTTTGACTCCGCCGCCAGCCATCCAAACGCTAAAACCATAGGGACTGTGGTCTCGACCGTTTGAGCCCTGCATCACCGGAGTACGCCCAAACTCACCGGCCCAAACGACCAGCGTGCTATCGAGCAAGCCACGCTGCTTTAAATCGGTGAGCAATGCCGCAATCGGCTGGTCAGTTCTGTCAGCATTCGCTTGGTGATTGGCCGCGCATTCACCATGACCGTCCCAGTCATTGTTGAATAGCTGGATGTATCGAACGCCTTTCTCTGCCATCCGCCTTGCCAGCAGACACATGCGTCCAAACTTTGAGGTTGGTTCCTTGTCGACACCATACAATTCGCGAATCGAAGTCGTTTCGTCGTCGATGCGGATCAAATCGGGCGCTGCTGTTTGCATGCGAAAAGCCAATTCATAGTTGGCAAGCTGCGCCGCCAGTCGAGAATCTTCAAGACGAGCCGATGCAAATCTTTCATTCCATCGATTCAATGTATCGAGCATGGAACGCTGTTGTCCTGGGACTCCAGCAGGAACCAAATTCGAAATCGGAGTCCCTTCCGTTCGCAAGACAGTACCTTGATAGATCGCTGGCAAAAAACCACTGCCCCCTACCTACCGGGTCATCAATCGACTCGGTGGGGTTGCCATTGTCCTCGCGCAGAGCCCAGCCGGCATGAACACCTGATTTGTTTCCAAGCCAACCGGATTGGCCCGGACCAAAGTCTGGAATATTCCAACCCGCCTTCGATTCATCCTTGAGCCGTGAGGCAAAGGCTTTGGCTTGGCGTCTCGCTGTTGGGTTATTCAGCATCCAGAGGGCTTGTGGTGCGACGGTGGTTACGTCACGAGCCGGAGCACTGACGGCATTTACCGGCAAGTCAAAAACATCGAACATCGGAAAGCGATAGTTGCGGCGCTGCAAAATGTAGAGGCCAAGCCGAGTGTGTTCGGTCGGGTCGGCGGAAACTGTCCAGTACCCTGGCGCACCTTCTTCCGGTCCAAGAGGCGGCACAAATGGCTTGCCACCCATCTTCCGATTCAGCGTGCCAGCCACCGCATGTATTGAATCCCAGATGGCTTACGCTTCTAGTCGACGACGGTCCATTTTCCAGAGGAAACGATTCTGAGGATCAATGACGGCGTTCTCCTTGGAGAACCCTCGGCTGTCCATCTGATAAGTTGACGAAAGCATCATCGTGCGGTGCATCTCTTTAATGCTCCAACCCTGCTTCATGAATGTCAAGGCCAGCCAGTCGAGCAGCTCGGGGTTAGTCGGACGCTCTCCCATCTGACCGAAGTGGTCTGACTGCACACGTTCCTGCCCCGAGGCTACGCTACTGCAGATCGTGAAGCAGAAAAAAGCTGCTGATATCGCCAATCGAACCATAATCACGACAGCACATCCTTGACAACATGCCCATGCACATCCGTTAGCCGATAGTCGCGACCGCCGTGTCGGTAGGTGAGCCGTTCGTGGTCGATGCCCATCAGATGCAGTATCGTCGCGTGAAAATCGTGTACATGAACTGGTTTCTCGGTTGCGCGGATCCCATATTCGTCGGTCGCACCATGAACGAATCCTTGCTTGACACCCGCACCTGCCAGCCAAGATGTAAAGGCCCAGTTATGATGTTCTCGCCCCGGCGCGTCCGCTGTGTTGTTGAACGGCGTCCGGCCAAATTCGGTTGTCCAAACGACCAGGACATCGTCCAACATCCCTTGTTGTTTCAAGTCTTGAAGCAAACCGGCAATAGGTTGATCCACTTGCGGTGCCAGCCTGCCGTGATCCGCCATATTGCCATGCGAATCCCAATTGCCACTTGAGCCAGTATGAATCAGTTCGACAAATCGTACGCCGCGCTGAACCAATCGCCGGGCAGCAAGACATTGCCAGCCAAATCCGCTCGTCTCGCCTCGCTTCAAGCCATAGAGTGCCAACGTTGCATCTGATTCTTGCGATAGGTCGAGGGCGGCTGGCATTTCTGTTTGCATACCATGAGCCGTCTCGAACGACTTGATTCGAGCCGCCAATTGAGGATCGTTCATTCGCTTTGCCTGGTGAGACGCATTGAAAGCCTTCAAAACTTCCAACTCTAATTCTTGTTGTTTGGACAGGGGAACGCGGCGAACTAGATTGGCAACCGGTTCCGCACCTGGCATGACGCGCGTACCCTGATGAGCACCCGGCAGGAAATCCGATGCCCAGACCTGTGTCCCCGCGTAGGGCATATCAGGAGCGAGTACCAGGAACGACGGAAGATTTTGATTGACCGTCCCAAGCCCATAACTCATCCAAGCACCGATGCTTGGTCTAGCAAAAGCGAACGACCCAGTGTGCATACCCAATGTCGCGTTGTAGTGATTGGAATGGCTCGTATGCATCGAACGAATAAACGCAATGTCATCAGCTTGGTTGGCGATGTGAGGGAACAGATCACTCACTTCAATTCCACTTTGACCGCGAGGCGAAAACTTCCAATCAGGTCGCTTCAAGAATATTTTCTCATATCCAGGACGATTGCGTGTCTCGGGGTGATCAAAGACGACCTCTTTACCATGGTCTTCAATCAACTTTGGTTTAGGATCGAACGAATCGATGTGCGAGACACCTCCGCTCATGAAAAGAAAAATGACCGACTTCGCCTTCGCTGGGAAATGTGGCGGCTTTGGCGAGAGCGGATTGGATTGTTCCGCCGAGTCAGCAGCGAGGATCTCGCTAAGAATGCCTGGCATCAACAACGAACTAGCGACTGCCGATCGAACGAAGCGACGACGATTGGGTGCATGAATATTTTTTGTCATCGTTTCAGTCCAAATAGAGGTTTTCATTGCTGGAGAGTACTGCACGAGTAAGAGCTGACCATGCGAAAATTGCAGCATCCTGTTCCGACTGGTCAACCACGGTCGACATGTAGCTCGACAAGAATTTGGCGGCCGTACCCCGCTCGACATCGGATGGCAAGCGTTGAAATACGATCTGAAACAAAACATCCAATCGTCGATCAGTCTCGGATTGGAGCATCACACGTCTAGCAATCAGCTCCGACTGTGTGTGGAAGAATGGATCGTTCAGGAAGTAAAGCGATTGAGTCGGTACTGTTGTCACTTGCCGCTGGGGTGTAGATGCGTTGGGATCAGCTCCATCGAACAAACCAAAAAATGGGTGACGGCGATTGCGCAACGTCATCACGTATACGCCCCGCTTGTTCGTTTCATAGACCGCTGCGAAAGGACCGTGTTGCGAGAATCCCCAAGTGCTAGAAGGAGGAAAAGGATGCGCGCCTGCAGGCTTAAGATCCAACTGAAGGCTAGCCGCAAGTAGACTGTCACGGATTTCCTCAGCGGTCAAACGGCGTCGGTCAAATCGCCATAGGAGATTGTTGTTTGGATCTACGTTTTCTGCGGTTTCAATGATTGAAGTCAATGGTTGAATGCTTGACTGTCGATAGGTGGCTGACTTCAATATCACGCGGTGCATCGATTTGATGCTGAAGCCACTCTCAATGAATTTTGCAGCCAACCAATCGAGCAATTCTGGATGCGTAGGAAGGATACCGCGGGTGCCGAAATCGTTTGGAGTCTGAACGAGTCCTTTGCCGAAGTGATGTTGCCAAATGCGATTGACCAAGACGCGTGAAACGAGTGGGTTAGAAGGATCGCTCATCCACTTCGCCAATTGCAATCGACCGCTGCCAGCAGAAGGCGGAATAGCCTCGCCTCCAAACAGCTCGAGCCATCGTCGAGGTATCTCATCCCCAAGTTTTTCCGGATCACCGCGCAAATGCTGTTTGGCATTGGCAACCATACCTTCGGTAACTGCATAAGCGAATTCTCGTACTGGGCTCTGAGCGACTACATCGTTTCGCTTTGCCATCAGTACGGGTCGCTGCGAGTTTGCGGCAATCATCTGTTTGAGAAGGGTTGAGTGGTCGGCAGCAAAAAAATCCATTCGCCATCCAACTCCATTGTTCCCTCCTGGATGCGCGTCCGCGATACGACCACGGATGGAAACGTGCCCGTCGAAGGGGCTAACCCAAGCGATCGCAACGGGACCGTCCTGTGCCGGATGCACGAAAAGGGTTTTGGCAGGTAACGTAGTCCAAACAGCGATTGGTTTATCGGTAGTATTCACAAACACCGCGGGGTTGTCGCCCATGCGCCATGCAACAAGACCAGGTTGACCTGATAGTTGAGCGACCTTTTCCGGAAGGAGGCTAAGCGATTTTCTGCCGTCGAGCAAAAGCCAAGTGGCTTCGTTGTTGTAGCTATCCTTGTGTGGATTTGCGGCAACACCATCAGAGAGCAAATCTTCGACGAGGTTCCATTTGCGTGAGGCTCCACCAAGCTCCTGAATTTCCCATTCGACAAACGTTGAATCGGCTCCATAATCCCCGCTCGGATCGATTGTCAACTGCACGATCTGGCCGACTTTGACATCTATTTTAGTAAGTGAATCAGCATTGGATGGGGCCGATTCGGCAAGAGTGTGGTTCGCACCTTCGGCGATCTGCCCTGCCGCTAGTTGCGACATCGAGTTTGAAGATTGTGATTGAAAGTCACTCGCTTGATTCGCCAGCGTTTCATTGAGCGTTTTCAACTCAGCATCAATCGCCGATAGCTGAACTTGAAATGGCTCATTGATTCTTGCCCACTCTGCATCCGATTGAAGTGGCACTAAATCCCGAGGCTGCTGTTTGGCTTCGCACCCGGGAAAAGAATAGCGGGTGCTATTGAGTATTCCGTAAAGGGCGTAGTAGTCTTTCGTAGAGATAGGATCATACTTGTGATCGTGACAGCGCGCACAAGCGACCGATAGTCCAAGAAATGTTTTTCCCGTCGTATCGATTGTGTCTTCGATGGTTAGATGAGTGAACTTGTCGATATCATGGTCAAACCGCCGAGCTATGGCTAAGTAGCCAGTACTAATAATACCCTCCCGATATCTATCCGGCGTGTCATCGGCATGTAGCAGGTCACCAGCGATCTGCTCGCGAACGAATTGGTCGTAGGGCAAGTCGGAATTGAACGCTTCAATTACCCAATTTCGATAACGCCATGCGTCTGGAATGGGATGATCCGTGTTTTCACCTGCAGTATCTGCGTAGCGAACCAAATCCAGCCAGTGTCTGCCCCAGCGTTCTCCGTAACGAGGCGATTGCAGTAATCGTTCGATAAGAATGTCGTAATACTGCGGCGAAGTGTCAGCCAAAAATGCTTCAACTTCCGCAGCGGTTGGCGGGAGTCCTGTTAAGTCGTAAGTAACTCGCCGAATAAGGGTTCTTCGATCTGCTTCCGGTGCTCGCTGGAGTCCCGCTGACTCGAGCTTCGCCGATATAAAATGATCGATCTCATTTCGAAAACCGGTTTCAGCGACATCCGGGACGACAATCGGTTTCAGAGGCTGAAAGGACCACCAGGCGCGAAGTTGCTCTTCGGTCATTCCACCACGCTTGGACGCAGAAGATCGCGGATCATGAGCCCCATGTTGAATCCATTGTTTCAGCAGGGCAATCTCTGCATCAGAAAGCTTACCTCCTGCCTCCTCGGGCGGCATCTGAAGGCCGTCGCCGTACAGCACAGCTTGTATGAGCAAGCTCTCATCAACGTTTCCAGGTACGATTGCCGTTCCCGAATCGCCACCTTTTTCCCAGCCCAACTTTGAATCTAAGGCAAGTCCACCTTGCGTTTTCCCTTTTTCTGCCGAATGGCACTGGAGACAGCGGTCAGTGAGCAATGGGCGAATCTTTGATTCGAAAAACGTATCATCGATCTCGGCGTAAACCTTTGCAGAACACGACCAGCCAATGCCTATGAGCACTACCAACACATAGCCAACAGCGTGCAAACTTCCAATAAGCCCATTCATGCCTCACCGCCTTCGAGTCGAGTTGACTTCAGCCATCCGCTCCATGGTTCCAAATGATCGATCGCACATTGCTTGGCCAGATTGGGATCACGCGACTCTATGCCACGCAAGCATTTTTCGTGCGCCTCTATCGAGATATCGCGAATGTTTTTTATAGCACTGATCTCTCGCTGAAGTATTGCTGTGAAAAGCTGAATCTGACTTCGCATAACTCCCCAGAGATGTATCAATCGTGATTGGCGGCCCATTTCCATAATCTGGTCGTGAAATTCGATATCCAAAAGAGTCATTCGATTTAGCGAGCGAACTCGCTCCAACTGACGAATGTTGTTTCGGAGCGCCTTGAGGTCTGGTTCGGAATGATTGAGTGCCGCCAAACGAAACGATTCTGTCTCAAGCATAAGACGAACGTTGTAAATTTCGTCAAAGTCGCGAGCCGTCAGCGTTCGCACTCGGCAGCGTCCATTGGCTTCGAACACCAACAGGCCGTCATGCTCCAACTCTCGAAAAGCCTCGCGGACCGGTACGCGACTAACTTCCAACCGCTGCGCCGTTGGAATCTCAGCCAACATTGTCCCAGGCGATAGCACTCCCGAAATGATCTCGTTACGAATCCGTTCAACCACATTGTCAGCGAGCGTAAGTCGGGAGTGCGTATTGGCGAGCTCGGTCTGTCGTTTGTTCGATTGTGTTATGGTCATGTCGCAATTGTATACAATTCCACGGGATCCATCAACACAATTGTATACAATTCGCCTGCGATCCATTCGTTGCCCCTCCCATCCGTGAAGTAGGCCGCTAAAGAAAGTTCCCAAATGTTTCCCATCGGCATCGTATCGCTCGACACTCCCGCTCCCGTACATGAACACGAGGAGGTCTTCCGCATGAACTGTTTCGGGTGTGATGACCAGGCAGATGGTCACCATAAGAAAATTGAGGTATTGGCTTTTCATCTTCAGCGATCGTCGATGCTGGCGCGGTAGCGCTGCAGCTCCGCGCCTTTGATGCGGCGGGGCTTTCCTGGGGTACCTGCTGTTTGCATGTCGTTTTTAATTGCCATTTCGAAAAGTGATTGGATCACTGCTTGACCACCCGGAACAGCCGGGTATCACGCAGCCCGGCCTCGAATTCGAATACGGACGCAGGCCCCAGTTTCTCGCCGGATACCGCATCCACGAGGGAGCAGGGGTTGGGCATCCTTAGCGTCTTTTGTCCGGCGGAGGTGGCGAACAGGCTGACATAACTGTTGCCGACCATGATCAGGTCGTCGCTGTCGGAATAGACATGCACGCCGGCCTCCCTGGCGATGCGGCGGATCAGGCGCGCGGGAAGCTGCAACGTGCCGCAGAAAACCTGCAGGCTGTCCGCCACCTTTTTGGAAGCGATCGCTGGTTGGTTTCCGTCCGCATACCGCGCGAGAGTCGTGGCGGTCGGATCGGCCACAGCGATGGTTGGAGAGAGGTGCGGATGGCCGGCATCGAACGCGCCACCCTCATTTTCCAAAACGATATGGCCGTCACCCCGGTCAGACTTCGCGAGCGCAAGGCCGGTGAGATCCTCAACAAACTGAAGTGACAGGCTGTCCTCACGGATATATCCTGGAGCATACATCCAGACTGCGGTTCGTCCGCCCTGGCGCATGAGCGCTTTCAGTTGCTGCGCCGGTTGGGGATCGAGGTGGAATAGGTTGACCATGAGATACAGCCGGACCGGCGGCACTTTACCGGCTAACAGATCGCCAAGCAGGTAAACGCCGATCGGAGCGCCCGCATGGTAGAACTCCTTGCGGAACACGTGCAGCAGCGGATGCGAAACCTGGAGCCCCGACCCGAGATACAGGCTGCTCTTCTCATCCACGATGACGGCGATTTCGGGGGTGTAGGGTTCGAGGTGATCGAGGGTGGATTCGTATATCTTCTTGAGCACCCCCAGATGCTTGATTGTCTCGTCGTCATTCAGCCAGCCTGCGCCGGGAATGTCGGTCCACCACGCTCCGGCACCGCGGGTGAGCACGTGGGCCAGATTCCGGGTATGCAGGGATCGGGTCTCGCTGAGCGTTGAGGTGACGCCCCACCCCTCCTTCACGCCGGAAACGTGCGTCCGGCTGTCGTCTTCGTTGAACCAAAGTTTGCCCGCTCGCTGCACCGAATCCACCGCGCCCATGAAATAGCCGCCGAGGCCCCGGTTAAAATAGCCGATCGGGCCGGCAACCGCGTCCACATAGGGCGACTTCAACAGCCGCCCCAGCGCGAGATGCCCGCTCGGGGCGATGCCAAGCGGCTGGGCGCCCAACTCCATGGTGTAGCCATAGAAAATGCAGGCGATTTTGTCTGGGGCTGCGCTCTTGATCGCCTTGCAGATCCCGATGGCTGCGTCACACATTCCCGCGTTTTGGGCCTCAAAGAAATCGATCACCTGCCTTTCCGTCGCGGGATCGCGGAAGGTGCCGGCCATGCAGGTCCGGATTTTGTGGTTGGTGGGAACTGGGGCATTCTCGAACGTCACAGCCGGATCCCGCCAGGCGGCGCGCAGAGCTTCCACGGTTCCATAGGCGTTCTTGAGGTAGGCGCGAAAGGCCTCCACGGAAGGTTTCTCGTAGCCGCTGATCTTGTCGAACCAGGCTTCGTTGTAATACCACTCGCCGGCATGGCCCATCGTGGGCTGGTAGCCAAACATCCGGTCTCCGTATTTTTCTTCCAGGTGCCGCACCAGCGCCACAAGGTTCCTTTCAGCCTGGGCGCGCCAACCGGGCGAGAAAACGCTCATCTGCTCGCCCTTGCTGCCATCGTGAAACTGATCGATCTCATCCGGGTAGGCACCCCGCAACCAGGACGGTCCCCAAATCCCGATCCTGGGCATGAACAGAGCGTCTGGATGAACCCGCAGGATGTTATCTATCCATAGGTCGGTAGAGGTGAAGTCGAACGCCTCGCCCTCCTTTGGAAAGTTGGGGGCGATACTCAGGGAAAGGAGTTGGATGCCATGCCGGCCGGCCATCTCAAACTCCGCCAGGTGGATTTCCGCGTTGGCGGGATTCACGCTTTGACCGTAGGCCTGGCCGACGTGGAAAAGCATCGGGGCCTGTGGCTGGCCGTTGATTTGCAGCACCGGGCCAGTCGGGGTTGGCTTCACCGCCACCTTCAGTGGCTCTCCCGCCAGGCGTGGGGTCGGGGCGCTCGCGACCGGGCTATTGGCGGTCTCATAGTCGATATTGAGCCGGGGTTCATGGGACAGCTTTTCATTCGAGCCGATGATGCCCCAGTCTCCATTGTGCCCATCTGTGAACTGGTCGGCGTGCAGTAACAGCCCGTGATTCGGGTGCGTGCAATCCACCCATTCCCGGACCATCGCGGTGACATCATAATCCTGCCGGGTGCCAGTCATCCATGGTCCTTTGCGGACAACGGCTCCATAAGGGAACGAGGCTTGGAACCCATTTCGTCCGGCGAAGTCGCCTCCCGGTGTCTTCCATGGCACGTCGGCAGTGCGCTGTTCATAGGTCACCTGAGCCGGATCCCATGCTTCTGTTACCCGATATGCACCGATGCGCTGATCAAGGGTGTACGAAGCGGTTTCCCACACGACCAAAGTCGCCTTGGTGATGCTCGAGCCAGATGGAATCCGGCTGAGGTCGAATCGCATCAGAACATTGGCATCATAGTTTTTGCCTTCCAACTGGCCCCGGTTCCGGATCGCGAGGTCAGGTTCTGAAAGATAATTCGTTGCGGGATGATCCGCCCGGACGCATGTGTCGGCCGCCGGAGGCAGTGTCACCGTGGCGGCAAAAGATTGGGCCATCGCTGCGAAGATGGCTAATGTGGCACAGCAGAACTTGGAGATCACCCCGCAAAACAGGAGTCGGTTGGTTTTCATTTTGTAGGTTCGTAATTTGTGATCATCGGAAAATTGGCATGTCCAAAGTTTTTGCAACTCAACGAGGCGTTTGTGCAATATCGGCGATCGGCTGTTTCTCCCATGGTCCATCAGGCCGGTCCACCACATAGGTGGTTCCGGCAGCCGTGGGAAATGTCAGCACGCCATCCTTCTCAGTAGCAGTCACGGCCTCCATCGAATCCAGGCGGCGCACACGCACCGCGCCGTCCCATGGCCGCACCAGTTGGCAGGGAACGCCGGCTTCGCTGGTGATCGCCAGATAGGAAACCTTGCCGCCGCTCTGGATTTCTCCGCTGATTAGAAACGCGCCCTCGGTGCGCAGGCGGGCGAAGCGGGCGGTGTTTTTGAGCTTCACCGGCGCCACGCGGATCTGACCGGTGTAGCTTTGCACAAGGCTCTCATTGATCACCACCGGCCAGCCCAGAAAATGCACGAAGATATGATCACTGACAGGGGCACCGCGCGGATAAGTCTGGCAGCCGTTATCGTGCAGGATCGCCCGCGTGTGCTTCTCGAAAACGTCCAGTTGGTCATGCCCCAGCCGCACCGCAGCCATCGAGAGCATCACCAGATCGTCCCAAAGATAATAGGGAGTGATCTGCACGGTGCGGAGAGCCAGCTCCTGGTCTTTCTGCGGGCTGTGCAGGCCATATTCACCCGCTGGGAAGATCGGCATCGTCCAAGGTGAAAGGTGGTATTGGATGACGGGATAACCCTCATAGGCCACCAGCACCTCGCCGGATGGAAAATCCTGGGTGGTGTAAAGCGGGGGGGCGCTATTGTGAACGACCGGCTTGAGGTTTTTCCCGTCAATGACCGTGGTGCCATAGCCGCGCAGGTTGGCGGCGACATGCTCCCAGTTTGCCCGACGGTCCTCATCCACTCCCAGCTCCTGGCTGGCCGCCACAGCGGTCCGAAGCAGCATCTTCGCGAAGGCCAGGTCAATGGTGGAGTTCTTCGCATCGGGAACCATGAAAGCCAGATCCCAGACGGCCGTGGGCGGCATGTCATATTTGCCGTCCGGCGCAGGCTGCACGAACTTTTCGTAGAACTCCGCGCAGGCCTTGATCACCGGGTAGCCCTTCTCTCGCAGGAACGCCTTGTCCTGACTGTATTGATAATACCACCACAGCGGCTGGGCATCAAAACCGTTGACCCAGGGAGTCGTAAATTCCGATTTCCTCGAACTCACCGGCGCGGTGTATTTGCGCGGCCAGCCGACAATCGGGAACTTGGCCCCGCCGATGTTCCCGTAATAGTCGCGCACCATCATCTGCGCGCAGGGCAGCAGGTCGAAGATCTCGTCGTTATACGCCTTGGTCAGCTCCAGGTGATTGCAGGAGAAGGCCGCCCAAAGGGTGGCTTGCACGTTGTAATCCCAGTGGCGGTCATTCCCCCATGGCGGAAAGTCTTCCGGGGTCCAAGGACCGAAAAGTCCCGGTCCCACGCTGCCGGGTTTGGTCACCGACGCCAGATGATAGAGATTGAGGAACCACTGCTGGTTGAGGAAATCCCGACCCTCAAGCTGCGCGAACGAGCGCTGCCAAAAATCATGCCAGACCTGCGCCTGTTCGCGCCGCAGTTCCGGCAACCCAGCACGCTCTGCCGCGTCCATCGCAGCCCTCGCCGCCTGCAGCGGATTCTTGTCATCGCGGGTGGTGAACACCGCCGTCAGAAACGTCACCGGCCCGGCAGACTTCATGCGCAGCCGGGCCACACCTTCCGTCCCGCCGCCCAAGCTCGCTGACTTGGCAAACTCGCTCAGCACTTCCGCCTTGACCACCTCGCCGCCGATCACCCGTCCCAGCATCACGTATTCAAATCCGTCCGGGTAGGTGTCCGGGTCGGCCGGGAACTGATAGCGCACCCAGACATCGCGTCCCTCCGCGCCGAACTCGGGCACGGTGGGAATCACGCCGGTGGTGTCCTTGTGCCGCGCTAGCTCGATGTCGAATTCTTCGCCGCCCGTCGGTTGGTATTCGGTGGCGATCAGGTTCCGGTTCTTGGCCACGAACGCCCGCAGCTCCGGCGTCTCCCGGCTGGCAACTCGGGTGCTGACCTCGGCATTCCAGATGTCGAGCCGGGCCGTGGCATCAGGATTCCGGGGCGTGGCCTCGCGGAAACGGATCCAGCCCGCCGGCTTGGTGGTGGGCATAGGCACGGCGACATTGGTAAAGGCGGTAGCTTCCGGACTATGAGCGAGGGGCTTGGTGCGGTAGTCGAGCAAGTCGTTCTTGCCCACAAAGAGCACCAGGCACTCGGGCACCGCGTAACACGCCACGCCGATGTCTCCATTGCCAAGCCGGAGCGAATCGGTGTGGTTCGCCGGCAACTTGGGCAGCTCAAGGTTGTTCCCCGAGACCAGGCGCGGCCAGTCCACGCGCATCCGCGTGCCTGCGATAGTTTCAGGTTCCAGCGATGGTGCGGGTGATTCGCCGAACGCACAATTACCAAACGCGGCGAATGCTGTGAGGAAGGAAAAAATGGTAAGGTTAGTTTTCATATGTTGGTGTCCCTATGGAGGGCTGAGGGGCGATGGAGCAACGAATCGATAGTTGAAGCGTGCGTTTGGCGCGGCGTCGCCTTGATCGAGAAAATCATTGCCATCGCCATTGGCTGGAATGTTGTCCGTCCACTTGAAATCGAATCGGAGTGGTTTATCGGAAGAAAATCCGAGCGACGCTCGTTCCGCTGCGAGATGAAGCTCATTAGCACCTACTTGCAAGCTTGCTGTTCCGGTTGCTTCCCAAGCTTCGCCATTCCAATGTTCGATACTCGAGGTGCCCGAAGCACTGCGACTTTGATTGAGCCGGTAGTCGTAACCAAGGCCACCAGTCTTGCCATTTTGATCGATGTCGAGCAACAAGATCATCCAATCGACATCGGTCGAGGGGGTGAGCGACTCACGTGTGGTTACGTGAAAGAAGAGATGCGTGGCGTCGTGTGCGACGTGAATGGTGTCGAGGTCGTTGCGTCCACTCTTGTTCGTGTAGCGGCCTGCGCCGGGTACGCCGTCGTGATCGCGGTGCACGGTGTCGTGCAGGTCGTCGAGATAGACGGGCTTCACGTCGGCCCACTGCGCGAAGTCGCCGGGGATGGCGATGGTCTTCGCGGGAGATGCGGTAGGCACAGGACGTGCGCCTTTGTAGCGGCGGATGTTGGCGACGGTTTGCCAGTAGTAGTTGTCACCGAAACCTCCGCGCATGGGCTCGATGTCGCGGCTGAACTCGGGATCGTAGAGATCGACAAAAAAGGTCTCGCCCACAGGCAGCACGCGGCCTTGGAAAGTCATGGTGCCGTCGGAAAGGAAGCGTTGGGCCACCCATTCATTCCAGCCGGTGATGAAGATGAACTCGGGATCATGCGGCAGCGCATGCTTCCATTGTTCATCAAAGTAGAGCCCTTCGCCCGAGCGACACTCCGCAGGCAATGGCTGGCGGCTGCCGTGAAAGCTGCGCCCAATGTTGTTAGTGATGTGCTGGCTCAAGCCAACGGGCACGCACTCGGCTTTGTTAGGCTCATCATGCCAGCCGGGCACTTGCGGGGCGTAGTCGAGCCACGGCCACTTGTCTTTGCCATCGGCGAACCACGGCTGACCTCGCGTCCAAGCCCAGGACGTGCGGATGGTGAAGAAGGCCTTCACTTCGTCGCTGAGTCCTTCCGGCGGCGTCAGGAGGAGCGGCTTGCCCTTCCACTGAAACCACAGCTCACGATGCTTGCCCGGTTTGTAAAAGGTCTCCCACAAATGCTGCACCACGGCGTTGTGCTGCGCATAGGGGAACATGGCGATCTGCGGCACGCGATGACCTTCCGCCTTCATTTGCTCCAGCACCACGCACAGCGCCTCGCGTTCGGCGTCATAAGTGAAACCGTTGGTGGCATCGATAATGAGCACGTCCACGCCCGCATCCGTGAGCATCTGCACATGCTTGCGGATCACCCACGGATCATCCGGGCGGTAGTAGCCAAAGCGAGGTTCGCTCCAGTAATGCGCTGCCTGCACCGGACCCCACGGCGGCGCAGCGGGATTGGCCTTCAGGATCTTCGCGATGTCATGCACCTCCTTGTTTCCGAAGGCCGCGTGCCAGTTGAAGTAGAAGATGCCCACCGTCCGGTTCGCTTTCGGTGCGCCGACTTCGCTGCTCATCGGCAGCACACGTCCCAGCGCATCCGTTGCGGCCCAGGTGTCCGGCATGGTGTCGCGCGGCTCGATGGTCTGCTGTGCCAGTTTTAACTTCCAAGTGATGGCACAGGTCGGACCAGCGATGTGGCTTGGCTGGTTGTCACGCTCGCGGTAAGTCGCACCGCAGATGGTGACAGTGCCAGGGGCATCCTTCGCATGAAGCCAGCGGCGCTCGGGATCGGTCAGGATGCCGAGTCCTTCGCCGAGCACTTTGTCCGGAAAGTCCGTGGTGAGGATATGGCAGTCGTCCAGGACCTTGAAGTCAGTGGAGAAGGACACAAAGCGCACCTGCACTCCGCGCGCAGGATGGCTCTCGTTGACGACCATGATGAACGTGTTATTTTCAGGGTCATAGACCAGATCATTGCTACACCCGTAACTATGGCGAGAGAGCCGGGTCACCTGCTCGTGCTGAATGAAGTCGGGTTTACGGCTGCGGATCACGCCGAGGTAGTTCGTCTGCTCATTGCCGTATTGGTTATCCGCACTGTGGGTGTAGAGCATGTAATACCAGCCATCAGGGCCGAGAGTGACCGCAGGCTGCCCCACGCCGTAGCCAATGACGGGCTGGTAAGCCTTGCCCATATCCACGATTGGCAGACCCTCGTTCCGCAGCTCAAATTTCCGCCCGTCTTTGCTGAAGGCGACCATCACATAGGTCTGTCCGTTCGGCCAGCGGTCGGATTTACCTGCACCAGAGTAATACAGGTAGTAGCCATCCTCGGCGGCGATGACACAGGGGTCGCAGCAGTGATCTTGATCCGCCACGGGTTCAGCACGGCGGGGATCCAGCGCGATCTCCCACGGTTGCTGATCGAGTTCACTCAATGACTTGGCCTGCTTGTAGGAGATGGTGTCGCCGTTCCAGCCCACACCTGCCCACATTTTGAAAAGCTGGTCACGCGGATCAAACAGCAGCGTCGGACCATACGCATACGGATAAACGCCGGGCCGTGCGACGAGGGAGTCTCCGACGCGCTCATGAATCGGATGCGTCCCGTCATTCGGGTCTAGTCGATGGCTGCTCACTACTGGAGCGTTGATGAGACGCTGCGCGTGGCTTGGATCAGGAACAAAAAGACCGAATGCGCACAAGGCGATGAGTGAGAAGTGAAATGTCATGGATTGATGTTCTTGTATTCCAGGATGACGGAGCCGGGCATCTCCGTGACACCAGGCCTGTCTTCCTTGAGCAGGATCAGTTGATCGGATGCGGCCTCTTGTAACGGAGGAGCAAAAGCCGTCTCGGCCCAGCGCTGATTCAACGTGGTGGTATCAGCGGCACTGACGCAAAGGAGCGTCGAGCACATCGCGAATAACGAGCGCAGCGGGAAACGCATCATGGGCGGGTTCATTCGTAGCCGATGGCTTTGAGTTGTTGGTCGAAGTCCGCTGGAAGGGCAACGGGCGGCTTGGCGAGATCCGGTGCTGCATAGTTGATGAGGTTGCGTAGAAGACGTTCGGCCACGGGATCGGTGCCGAGGTTTTCGGTGATGCGCAGGGTGTTGAAGATGAAACGGCCTGTGCCGAAGCGATAGGCGGCTGTCTGCATCACGGAGGCGTAACTGAACTGCGCGCGGATGCCGGCGACGATGAGGTCGTCGGGCACGGGTAGACCGGTGACGCCGTTTCCACCCTGGGTGATGACGTTCCGATAGAGCGTGTAGTCGAGGATGCCGCCGGAGGGCAGGCCCGCAAACACGGGATGCCTGGGTGCAAAGGTGTCGCCGCGGTAGTATCCGCCAGCAAAGTCGGTGCTGGCCGAGGTTCCTTTGGTGGCGAGCGGAAGGAAGCCCAGAGAGTTCGTGCCGCGCGCGAACACAGTTGGCGACAAGAAGATCACGGTGGAGCCGCTGGCCATGCGCGCGGCGAGTTCACGAAAGGCGGTGACATCGCCCCCACCGTTGCCCACGAGAATCAGTTCGCGGTGATCAGGCGCGGGTGAAGCAAAGGGGCGGGTACGGATCTTCTGCCCGGCAAGCCAGGCGGCCAAGGACTCGTCCTTGCCCCACAAGACAACCTCTCTCTTCACGGGCGGCATGTCGGCGGCATGGAACACCTGAAACTCGATCTCCCCGCCGGTCGCTGCTGCGCCATGGTCGAAGCGAACGAGGAATTGGTAGGGTCCGGTGGGGCCGGTGATTGGTATGTCTTTGGCAAACACTGATCTCACCAGCGGTGTTTCCGCCGATGGCGACCGATCAGGGATGGTGAGGCTGAGCTTCTCAGCGAAGACTCGGTGTCCATCCGACGCGACGACCTCGACCGTCACCGGGTAATCACCAGCGGGCAAGGCATCGAGGTCGGACAGCAGCGCTTCCAGTTTCACCGAGGCACCGCTGTAAACATTTGCCGGTTCGGCAAAGAGGCACCAGCGCACCGGCGCGGTGAGATCCTGCTGCAGCTCGATCGCGCCGGGCTTGATCTCGCGGAAGCTGTTGAGTAAACCGATGCCGTCGAAATCCGAGTCCGTCAGCGCGCAGAAGTAGTATCCGGCCAGATGCGGATTGGCACGCAACGCGTTGCCGGTTTCACGGCGGAGTTTGAGCATGTTGCGCTCGCTGTTGAGGAAGAAGTCTTCCGGCTGCGACCAGATGCGTCGGAGATTCCACTGCTTCCAGTCGGCCATGAAATGGTCGTGTTTGTCTCGATAGTAGCGGGCATCATCGGCGTGCGTCGCGCCCATTTGCTCATAGTGACTCGCATAGCGCGGCAGGTTCACCGCACAGCCGGTGCCGATCTCGGTGACCATGATTTTGCGGTCCTTCGCTTGAACGCCAAAGTTGCGCATGCGCTCGATCTCGGCAGCGGTGTGCGGCACGGGCTGATAGGGATGAATGTCCGCCTTCACCGGAGCCTGATTGGTCAACATCCGCCCATAGTCGGCGGAATAGCTGAGGCCGGGACCACCTGGCGTCTCGTTGCCCATGAGGTGCTGCCACTCCATCGCGCCGGGATTGCTCAGCGAACCCTGGGAAAACTGCATGTCAAAGCCACCGCTGCCCAGCCAGACGAGACGCGTGTCATCGAGGTGCTTCACTAACGGCAAGCTCTGCACGGCATGGCGAAACTGCGGGCCATCCCACATCTCATTGAGTAGGCACCAAATGACGATGCTGGGATGATTGCGATCCCGGCGCATGACGCCGGACAGGGAGGCATCGAAACGCCGAGAGAGAGCAGTCGAAGGTGCGATCTGAATCGCGCCATAATGCTCCTGCTGCACAAGCATGCCCAGCTCATCGAACACATCGAGATCACGTGCCCGCAGGCCGCCCCAGATGAGGCGGATGGTGTTCAGCCCCATGGCCTTTGCCGCCAAGACATCGCGCCGCAAAAAGTCTTCTCGGGGAGGCACTCGGAAGCCCACCGGATAGTGCGGCAAAAGCAGCGCGCCTTGCAGAAAGAGGCGCTTGCCATTGAGCCGGAAGGCATCGTTTTCATAGCGGAAATCGCGAAAGCCGAAACGGGTGCTCTTCTCATCAAACGATGCAGAGCCACTCACTCCCGCCTGCACGGTGACGCGATAGAGAAAAGGATCGTCCAAACTCCACAAGCGATGTTGTGCGACACTGAGCGAAGTGCGCACCAAGGTGTCGCCGGGCTTTAGCTCCTGCTTCACCACGGCGGCATGGAGCGCCCCGCCAGCGTTGGCTGGCCCGATGGTGAAACGCATCTCGGTGGTGAGCGCTTGCTTCGACGCATTGCGCAGATTCGCTTCAATCTGAACCCGCCCGGTTTTCCAATCCGGCCTCACATACAGGTTCTCGACACGGACCGCAGGCGTGGCAAGCAGCTCCACCGAATCCACAATCCCACCCACGTTGTAAGTGCTGCCAGGGCCGACCGGATAACTCCTCGGTCCATGCGCCGTCTCCCCGAGCGCGATGCCGTCGATGGGTTCGCGTGTGGGATTGAGCACACGCACCGCCAGCCGGTTCTTCGCGCCGGGCTTGATGGTCGCCGTCACATCCAACTCGAATGGATCTTCCGAGCCCTCGTGCTCGCCGACCTTCACGCCATTCACCCAGACCTCGGCGAAATAATCCACCGCCCAAAAACGCAGGATGAAACGCCCGTCGGCATGAGATTGCAGCGGCGTGTCAAAGTCCCGCCAATACCAGGCGACCCCGTGATAGTCGGGGAAAACATCCTGGATGATCCACGGCACGCGCGTGGGTTTGGCGCTCTCAACTGGAGCTTGGAACCATTGCTCAGCGCGCCCGATGTTCGCGGGGTCGGTGGCGAGCAGCCAGCCTTCGCCATCGAGCGCAAACATCTGCGTGGGTTGCGATCCCAATGTTACGCTCTGCGGTTCCCTGGCGTCCCGTGGCGCCTCATCGTCGCCCAGCACAGCAAAGGAAATCTCCGAGGGTTTCAATCCGTGGACGCCGCCCGCATGGGTGAGGGTCGGCTTGCAGGTCAGGCGGTAATAACCCGGTTGCAACAGCAACGGAAGGCTGTGCTTGAATCCGCCCTGCCGGGTCAAGCCAACCGGCGCGATGGAGATTTTTTTGCCGCCAAGGTCTTCACATTCAAACGCCGCGTTGATGGTCGAATCACCCACCGTCATCGCGTTATCGCCCCAACTCAACTCGACCACGGGTGAGCTTCCTTTGGTGAAGATGCGCGACGATGTTGCCGTGCTGAGACGCACGCTGGTGTTGTTTGCCAACGACTCCACCTGCTGTGCCACCGAAACCTTCGGATTGATCTCACTCAAGGCACGGTCCCAAATCCGCAGTTCCGAGACAGCTCCTTTGAAACAACGGCTTTCATCGGCAAAGCCCAACCCAACGCGAAAAGTCAGCGGACTCGCCACGATGGGCGCGGTGGCCGGAGTGGTATCGAGGAGCAAGCCGTTGAGGTAAAAACGGAGTTCCTTGGCCGACTTCACGATGGCGACATGCTGCCAGCGCTCCGCCGCCAGTTGGATTGGGCGCGTGTGAATCCAGCCGCCCGCACCATCGCCGTAATTGAACGCGAAGGAGTTGGTGTTGGCCGCGTCCTGCTGAAGCACGAGTCCCTGTCCTGCATGGGTGTGATTGCCAAAGATATCCGCGTTTGCGACCTGATCAGCCGCAGGTCTCACCCAGCACTCGATGGTGAACGCTTGGCCCGTCTCCGGCAGCTTCGCGTTAGCCTCCACCCAATCGCCCGCACCATCGAGCACGAGACCCGTCCGCCCATCCACCGTCTCAAAGCGCGGATTCCCATGCACCGTGCCGTGCAGATTCTTGCCCGACACGTCCTGCGCATCCTCCTGCAAGCGAAACTCCAACACCGACGAGGACTCCTGCGCCTGAGTCAGCGAGAAAAGGAGCAAAACCAAGCAGAGAATGGCAACATACTTCATGGCTCCACCTCCAGCGCATCTGCCGAATGGCACTGGAGACAGCGGTCAGTGAGCAATGGGCGAATTTTTGATTCGAAAAACGCATCATCGGTCTCGGCGTAAACCTTTGCAGAACACGACCAGCCAATGCCTATGAGCACTACCAACACATAGCCAACAGCATGCAAACTTCCAATAAGCCCATTCATGCCTCACCGCCTTCGAGTCGAGTTGACTTCAGCCATCCGCTCCATGGTTCCAAATGATCGATCGCACATTGTCTGGCCAGATTGGGATCACGCGACTCTATGCCACGCACGCATTTTTCGTGCGCCTCTATCGAGATATCGCGAATGTTTTTTATAGCACTGATCTCTCGCTGAAGTATTGCTGTGAAAAGCTGAATCTGACTGTGCATAACTCCCCAGAGATGTATCAATCGTGAT
>Ga0315902_10001971_pt1 | contig 32685 bp, 48 predicted proteins | sample LakEriMetagenome_9_FD_203523 | JGI IMG/M metagenome (GOLD analysis project Ga0315902, IMG submission 203523) | Freshwater fungal communities from buoy surface, Lake Erie, Ohio, United States - Buoy 12 MA117 | ecosystem: Environmental > Aquatic > Freshwater > Lake > Lake biofilm | place: USA... | reverse complement strand
GTTCCACCAACGGCGGCGAGTTCCTTCTTCCGCTGTCGCAGGTTCCCGAGATTTTCTCGGTGAGCAACGCCCAGCCGGGTCTGTTCCAGTACGCCCGTCGCTACAACGTGCCGGGCCGTTCGCTCCGCATCCCGTATCTCCTTCAGGACGAGGGTACGTCCACCCTTAACCGCCCGATGGCGGGTAAGATTGCGAACGTCACCATCGTTGGCGAAGGCGCGACCAAGCCGGAGCGTGACCCGAACTTCGGTCAGCGTCTCCTCACGATGTACAAGTACGCCGCCGTCACCGAGTTTGGCGACGAGCTTCTTGGCGATGACTTCACGGGTGAGCTTCCCGCCGAGGTGACTGCCGCAGTTGGCGGTCAGGTCATCAACAAGATTAACGAAGACATCACCATCGACGGCACGGGGTCGAGCCAGCCGCTCGGCGGGTTCAACACCAACAACACCGCGCTCCTCAAAGTGGTGCGTCAGACCGTCAATGCGTTCACGGCCCGTGATGCGTTCCAGATGTACGAGCGCCACACGCACGGCCCGAACTCGGTGTGGATGATTTCCCGCCGTGTGCTTGCGCAGTTGTTCGCCATGCAGACCACCAACAACACGATGGTCACGTGGATTCCGAACCTCCGCGACAAGCCGCAGATGACCCTTCTCGGGCTTCCGGTCATTGTCACGGACCTTCTCCCGACGCTCGGGACCGAGGGCGATGTGGCGCTGGTGAACGGCGACTTCTACGCGATGGGGCTTCGTCAGGCGCTCACCGTCGAGTCGTCGATTCATTACAAGTTCGTGAACGACATCACCACGTATCGTTTTGTTGCTCGCGCCGGGGGCATCCCGCTTCCGACCTCGACCTATGCCTACGCGATTGACTCGTCGGGCAACAAGGTTGACGAGCACAGCCCGTTCGTCGTGCTGGACAACACGGCCTCTGCGTAAGCCAAGAGCCAAACGGACAGTCGGTGCGGAGGGGGCCATCACCCCCTCCGCTTCGGCGTCTGCGGAAACGTTGGTGTACGTGCGTGCCAAAGCGTTGCTATTTGGCAAGGTTGCACAGAAGGGAGAATGGGTGACCATTCCGACAGACCAAGTGGAAGCTCTATTTGCGGGAGGGTTGGTGGCGTCACAGGCGCAAATTGACCGCGTGTGGGCGAGTGCAGGGCGGGTTTTATCTCCCGCGCTGATTCAGTCGCACTACACGCCGACGCCCTATGACCCTTCCGCGTTGAAGGTATTGCAGATAACTGCCTATGACCCTGGCTCGTCGGTGTATCGCTATCACTCGGCGGCGAACGTGGTGCCGGGGGTGGTGTCGGCGTTGGTGCGCTTTGGACATACGAACAAGCATTGTGACTTGCGCCAATGGGATACAGAGATTGACGCCAACACGGTGCAGTTGTTGTACGAGACTGCCGACGTGGTGCATAGTCACATGGACTATCGCATCTTGCGCAACGAGCTACGGCGCGGCACGCGTGATGGCTTGATGCAAGCGTTGACGTATCACGGCTCGGTAGACCCCGGCAACATGGCAGGGTCAGTTAAGGTCAATCATCAAGGCGACGATGACCGCATGGACGCTATTTGTTTTGGTGCCAGACCGTATCACCATCGGCTCGGCATCAAGCATTGGCTCTCTATCCCAATGCCCGTGGATGACTATCAGCAAATTGCCAAAGAAGAAACCGTCAAGGGCAAGCCATTCCGCGTGGCGCACAGCCCCACGATGCGACGCATCAAAGGCACGCAAGAGTTTTTGCGAGCGTGCGACTATTTGCAAATGCACATGGACATCAAGGTGGAACCCGTCTTGATAGAGAACATGGAGCATGGGCAAGCGTTGCGCGTCAAGGCATCGTGCGATGCCGTGTTCGATTCGTTCTGGCTTGGCATGCAGGGGTCGGGCTTGGAAGGCGCGGCGATGGGCAAGGCGGTGATTGCGGGTGACCCCGAAGCGCAGAACGATTTGCGCAAGTTGGGCATTGCTGTCCCGTGGACGGCGGCAAACGATGAATACCAACTGCGCGATGCCCTAGCGAAACTCGCAACAGACCGTAGATTCTATGCGGCAGAAGTTGAGCGAGTGCATCAGTACGTGCGGACGTATCACGACTATCCGGTTGTTGGGCGGAAGTACGCAGACATTTTGACACAGGCAAAACGCAATGGCCCTCCCTACCGTCAATGACCTGAAGTCGTACTTGCGCATTGAAAGCAACGCGGAGAACACGTTGCTTCAAGCGTTGCTTGACCGCGCCAAAGCGCAACTGGAAATCTGGACTGACGTTCCGATTACGGCGGTTAGCACGACGGCGGTTGACAGAGCCGACGTTATCAATGGGCAAACGTGTGTGTCGCTCATCTTCCCGCAACGCCCTATCAATACCACGGCAACGATTGTTGATAGTGAAGGCACAACGGTAACAAGCGATGAATACACTATCAATACCGCGTCGGGTATGATTTACGCCAATGACGGGTACTCATTTCCGTATGGCCCCTACACCATTACTACCACGTGCGGATTGTCTCTACGGGGCGATTACGCGAGAATAGAACCCATCCTGTCGCAATGCATCATTGACCTTGCGGCGGACCTTTATCAAAAGCGTACGCCCAATGCGTCGAGCGAGAGCGCGGCGGGAACGGCAATCAGTTGGGACGTATCAAGAGACACGGCGGCACGGGTGCTGAAAGTCTTGCGTGCCTTTAAGCTGGTTGTGGCGGGTTGATGTACGTCGCTCCCGGCCTCCTTGATACGCGCCTGACGTTCTATCGGCGGGACGAAAACGGCGGCGACGGCTTTGCGCGTGCTATCTATGTCAAGACCGGAACCTATTGGGGCCGCATTGATGCGACGTCGCAACGGCAGAACGTTGGCTCTGCGCCGATGACGCAGATTGATATTCGCACCACGTTGTCAGCAATGGTAGCAGACTACGTTGTGGTGGACCCGTACGGATTGGTCAAGCAAGAGTCGGACGAAACGCTCTACTACATTCGCGGCGTCATCACGTTGCGTCAGTTGCAGGGTCAGCGCATTGACTTGGAAGTGATTGACCCGTCGTCGTATGATACGTTTACGATTTATGACCCTGCCGAGGTGTTGGATGGCGAACACCTGTTGCTTGGTCCAAGCGAGTTTTCTTCGGCGTTTGATGAGGCATTTGACTAATGGGACAGAATCCAAAAATCCTTGCGACCCTTTTGGCGCAACTACCTGACAATACGACGGGCGATATCAGCGCGGAAGATATTCGTGATGTCGTCGTCAGTCTGTTTCCAAGTCGAGGACAAATTGACTTGACCGCTTCGGCGTTGACCACGTTTGCGACGACCAATACCTACGTCAAGCTGGCTGGTTCAACGATACTTGATACGACGCTTGGGCAAGATGGCTTTACGCAATTTGCCAACAACGAATTGCAAGCGACTAAAGCGGTCGCGCAAATCTTGTTGATTACGGCGAACGTTGAACTTGTCTGCACGGCAAACAATAAGTCGTTTGGCATTACGATTGCTAGAAATGGCACGCCACTTACCAATGTGCATGTGTCTGCAATTCTGTCCGATTCGAACGAGGGCTATGGCTTCTCCGTAACGGCGTTGATTCCCGTCGTGCAGAACGACAAGCTTTCGGTTTATGTGCGAAACGAAACCGACACAACAAGTGTTCGTGCAACGTCGTTGGCATTGTCTGCGGTGGGGTTCATTCAGTAATGGATGCGCGTGTCATCTGCGGTCAGGACGTTCGGCGTTCTGGAATCTGGCCCACGGATGAGGCGCGTATTGAGGCGTTTATTCAACGCTATGGCGGTACGTTAGAAGCCGCGCCTGTTGGTGACGCGGCGGTGATGTTGCGTTGGACGACCGATGATGGGCAGGGCAAGATGACGACGGGCATCACGGCGCGAGAAGCGTTGCGGAAACTCCAAGCGGAGATGCAGTAATGGATAGTTTCTTTCGCATCTTGCTAGAGGATGGCGACGACATCTTGCTTGAAGATGCGGCGTATCTGTTGTTGGAAACCGCGCCATCGCTTGTCACCGCTGACTTGACGGGCGCCGTCGAAGCGTTTGGCGACATGACCGTGGCACAGTTGATTGCATCTGCGTTAGATGGAAGCGCCGAAGCGTATGGTGAAATGACGGTTGCGCAGTTGATTGAGTCCACGCTGGATGGTAGTGCCGAGTCATTTGGTGATATGCAAGTGGCGCAATTGCTGGTGGCAACGCTGGCTGGCTTTGCCGAAGCGCACGGCGATATGACGGTGGCACAGCTATTGACAGGTACGCTTACTGGTAGCGCGGAGGCATACGGCGACTTTACCGTTGCGCAACTCTTGACAGGCACCATGACAGGAGCCGCCGAAGCCGCTGGTGCAATGGTGGTGGCACAGTTGTTGACGGGTACGATGACGGCGGCTGGCGAAGCGTACGGTGACAACTGGCAAATGAGCTATCAAGTGGTATCGGTGCGCGGAATTGCTTATGATTACTCTGGACCATACGCGCTGGTTCGCGACGAATCGCAGGGGTATCCGTAATGACGGTGACGAATACAACGACGGTCAGCAAGACCATTCATCCGAACAATGCGTATTTGGTGCGCTCCGAGGTCAAGCTGTGGTCGTCCTCAACCAATACGTTTATTGCGTGGACAGGTTTGGCAAACATGAAGGTCGGCTTTTACGCCGACGCGCTTGGCACGCAAAGCATTGCGGGACTGATTGGGCTTGACATGGCGGAGGTCACCTCGACAGGCGTGTATTACGTCATTGTCCCTGCCGCAAATACCGCCATTCTTGGCACCAATTACAACGGCGAAATCATCTATCAAATCGTAACTGGTGGCACCAACAATGCTATCAAAGTCGTGACCCCATTGGCGGTCACTCAACCGCGCTATGCGCAACCCGGAGCATAACCAATGGCAAAGCTTACTGGATGGACCAACGCTACTCGCAATCTGATGGCTGATGGCGTGGATGGCGAATTCAATGATGGCTATCTGCGCATCTACGACGGGGCGCGTCCCGCTGGTCCGTCAACCGCTATTACAACGCAAGTGCTTTTGGCGGAGCTTCGCTTTGCCAATCCCGCCGCCGCGTCGGTGACTAACGGCGTGATTACGTTTGCCGCCATTTCGCCCGATACGTCTGCCAATGCAACAGGGACGGCGGCGTGGGCGCGTTGCCTAAAGTCGGACGGCACGACCGCGCTGTGCGACCTCAACGTTGGAACGTCGGACGCAAACATCATCGTTACCACGACGGCGATTTCCGCTGGCGTTCAGGTGTCGGTGACCAGCGCGACCATCACGGTTGCCGCAACGTCGGCGCAGTAATGCTTAACATTGGCGTGCAGTTCTTGTATAACCACGCCAAGAAAGCGGAGGCGCGGTATGACCGTGCCGCCCGTGCGGGTATTGTTGCCGCATCCGAGTACCTGTTGACCGAACTACGCAAGGCGTACAACGATTACTACACGTCGGGCAACTTTCGTTCGACGTTGCAGATTCGCCAAGCATTGCGTCGTGCCGCGCCAGAGAAAGACAAGGACGGTTGGTACACGTTGGTTGGTGTGCCAACCGCAACGGTGACGCCGGGACGTAAGGCGGGTGACGCAAAGAGTCTGTTTGACCGCCCTGTGGACCGTGGGTTGGTTGCGCTTGGGTGGGAACTTGGGCATTACAATGTATTTTTGCGTCGTAAGATTTCCGTACCTATTGCGGTGCCGACTGCCGCGCAAGCATCAAAGGGCATGGAAACCGCATGGGCGCGTGTTGTCAAACGCTACATGGAGGCGCCGTGAGCAAGCCGCGTTTTGCTACCAAAAGCGCCATCAAGACGCCAAGCACCGCTTCCACGGTTCAGATTTACAGCACCGTACGGCAAGCGTTGTTGGACTACGTTAGCTCTGACAATCAACGGCTGGCGCAGTTTATCAATGACCGCATCTATGTGCGTTCACAGCCAACGCCCGTGCAGTTCCCGTACGTCACGATGTTGCTCAATCGAACGAGCTTGACGGCGTACAACGGCTACCGCGAAACGGCGTTGCTGGAAGTGCAAGCGATTGGCAAGCCCGAGTTACAATTGCCTTTGATAGAAACGGCAATGGACATTGTAGACCAATGCTTGACGGCCTACTCGGACCCGTCCTCTGGCATCATGGTTGGGCGGTCGCGCACACGTTCGACCATCCCGATGTTCTCCGACCCTGCCGACAGTAGCGTGGTGGGCGTCATTGCAACGTACGAGTTTTTTCTGTGGCCCCGTGTGTTGACGGTTCGCGCAGATTAGATTGTTTCACCATCACCCACCACGTAGGATAGAATCATGACTGCTCCGCTTACTGGCTACACCTCCTCCCTTCCGAGCGATATTCTGCTCGACTCTGGCGTGCTATACGTCAGCTCGACCGTGTTCGGTGCGTTTGCTGGTGGCATCAAGTTTGACCCCGGCGTGACGTATCGCAATGTGGACTTTGACGGCAAGCGGTCGCCTGTCAAGTTGCTTGACCGCGTGACGATGCGCATGCCGAAGATTTCTGGCACCGTCATTCAGCTTGCTACCACTAACGTCGGACAGATTGAGCCGGGCGCGGCGACTGCCGTGACGGGCGCGTGGACGGCCTCGACTTCCTACGCACCGAAGGCCGCTGGTCAGTTGCTTGTGGCTGGCGACTATCTGTCGGATGTGCGTGCCATTTGGCAACGCGGTGGCGCGACGGCTTCGGCTGGCTCGTATGTGCAAGTCCGTTTCCCGTCGGCGCTTTGCACGAAGTACGACGTGACCGGACAGGACGGAGCCGAAGTCGCAATTGCGATTGAGATTGAGGCGCGTCTTGATACCGCGCTTTCTGGCTTTACTGCGGTTGGCACAGCGCCGTTCCGCATTGAATACCTCACCACCGTCTAACCGAAATCATGCCGACGATTAATCTGGACGACCTTGTAAATCCCGCACGCCTACCGCGTGTGACTTTGTTTGGACGGGAGATTGTCGTGCGACCGTTGACGGGAGCCGCCGCGCATAAGATTGCGGCGGTTTCTGCCGCATCCGACAACGCTGAAAACATGTTGGGCGCGTTGTTGGATGTGGTGCGGTTTAGCTGTCCTGATTTAAAGGCCAAAGAAATTGACGCGTTGACCGTGGACCAGATTGCGGCATTGGTGCAGTTAAGTCGCAATCAGATTGCCGAAGTCGAGGCGATGTTAGCGGAGCGCACGGAAAAAAACTAACGGAGGCGACGGGTCATTCCGTCGCCGTGCCGTGGGATGCTGAACAGTTAGTACGGCGGGTGATAGTTGAAGTGTCGCGGGAAACGGGGCAACCCGTCCGCGTGGTAGCGGGGGAAGCGTTTGCGATGACGTTGTGGACATGGGCCGAGTTACGTTTGATGGACCGTGAAGCCAGCATCATGCGCATGGGTGAACGAACGGATATGGCAGGGCAAATGGCAATGGCGTTTCATCAGCCACACGATTTGCAAAAGATGGAGATGCGATACTTGAAGGCGGCGGGGCAGTTGTCACAGATGTTCGAGCATACGAAGGCGCGGTTGATGCACGTGGCACAAGCGGCGGCACAGGCCAAGCCCACACCGGAGGCGTAAACGATGGAAGTCTTTGGTCTTGGCTTAAAGATTCAAGAGCAGGGTGCCGCAACGGTTGAAGCTACGCTAAAGCGGTTAGGTGGCGAGATTGCAAAGACCGCATTGACGGTTGGTTCTATTACCAAAGCGATGCAGTTGTTTGTGCGGGAAACCGCCGAATCACAACGCGTGCAAGCACAATTGGCTTCTGCATTACGCGCTACCAATGGGGCAAGCGGTCAGACTATTGAGGCATTAAACGCGCAAGCTGAAGCGTTGATGAGCGTGAGCGCGTTTGGCGATGAAGCCATTGGCTCTGCGCAAGCATTGTTGCTAATGTATACCAACATTAGCGGAGAAATTTACGAGCGCACTATTCCAGCAATTCTTGACCTTGCGACGCGTTTGGAAATGGATTTGACTAGCGCGGCGTCTATTGTTGGGAAAGCATTACAAGACCCCGCTAATGGATTGACGGCGCTCAACAGACAGACTCGTTTGTTTAGTGAAGAACAGCAAAAGTTTATTAAACAACTAGCAGAAGGTGGACGCGTTGCCGAAGCGCAGGGTATCATTCTTGATACTTTACAGGGTCGCGTTATTGGTGCCGCCGCCGCATATCGCAACACACTTGGTGGTGCGTTGAAGGCATTGCAAGAAGCGTTTGGCAATTTGTTTGAGGCCAGCGAAAAAACAGGCGCGTCAATGACAGGCACGGTCAATGCGTTGACCGATATGCTGACTGTCTTGCGCGGCCCAATTCAGTTTGTGTTTACCAACTTTACGAAAGGGTTGGTGACAATTGCCTCGCTGGTTGCGCAAGTGGCTATTGCGATTTTGCGATTCTTTACGGCGGTTGGCGCGGCGGCGGCTACGTTCATTGGAGCATTTGGCGTATTGCTTCCGGGTGTCGGCGATAAGATTGGCACATTCATTGATGACTTGAATGCCAAAGTCGCATCGAACGATGAATACTTTGCGGGACTGCAACAACGCCTCGGTGATTGGCGAGCCGAAGTTGTAATGGGTACTACGGCGGCAAACAATCTGGCTGGCGCGTTAGGCAACGTTGCGGGTGAAGGTGGTGGAGCTGGTGGTCGTCGTGCGCCAACCATCGCGGACCTAGGAGCGCGTGAAGGCGCTACGGCATTTACACGTGAACAATTTGGTGCGGGTCGAGAACGGCGCCAAGAATTGATACGCGGCATGATTCCACAGTTTGGCGCGATTGCGTTGACCGAAGCGCAAGCTCTTGCCGTTGAGTTGCAGACCACGTTTCAGGAAACGATTGGCAATGCGTTGGTGGGTGGCATTGTCGGTGGCATTGAACAAGCGGTGGCATCGGGCAACATCAGCGATGGATTCAAGGCGCTATCGTCTATGCTGTTGGCTGGCATTGGCGACGCAATGATAAAGTTTGGTACAAGCACGGCGGCGTTCTCGCAGTTCATGGCAAAGATTACCACGGCATTGACAACGTTAAATCCCGCCGCTGGTCTTGCCGCATCGCTGGCGTTGATTGGCGTAGGCGCGGCGTTGAAGGGTGCGGCTCGCGGCATGTTTGGTGGGCAGAGTGGTGGCAACGCGGGAAGCATTGCCAATTTTGGTGGTAACATGGGTGGCTTTGCCAGCGCGACACCGACGACGCAAATCATCTTTGGTCAAACATCGGCAACCACGGCGGCTGGCATGCAACCGCGTCAGGCAATGAACGTGACTATCATTGGACCGAATGACCCACAAGCGCAACGCGCTTTGCAAGAGATGATGACGAAAGCAAATAGTCGTGGGAGAATTGGCTAATGGCAACTATTGTATTCAATGACGGCGGCGGGTCGGTGACGCTTGACAATGGCACGACAGGCATGAGTAGCGGCGTTGGCTCACGCTTTGCGGATTGGGTGCCGTTTCAAAAGCCCATCGGTCCACGCGTGACGGCGCTTGGCACGGGCGTGCCGTATCAGTTTCGCTTCCGTACGGACTACGGTGCGAGCTTTGCAATGACCGACATTCCGAATACCAAGATGTCCGATATGCTACGGTGTCAGGCATGGTTGTTGACAGGCGGTGCGGTCACCGTCAACACAGGCGACAATGCGACGCGCAGTTATACGGCGTATCTGGCACCCGATGGTGATATTGGAATCACCTTGCAAGATAAGAATGTGTTGCTGTATGCGATGACGTTTGTGCTTATCAATAGCGCGGCGGCGTCCATGCTTTGCATTTACGACTGATGCCTGACCGCTACTATCGCCTTCGGGTACGCAATGCCGAGGATACGGCAGACGCGTTTTCGTTTACGTCCGTGCGGGGCGGCACCAATCCGTATATCACGGAACCGCCTAGCGGCGACGGACAAGAAGTGGATTTGCTCACAGGGTCGATTCGTACAGGTGCATATCAAGTCAACGTAGCCGACGCGGTGGTTGGCACGGATGACATCGGCACCATTCGCACGGTCACGCAATACTTGTATGACGCGGGGTTTGGCTTTCTCGAAAAGGAAGATGGCTCTGGTTTTATCTTGCTAGAGAACGGGGACAACATTACCGTATCGGCTGACTATGCTTATGCGCAACCGGACTTGCTTTCGCGTCGCGCTTACATCGAAGTTGGCACCAATGGTTCGACGTTTCCGACCGTGTGGCAGTCGGGTTACATCACTAACATTACGCAAGTTGATGCCATCACATACAGCTTTACGGTTAGCGACACGCGCCGTGTCGAGCAGACGCAACGCATCTTTACGTGGAGCGATACCGACGAGCGCACGGCATTTCCACAACGCGGGTGCATCTTTGGTGGCCCCGTCATTGGTGGCTTTGGTGCCAAAGTTGGCGCGACAACGACAGCGGTAGATTCGGGTGGGTGGGAGTTTGCCTATAAGTCCATATCGGATAGCACCATCGTGATGCAGTTTGAGGCGGCGTATCTTCCGCCATCGTACAACCGCGTACGTGCTATTCCGAACGAGTATTTAAATACGCTGTGGGGCGTGCTAAAGAACTACGTTGAGATGAACAGTCCCGATACGTCGGTGCCTGACATTACGGTATGGCAAGCCCTTCGCAATGTCGGCGTGACGTTCTCGTTCCCTAACGTTGTCATCGTCATTGAGGAGCCGGGAACAGCTAACGTTTGGCGCGGCACATTGCGCGGTTTCTTGACGCCGCAGGGCGGCGCCGCTTACGGTGGCTTGTTGTTGGTCAATACGTATATCTATATCACGTTGGATGCGTCAAGCATTAGCGGTGGTGCGCCAAGCCCTGCGATGGTAACCGACCGCGTATATCGCGTGCGTGCCATTAGTCGTGAGGTGACGCCCGACTCGCCGTTGTATTTTGATTTGCATCCGGTCGATGTTGTGACCAAGCTGTATGATATTGTCAACATCCCGTACAAGAGCGATTCGCTTACGGGGTCGTCGCAATGGATGAAGTTGCAGTTGGGGCCGACGTTGCGCTTGGCGGCTCGCATTACCAAGCCAGACGTGATGGCAGACTTTTTAGAGAAGTCAATTTTTGGGCCGTTTGGTTTTGCTACGCGCACGAATAGTGCGGGTGTGCGTGAGTTCTTTACGACGCGTCGCTTGTCGTCGAGCTTGCCATCCACAACGATTGCCGATGCCGATATCCGCGGCGACACGCCACCCGCTGTCTATGCGTTGGACGAATCAACAGCGGTGACGGGCGTAACCATTACGCAACGCATGTTAAAGCCGTGGGTACAGGTACAAGATAGTTCCGAGGTGCCGCCGCCTGACAACTTAATTGAGCAAGTTGTACCGCGTGAGTTTTTGTTTGGCGATACGACGACGTTTTCGACGCGTATGGTGGCGTACGATGTTCCGGGCATGATACATGACGAAGGCACATTCGTTTCGACGCCCGTGCAATTTGGGTTGAGCGTGGTCGGTGATATGCAACGGCGCTTTGTCCGTGGGGCGGTGATTGCGGAGTTGCCTGTGTTGGGTACGTCGTCTGCCGCAAGCTTACAGGTGGGCGATGAAGTCCAAGTCAACGTGTCGTATTTTCCCAACCGTAACTATCGCATTGGAGAAGCGCCGAGCGTCGGGCCGCGTTGCATGCAGATTGTGCGACGCGACGAAACGCCCGAGGGTCCAAACTACAAGTTGGTGGATTCGGGACTTACCGCACAGCCAACACTCGCGCCGACGGTTTCTATTGCCGCGTCGTCGCAAGATGCACGGCGACGGGCGCAGTTTACCATTACGAATGCGGGATTGTTGAACTCGTTGGGTGATGCGACGGTTACGGTGCAATGGGCGACAGGCGCCAGCGCACCGTCTGATGACGGCACGCCGTTTAATGCGTACGATACGCCAAACGTCCCGACAACGGCGCAGTTGTTACCGCCTGTTATTCCTGGTGCAACGGTGTACGCTCGCGCCAGAGTAATTCAAAAGGGCTTGCGTCCAAGCAACTGGACGGCATGGACAAGCGTAACGCTGACGACGTGGAACGCGCCGTCGAGTGTGACGACCGACTTTTTGGAGAACAAGTCCACGCAACTAAAGTGGTCGCTTGGAAGCCCTGCCAATACCGACGACCAAGTAGAAGTCTATCTCAATACGGGGTCGGTGGCGCCGAGCGATTGGACGCCGTATCGGTTGAACACGTTGACGGCTGGCTCTACGCAGACCAACCTTATCAATCTGTCTGCCAGTACCGCGTATATTGCGGGTGTGGCGTTTCGCGATACGATATCCAACAGTCGCACCACGGTTGCCACAACGACGTTCACCACGCTTTCAACGTCATACTTTCCAAGCGATTCGGCGGCTCGACCGTTTGCGCAGTTTGTAAGCACGGTACGTGACGTTCGTTTTCCAAGTGGCGTGCCGATTGCGCTCTACGGTGTGCCGGGGCGACCCTTATATTTTGAATTGCAACGGGCGCCTAATGTGGCGGGAAGCCCTGGCACGTATGCAACCATTGCTATCATCGATGGATTTCAAACGCTTTATACGGACTTGTTGCCTGTCAACAACACGACGTACTGGTATCGCATTAGGGCTATTGAACTCTTGGTCAATGATTCGGTGTATCTGACGATTGGTTCAACTACCGCTGGCAACATTCCGCCGAACCTTATCATTCCGCCACAGATACCGCCGACGATTAACTACAGCATTCGCTTGACCGCAACGCAAGCCATTGTATCGTTTGACATCAACGGCGTTGCTGGTGGTAGCACAAACACCGTCAATGGCGGTGGGATATGGACGGGCGATTTGTCTGCGTCGGCATTGCCATTTCCACCTGACTATACGAGTTCTCCCGCGACGTTGGCGCGTGCCGTTGGAAGTGATACGTTATTTACTATTGGCGCACGACGCGACGGGTTTGAGGACCGCGCCTACTTTACCGTTCCAGCACAGTAACTCCTTCATCGAGGTGTTATGCGGTTGCACTTGCTTGGCATTCCACACACGGTCACGACGAAAGACTTTGCGCATTGCGCGTTTACGCAAAAGGTCTACAAGTTTTCGCGCATGATGGTGCCGTTGGGCTACGAGGTGCTTCACTACGGCGTCGAGGGCGCCGATTCTGGCGCGTCGGAAGATGTGGTCGTGATGAGTCAAGACGAGCATCAACGCTTGCTTGGGCATCCGTACAACCACGATAAGACCGCGTTCTATGGCAACGATGCGCAAGCAGATTCGGATGTGTATCGACAATGGAACCTGTACGCACGCGACGAATTGAAGGAACGCGTACACGCTGGCGATTGCATCTTGCTTCCGTTCGGTCACGCGCATGCGCCAGCCATTCGTGACTTGCCCAATCTCAAAGCGGGTGCGTCAGCAGTTGAGTCGGGCATTGGGTACTTTGATACGCTCTTGCCGTGGCGCATCTACGAAAGCGAAGCCGTGCGGCACGGGTGCATGGCAAAGGAAGGACGGGCTGGCGTGCATACGCATAGCCCACGTTTGGAATTTGTCGTGCCGAATTCGTACGACGTCGATGAGTGGCCCGAGGGTCCGGGCGGGGACGCGGTGGTATTCTTGGGGCGGTTGACGGAAGGCAAGGGACTGCCGCTGATTCTGGAGCTTGCGCGTCTGCGTCCTGACGTCCCGTTCATCTTGGCGGGGCAAGGCGACCTTACCCAATTCGGAGACATTCCTACCAACGTTGAGTATGTCGGGCCGCTCAACGCGGAACGGGCCGCGTATCTTGGCAACGCTCGGGCAATCATTGCTCCATCGCATTACGTCGAGCCGTTCTGCGGCACGGTCGTCGAGGCCGCGCTGTGCGGTACGCCAGCCATCACGTCGGCGTTTGGGGCGTTTACAGAAACGGTGGCGCAAGACCGCACGGGCTTCCGCTGTCAGACGGTGCGGCAATATCTAGATGCGATTGATGCCGTCGCGTCGCTGAATCGCAAGGACGTACGCGCACGCGCACGACGGTTGTATGGCATGCGCTCGGTGGGTCGGGCGTATGACGCGGCGTTTCGTGTGATTGAGGAACGAACAAAGGCGGGAGCGTTTCCGTTGACAGGTTGGGCATCTTGACGCCGAGGTATATTTATGCAGACCCTTGATGGAGTACGGCTTATGTCGGGAGAGAAGTCGAGTGTGATGCTGTTGGTTGCCGGGTTTGCTGGTTCATTAATTGCCGTACTAAAAAAGCCGAGCAATTCGTGGCGCGATGCGTCGCTGTCTATCGCCGCGGGTACGGGGTCGGCCTACTTCCTGACGCCGCTGGTCTTTGAAGTGACGGGTATTAATGCGTCTGCCAATGTGCAGTCGGGCATGGCGTTCTTGCTTGGCATTCTCGGCATGCGCACGGTGGAGCTATTGGTTGGCAAACTGTTTGGTTCGACGCCACGCGTTGACCTCTGATGCCTCGCGTTGATAGCCCGAATCATTCCGCCCGTCCGAACGAGGCGCGGCCTCGGGTGATTGTGTTGCACGCGACGGGGCCGGGGTCGGTGCGTGGCATACTGGATTGGATAAAAGACCCCGCAAGCAAAGTCAGCTATCACGGGTTAATAGCGCCCGACGGCACGTATTACAACGTAGTCAACCCCGAACGCTGTGCGTGGCACGCTGGCGTCAGCGAGTGGAACGACATCAAGAACATCAACGGCATCTCGCTCGGCCTTGCCTTTGTCAATCCAAATGACGGCGTGATTCCGTTAACGCCGCAACAGATTGCCATTGCCAAAGGCGTCATCCAATACTGGCGGCAGAACTATCCCATCGAAGCGATTACGACGCACGCGGCGGTGGCCCGACCCGTCGGACGTAAGACGGACCCGAACGCGCCCAACTTTCGCTTGACCGATTACGCATGACAGACAAAGCGTTTCTTGCGCTGATGGCAGGACTTATTGCGTGGGGGCTATATCTACTACGCCCCCGCCCCGATAGTGCGGCAGACGAGCGTATAGCGCAATTGGAGGGGCGCGTGGTCGAGCTACAGCATCAGTTAGATATGGCGGTTATCAAGAGCAACGACGCCGCTATCAAGGTGAACGTGGCGCGAAACGCTATCAAGACGCCCGACTTTCGCTTATCGGTAGACAGCGCGATGTATGTGGCGCTCGACAGCACGGCAACTATCAAGGAACTACGAGTCACGCTTATCAAGACCGTCGAGCAAGCGGAGCAATATCAGGTCGAGGTCTTGCGCTATCAAGAAGCGGTTGACACTATGGTGGTAGCGCATGTGCAAGAGCGACAGGCGTTTAGCGAAACGATTGATACGCTACGCGCATTGGTTCAGGCATCAGCGCCGACGCCATGTAGCTACTTGGGGCTACGGTGTCCTAATCGAAGCACCGCGTTTGTACTTGGCGTTGTGTCTGCCTTCGTCTTGACGCTCGCGGTGGTATTGTAGGAGATGCCGACGATGCCTGATTGCGTGCGTGTGATTTGTCCCGACTGCGGTGGGACGTCTACCGATAGCCATTTCCCTGCGTGCGGGTGGTGCATGGACGGCGGGTTCGTGGATGTGGACCGCAACGCCGATGGGTCGGTGCCGCTACTGCACACCGATGGACGATTGGTGCATCTATACATTCCCCCTGCGTCGCCGTTCGATGCCACTCCGCCACGACCATATAGCGTGGTCGCGTAACGAACTGGCGCGTTGCCAGTTTTTTACCTCGCTTGGCTATAGCGCGGCAGATACGGCGTCGCGCCTCAACACCGAGTTTCACGATAGCAACGCGGTACGCGGCGAAGCGTCGGTCAAGATGGTACGGCAGAAGCAGGGCTGGAAGGTCGGGCCGAAAGCCAAAGCGCCGTTGCCCGACGTGCCGGGAAAGGAAACGGAACAAGAAGTTCAGCACAGCGCCACGGAGTCGGGCATCGAAGCGCGGTCGAATGGCAAGCGCATTAAGACGGTGGACGATTTGCTGAAGCATATCGGCGCCGACCTGACCAAGTTCGAGGTCGCGGAAAGTCAGGCGACCAAGTACGAAGTGGCAACCAAAGACCCAAGCACGGGCAAAGTCAGCACGACCGAACTGCACCGCGTGTTCGTCAAGCTTCGCCCAAAGGCGGGGCCAAATATCTTGGAAGCGGTTGAGGCGTTGATTGCGGGAGCGTACAGCAAACGACGTACAGTCGTGACGCGACGCGTTACGAACGCCACAAGCGACACGCTTCATGCTCTTGTGTTGGCGGACCCACACATTGGCAAGTACGCGTGGGGAAAGGAAACAGGTTGGGAGGACTACGACATCACGATTGCCACGCGCTTGATTCGTGAGTCGGTGGCAGAGTTGTTAGACACCAAGCAACCCGCTGGCAAGTTAGCGTTGTGGTGCTTGGGCGACATCTTGCATTACGACACACCGCACGGTACGACGACCAAAGGCACGCCACTCGACCGCGATGGGCGCGTCGAGAAGATGTTGGAGGAAGCCGTCGCCACGTTGTGCGATGTGATTACGGACATGAGCAAGCGTGCGTCAGTGGATGTGGTGTTGGTTCCCGGCAATCACGATGCGGTCATGACGGTGGCGTTGCGGCAAATTCTTTCCGCAGAATTCAGGGGACACGCTGGCGTAACCATAAACACAACCAATACCACCCGTAAATACGTGACGCACGGGCGGTGTTTGATTGGATTGACGCACGGCGATAAAGCGCAAAAGCATTTGGGCGAGTTGATGGCGTTAGAGGCATCAACGTATTGGGGGATTGCCGCGTTGCGGGAAGTGCATCACGGGCATCGGCACAGCGAAGCGGCGGTCACGACGGTCGGCGGCGTGACGGTACGCCAGCACCCTGCGCTCTGTCCACCCGACGGCTGGCATGCGATGGAGGGTTACGTTGGGGCGCCGAGAGCAATGGACTCATACACGTATCATGCCGACGGTTATTTGGTGGGCATGACGCGAGCGACGGTCAAACCATGAGCGAGCGTGCGGTATGCCGTGATTGGTCGCCTATCCCGTGCGCCGAGCGGAAGGCGGCACGCGAGCGCGGCGACATCAATTACGTCTGGGGATTGGGGTGGGTATGGTGGAAGTCGAAGGACGTCACGCAACGGTGGGAGCGTTGCCCGTGGTGCGACGGCTTATTGCCCACGATGGAAGGGATTGTGAAGCACGGCATTCTTTACGGGTGGCCCGACCATGACTAGACGCAAGACGAATCCGTTTACAAATCGGAAGGCGACGGTCAGCGTGCATCGCAACGGATTGAGCATTGAGATATCCGACGTCGCGGCAACCGATAGCGGGGCGGTGGCAAAGGAACTACTTGACATGGTGCGCACGTTGATTCAGGCGGGATACGAGGAGCTTATCGTTGACGCTGGCTCATTGCACGGTGGCGGCTTCGAAACGCCCGACGAAGATGACGGCGAAGATTTCGTCTTGCCCGTTGAAGCCAAGCGACGCCCAATGGGGTTCCGCGTGTAGCGTAAGTCGTTGGTAGGCAATAGCTTACACCGTACGTAGCCGCGTGTAATATTGACTGTGCAATGTCGTCAGAAGCATTGCATCGTAGGAACAAGTGATGGCCCCGCAAGTATCTCTTGGTGTTTCGGCACCCTTCTGACAAGAGAGAACGCGGGGCCGTTTCTTTTGGGGGTTGTCAACTCAACTTGTAAAGGTTCGGGCTTACTCTCGGTTTCCCGAACGTCATGTAATCCGATACGTGACGAGCAATCTTAACCGTGCTTGCGCCTCTTGATGAAAACAAATCCACGCTCTGTCTGCCTACAACGTGGTCGGTCGTTTTAAGAGTGCGCAGGGAGCAACACGGTGGCATCGCATCACCGTTAGGTCACCCGTCGAGGGATTGCGTACGTGGACCCCCGTACCAACGCAGACGGCCCCAATGCGAGACTTCGGACTTAACTCTGCTTCACCCCGTTGCGTTGCGTGTCAACGACCGGGAATGGCCGGGGTCTGGTCACCAACTCAACCTATCGCTTCATGCTATACGTTAAGTGTTGCGAATCGTCGGTAAAGGTTTAGCGATACCGACAAATGACAACCACGTTTGCTATTCGCCGCGCTCCGCTATATCGTGTAGTCGCAACGTTCCCGCGCTCCGTGTCGGGGGATACAGAAATCGCGGGACTTGCCAAGCCCGTCACTCTTGACCGAGTGGCGGGTTTGTTTTTACAAGTCTTTACAAGCCAACGGTTTACACGATACCTCACGGAGTATTTACAAACGGCGCGGGTTTTGATATTGTGTTGCTACCCCCTCACACGGAGAACCCATGCAAGAGATTGAATGCCCGACCTGTGGGAAGCCAATGGAAGTCAGCGTCTACTATTCGCCGCCTGACCCGTCGGTTGGTCTATCGCACGATTACGAAGTCACGATTGTCGATGCCGAGTGCGACCATGAATTCACGGACAAGCAACACGAAGAAGTATTCAACGGCTTGTGGGACAGACAGCAAGAAGCGAACGCCGCCAACTACGAAGATGAGCCGCGCTACGCACGGGGCTACGATGACTTATAAGCGCACGACGGACGAAGTGTTGGCGTTGGTCGAAGCGTTTCGTCAAGACTTACACGAAGTTCAGCGCAAGTACGACGCGTTCGTGGGCGAGTACGATGCCATCGGGCGTATTGATACGAAGGAAGAATGGCGCACCATGAAAGCGTACGGCATGATTTGGAGCGCGTGGTGGCACTTAACCGATACGATTGCATTTCTTCGGGCGGCAGACCGTCGCCTCCGTGACGAGGACGGCATCCTCGCAGACGTTTCGAAGGAGAGTTAACATGGGCATCATCAAGTTGGTCAACGAAGGCGACACGCACACGATGTTGATTGCGGATTGCAAGGAAGTGGCTGGCAATTATGGCGCACAAGTATTGTTTAGCGATGGCACCGATTCGCTCTATCTGCCAAAGGAATCTGCCGACCGCCAGTTGACGCGCATGGGTGCCGACTATTCCAGCGTCGAAGGGTTGATGCTCACGTTCAGCCGCGACCCCAACCCGAAGAAAGGCGCGAAGCCGTATTGGGGCATCAGCTACGCGGGGACGGAAGCACCCGCCAACAAAGCGTCGCCACGTGTCGAAGCGCCGAAGTCAGCGTCATCTACGAATAACCCTGTTCAGCCCCGACGCGACGCGATTCTCGCGCAGTATCTCATGCTGTGGGATACGATTGCGGGACACTTTCAAGTCGTGTGCGACAACCGCAACATCACGCTCGACGCCAGCGCGATTCAAGCCGCCGTTGCGACGGTGTGGATTTCATGGAAGGATAAGGGACTACAGCCCGACGGATTGCCTGACGCAAAGCCCGTCGAGCAACCACCTGAAATCAAGATGCCAGCCCCAAGCGGAAAGCGATTGGCACCGCCCGTGGTACCCGATGCGCGTCCCGGCGACGACGACTTACCGTTCTGACGATGAAGCGCATCCGACCGGACCACGAATGGTACGAGTTGCGTGGCGCACGCGTGCGTATCTCGCGTGAGATACGCGACTGCGACATGGCAGACCACGATGGCGATTGGCGTGGTGCCATACGCGACGGCGATACGTACGCGTGGATGTCGCACGGCCTCAACGTCTGTGCGCAACACTTTAGCACCGAGGACATCATCAATGGATGACGTCGAGTACGAACTGCACCGCAAGTATCAAGCGCGGGTCGAGCCGTCCACGATTGGCGGATTGTTCGCCGCCGCTGTCGAGCAAGTCGAGGAATACGATACCATCAAAAAGCAATGGTGGCGTTGGCATCGGGCGAACCCGCACGTGTACGAATTGTTTACACGCTTCACATTTGACGTTATCAAGCGTGGGCATAAGCACTATTCTAGCAAGGCCATCTTTGAGCGCATTCGTTGGCACACGGACATCGAAACGGCGGGAGAAGAATTCAAGATGAGCAACAACTACACGCCGTACTATGCGCGATTGTTTATGAAAGACTTTCCCGACCACGCGGATTTCTTTCGCACCAAGACGTTGCGTAGTGACGACGACCCTGCGGCTGGCATCCCCCAACCCGCCCGATTGGGCCGGAGTGTGATATGAAAAAGCCAGAACGCGACGAGCAAGAACGTTGCGAGAACGTCCCTATCGTGACGCTTGACCAGTACCGAGGCAACCGCATCATCCACCGCTTCTTTCCAGTTCACTACGCTCGCGTTATGCTAGCGCGTGACGTTGCCAACAAGTATCCGAAGGTGGCGCTCAATGGCTGACCAGATGATGTTTCATTATCGCGGCGTGTCGATTCAACAGAACGAATATGTGGGCGATGTCTTTCGGGCGTTGTTCCGCACGTTCAAGCCCGTGCGCGTGCTAGAGATTGGCACGGCAGATGGTGGGCTAACCATCTTGCTTCGTGACTTGCTTGATGAAGCGGGGCTTAAAGCAACTGACTTGTGGACGTGCGACCCGTCGGTGCGCGAGCGTCCCCATCTGATGCACCCCGGCATCATGTACTACGCCATTGACGCACTCAACTCGACGGTGCTGGAATACTACGTCAAGTACGCCGAGGGTCCGGTGCTGGTGCTGTGTGACGGCGGCAACAAGATAGCCGAGTTTCACAAGTACGCCCCATATCTACGGTCAGGCGATGTCATCATGGCGCATGACTACGCGCCAAGCTACGAGTATTTTGACAAGCACATGCGCAATAAGCATTGGAACTGGTTAGAGATTCAGGCGTTTGACATTCTTGGCGCCGTCATGCAGAACAGTTTGGAACCGTTTATGCAAGATGAGTTTCAGCGCGTCGCGTGGTGCTGTCGGGTCAAGCGATGAAGCGCACGCCGCTAAAGCGCAAGACGCGCTTGACCAGCACAGCGAAGCCAACGCCGCGTCAGCGTATCAAAGCGAAGCCGCGCACGGGGATTGAGTTCGCTCGCGTGTACGGAAGCAAGCGTCGCGTCGCGTACATCAAGGAGCTTCCGTGCGTGGCGTGTAGCGGTGGGCCGTGCGAGAACGCGCACATCAAGTCGGGCGGCATTGGACGCAAGGCGGAGTATACCGACATCATCCCGCTGTGTTTCACGTGCCACAAAAAGCAACATCAACACGGATGGAAAGCGTTGGGCTTTGACGCGCCGACGTTGCAACACTTGGCATATCTCACGCAATGGCGATGGGCGACGAGGCCAGCGGACTAGATATATGCCTCTTAACCCATCAGGACTGCCCGCAATTGTCACAAAGATGCCCGTTAATTTCGATGTGTTTTGCGCTGTAAAGGGTCTACCGATTCCCGTAGCGGAGTATTGCTTTCATCCGACGCGCAAGTGGCGCATGGATTGGGCGTGGGTCGAGCATCGCGTGGCGTTGGAGATTGATGGCGGCGTCTGGGTTCGTGGAGCGCACGGACGCGGGACGGGCATCGTGCGCGACCAAGAGAAGGGGCGAGAAGCGGCGGCATTGGGCTGGCGCGTCTTGCGTTGTCAACCGAAGGAGTTGTTCACCGCGTCAGTCATTGACGCAATCACCCGCGCCCTACGTTGGCGCATTACGGAGGAAGCATGACGGACGGAACGATGACGGTCACGGAAGCGGCAAACACGTTGGGACTTTCGCGCCAATTGATTCACGCATGGTGCAAGAAAGGCAAGTTGATTGCGACGCAAGGCGCTGGCAATCGTGCCGCGTGGCGTATTGATAGAGCAAGCGTCGAATCAATGCAGAATTCAGACGACCTTGCGAGAGCCCACAAGCATCGCGCTCTACTCGTCGGGCGTCCCAAGCGTCGAGCGACCCCCACGGTTGCATAAATATGCAGGTATGCAGAGCGTAAGTCGTTGTAAATCAATAACTTAACTGGGGTATTGACAAATGCTGTGGGGGTTGTAACTTCATTGTGTAGTTCAACCCCGACACGGAGACTGACCATGCAGACCATCACCGAGAACACCAACGAAGTTGAGACCGTTGCCGTTGATTATCAGCCCACGAAGGGCGACCGCGTGTATCTGCGCCGTTTCAATGACAAGGAGCGTTATGGAATCGCCGCAACGATTGTCAGCGTGCGAAACTTGGCAGACGGGACGAATCGTGTATGGTTTCGATACACGGATGAACAGACGGGCGAATCGGAGAAGGATTGTTATGACATTGATTCGTACGACATGCGACGTCGTGGCGTTAAGTGGCGCCATCTGTTTCAGTTAGTTTCAGATAGCACCGAAGCCGAGCGTGCCGATTATGCGCAACGCGTTTTTGGTCGTCAGCAAAAGCGCGCAGAGTTGGCGCGTAAGAATCAAGAGGAGCGCGAGTATATGGATAAATTTCGCGCCGAAAATAAGCACCTTGTCGACCGTAAACCCGTTTGGCATCCCATTGAAGTTGTCGAGTTTGTCCCGCGTCGTTTTGAACCACAGCGCGACAGCCGTGGCATTCGTCTTGGTATGATTTATCGGGAAATTATTGTGCGTCGTGAGTCATGGCAGTTTACGGGGTATGGCAAGACGTATTGTGTGCGCAACAACATTGACAAAATCAAGTTGAGTGTTATTCGTGGTGGCGACGGCAAGTGGCGCATTAGCACTCTGCCAAGCTACGTAGATATGCGTGGCGATTTTCAGGAACACATGGTCAAGTTGATTACGTTTGCCCATGATTGGTGCGTTGAGCGCAACGCAGTCGAGCGCGTCAAGATTGACGAATTGCGTGCGTGGCGTGCGAAGAAGATGGCGGCATAATTCATACAACCCCGACACGGAGAACAACAATGCTCAAAGTTTATGCAATGAATGTTGATGGCAAGCGGCGTGCGATTGTTGCGACTACATCATGGCGGAAAGCGGCTGTTGCCGCTGGCATTACCGTCAGTCGGGCGTATCGTTATGGGAGCGTAACCTTCAATTCATTTGAAGTAACGCTTGCCAATTCTGCGCCCAATGTGTGCTTTATGCGCGAATCAGACAACGCACCATTTTTATCAACTGCGAAGAATTAACCCAACCCCGACACGGAGAACAGACCAATGGCATACATGAATCAAGAGCGCAAAGCGATAATCGCCGCCGCCGTCAAGCCCATCCTAAAGCAATACGGCGTAAAGGGTACGTTTAGCGTGCGCCATCATTCGACCATCGTGCTGACGCTGACGCAGGGCGACGTTGATTTCATCGCAGACTATCCCGCCAACGTGTATTCGTACGGGCAAGACTTCGCCACGGATTACAACCACCTACGGAACCAATATTATTTTGACGTTCGGCGGAACTGGCTCGACTTATTTCCCGTAACGTCGGATAGCTATCAACTCCTAAACGCGGTACTGGATGCGATGCAAGCGGCGGATTGGTTTGATAAGTCCGACATTACAACGGACTATTTTCACACGGCATATTACATCAACGTCCGTATTGGCAAGTGGAATAAGCCCTACGTCTACACGGGCGCGGCGGTAGAGGTGGCGGCATGACGTACAAAGGCATTGCCCGTCGCTTACTGACGAAGCACGGGCTTCGCGTTGCGCGGGTTAAGATTGGAGCGCGTGCGTTTCGTTATGAGTACGTGCTACCCGCTATCAAGGGCGGCTATGATGCGCACGACATCGCACGCGCTACGCTCTGGCACTCTGTCAATCGCGCATTGGATAAGGTGTCGCCGTGACGCAATGGCACTTGATAAACAACGACGGCGACATCGTACGTACTTGTACGGCGTCGTCACGGGCCGATGCCGTCGCGCTCTTGGGGCGCGGCGGTACGGTCGTATCTGCGCTGTCGTGGAAGCACGACGTTCATCGCTGGCGTGCTGTCAAAACGGTGGTGACGGATATGGTGCAGACGCAGAAAAAGAAGCCATATGAGAACTTCGTCGAAATCAAGGACGGCTATTTGCGCGTCATGGAAATCGCCAAACGTTTTGACACGCGGGAAGGGAAGGTCCGCCGCATCATTGACAAGCACAACATCCCTTGCGAAGTTGTGCAACATAAGGGCCGCAAGATTCAGACGTATAGTCCACGAAGCGTAGAGCGTATTAAGAAATATTTGGCAAAGGAACCGGAACACTTGGTGCCGCGTGCCATCGTGATGAAGCGACGCAATACGTTTCTTGAAAAGATGCGCACGTATTACCAGCAGGGCATCCATTCACGTGAGGCACGGAGGAAGGCGCAATGATGACGACGGCGTTGGTCGCTGGTCTGTGCGGGGCGTTTGTTGGTCTTTTGGTTGCCAAGATGTATATCGCCAAGCATCAGGACGACGGACGTACGGAAGCGTACGAATCGGGCTGGAACGACGGCTACGATGTCGGCATGAAAACGTATCGCCCGAAGCGCGTTAGAAAGATTAGCAAGGCCGAGTCGTGATTATCCGTTGCCCCGTGTGCGACGACGGACGCACGGACGCGGCGGCTATCAAAACGCACAACATCTTGTGCGCCGAGTTTGGTGAACGTTCCTACCCCGCGCCGACACATGCGTAAAGCCCTCGACATTCTTGCCACCGTCGCGTTGCTTCTTTGCACCGTGCCGTTGCTGATTGTGCTGATGATTGCGCGGGTGCCAGCCAACTATCTAAAGCGGAGGAACTTTGGCAGGGGACTTTGACATTGGGCCAGCCGACTACGAGGCCGACCGCATGAGCGAGAACGGCAAAGGCGACACGCCGCGCCCGATTGTGGTGGACAGCGAAACGTATAAAAAGAATTGGGAGCATACGTTTCCGAAACAGGAAACGCTTGGCGACCCAGACGAATGATACGCGCATCGGTGTTGATTGCGTCCCATCGGTCGCAATTCTTACAACGTGCCATTGATTCCGTCATGGCGCAGACGCTTCCGCGTCACGAATTGCAATTGCTCGTCAACTATTCGCCCGACCCTGAACTCTTTCTGACCAACTGGAACGAGTTGTGTAGCATTGCGAAGGGCGAGTTCGTCTGCATCTTGGGCGACGATGACACGTTGGAACCACGATATATAGAAAGTTGTATAAAGTGGTTAGAACTTACGCAGGGTGACATCGCGTATACGCAAGTCATGGGACGCAACGGTGACGGCAAGCCCACGGGCGTCTACGTTCCGCCATCCGTCATTACGCTTGACACGATGCGGCACGGAAATCACATCTGGTCAAGCTCAATCGTCAGGCGCGAGCTTTGGCAACGTGTGCATGGCTACGACATGAACATCCCCTACGTTCATGACTACGACTTTTGGGTGCGCTGTTTGCAAGCGGGTGCCGTTGCCAAGTACGTTCCCATTATTGGCTGGAACCATTACGCGCACAACGAAGGCCGCGTGACCACGACAAGCGACCACCGCGAAGCGTGGCGCATCTTTGACGAACGCCATCCGGGATATAGACTGTGAACATTCAACGCTATCCGTTGCGCGACATCAAGCCCAACCCCAACAACCCGCGCATCATCAAGGACGACAAGTTCCAAAAGCTGGTGCAAAGCATCAAAGATTTTCCGCAAATGTTGGAGCTACGGCCCATCATCGTCAACGCCGACTTGACGGTGCTTGGCGGCAACATGCGTTTAAAGGCGTGTCAAGCGGCGGGTCTGACGGAAGTGCCTGTCGTGCGTGCCGATGCGTTGACGCCCGAACAGCAACGCGAGTTCATCATCAAAGACAACGTGGGCTTCGGCGAATGGGATTGGGACGCGCTCGGCAATGAATGGGACATGGATGAGTTGTCGCGTTGGGGCGTAGACATCCCCACGTTTCCCGAAGCGTCAGAGCAGAGCGCACCGCCCGAACTGGATGGAACAACGTTTCAAGTGATTGTCGTTTGCAAATCAGATATTGAGCAAGGCAACATTGCCTCCGAATTGGAACAACGAGGGTTTGAATGTCGGCTATTGACGTTGTAATCGAAAGCACGCCTTCGCGTTCTATTCGTGCGCGTCAGATTGAAGCGATGTTTGATGTACCAATGCAGACGACGCAACGCTTGGAGTGGAAAGGCGACGCGCCCATCAATGAGCGTCCGTGGAACGTTGGACTTATTGTCGGCCCATCAGGGTGCGGCAAGTCTACCATTGCCAAGCATTTGTTTGGTGATGCGATGGCGCAACGTTTTACGTGGAACGGTGCCAGCGTCATTGATGATTTCCCAAGCAACGTTGGCATTGACAACATCTCCGCTATTTGTCAGGCGGTCGGGTTTAATACGATTCCCGCATGGCTTCGCCCGTTTAATGTGTTGTCAAATGGCGAACAGTTTCGCGTATCGCTTGCACGCACGTTGATTGAGTCTGGCAACTTGGCGGTCGTGGATGAGTTTACGTCCGTTGTTGATAGACAAGTCGCCAAGATTGCGTCACACGCGGTGCAGAAATACGTGCGCAAGCAACAGACGCAATTCGTGGCGGTGTCGTGTCACTACGATATCATCGAATGGTTGCAACCAGATTGGGTGCTGGAACCCGCGACGATGCAATTCCAATGGAGGGCGGTTCAACGACGACCCACTCTCAATGCAACACTCTGTCGGGTTCCGTATGCCTTCTGGCAACTATTCGCTCCCTATCACTATCTGACCAGTTCGCTCAATCGCTCGGCGGCGTGCTATTGTCTCTTTGTCGAAGGGCAACCCGCCGCGTTTGGCGGCATGCTGTATCGTCCACACCCCAAAGTCACGAACGTCTATGGCTTAAGTCGTCTTGTCACGTTGCCAGACTATCAAGGGCTTGGGTTGGCATTCGTCTTGACAGACGCATTAGCGATGGCATTCAAAGCATTAGGCCAACGCTTTCACACATACCCTGCGCATCCCGCGTTGATTCGTTCCTTTGACCGCTCACTCAAATGGCGCATGGAGAAACGTCCCGGCGTCTGGTCGGCACGCTCAACGACTAGCTTTAGCGAAGGCGGACGCCCGTGCGCTGTGTTTGAGTACGTCGGCGCACCAATGAATGACAAGACAGAAGCGCAACGTTTGCTTGCCATTCCGCGTTTGTGTCAGTAAGCTAACGTCAGTATCAAAGCAGAGATAAAACAATGAGCAAACGCGAACGCAGTCTTGCCAATCTAAAGCCATTCAAGAAGGGGCAATCCGGTAACCCAAACGGACGCCCCAAGCTACCGGACATCCGTGACGCGTTGGCAAAGATTCTCGCCGACGAGAAGGATGGCTACACGGCGCTCGAAGCGACGCTGATGGCGTTACGTGCAAAGGCGGTGCGCGGTGACATCCGTGCCGCGGAAGCGTTGCTCGACCGTGCGTTTGGCAAGCCCAAGCAAGCGATTGACCACACGACGGGCGGTGACAAGATGTTGCCAAGCGCCATCACGATTGAGTTGGTGACGCACGACAACGACGAGTAGCGGTGCGCGTCAAGACCCCGCCAGCGTTCGCGTTTCTCTACGACCCGCCACTTGGTAGCACACGCTACCGCGTGGCGTACGGCGGTCGTGGCTCTGCGAAGTCGTGGCAATTCGCACGGGCCGCGCTTGTCTACGGCGTGCAGAAGCCATTGCGTATCTTGTGTGCGCGTGAGTATCAAGCATCCATCCGTGATTCCGTGCATAGAGTGTTGGCAGACCAAATCACGCGCTTGGGTCTTGATGCGTTCTACACGGTGCAAGAGTCTGCCATACTCGGACTGAACGGCACGGAGTTTCTATTTAAGGGCTTGCGACGCGACATTGCGCAAATCAAATCCACGGAGGGCATCGACCTGTGTTGGGTCGAAGAAGCCGAAGCCGTCAGCGATACATCGTGGCGCACGCTTGTCCCGACAATTCGCAAAGCCGACTCCGAAATCTGGGTGACGTTCAACCCCGCGTTGGAATCGGACGCGACGTATCAACGGTTCATTGCCAAGCCGCCTGACCGTAGCATCATTCGCAAGGTCAACTATCAAGACAACCCGTGGTTCCCTGACGTACTGCGACAAGAAGCGGAAGCGTTGCAACGTGCCGACCCTGAAGCGTATGCGCACGTGTGGGGCGGTCAGGCGTGGTCTAGGTCAGATGCGCAGGTCTTGTCAGGCAAGTGGCGCGTCATGGACTTTGAGCCGCAAGCCAATTGGCAAGGGCCGTACTTCGGCGCGGATTGGGGATTCGCCCGTGACGCGACCGCGCTTGTCAAATGCTACATCTACGACAACGTGCTATACATCGCGGCGGAAGCGGGTGGCATTCAGCTTGATAGCGATGCGACGGCACGCGCTTTTGACACGATACCCGACTCGCGCAAGTACGTCATCCGTGCCGATTCTGCGCGACCGGAAACGATTGCCGAAATGCGTAAGCGTGGCTTCCGTACCGAGTCGGCGCCCAAGTGGTCGGGGTCTGTCGAAGATGGCATCCAACACTTACGCTCGTATGCAGACATCGTGATTCACCCCAACTGTAAACGAGCGATAGAAGAAGCGCGGCTCTGGCGATACAAGACCGACGCACGCACGGACGAAGTATTGCCACATCTAAAAGAGGGCAACGACCACGTATGGGACGCCGTGCGCTATGCGTTGTCGCCGCTTATCAAGAAGGGGCCGAGCGTGTTTGTCGTGTAAGGGGTTGCGCGGTTGCTTGCTCTCGCGTTAGTCTTGTGCGTGGCAGACTCCTAACGCGGGGCCGACAACTTGTCCGATAGCAAGCGCAAGCCGTTTTTATTGCGTGTGAGCGATGCGCTCCGCGCCTTGTCAGATGGCGGTGAATCCGCAAGCGGTGAGCAGACCCGCTCCATCATGCCTGTGACGTACCCGAATTTCCCAACTGGCACACAGCAAATGCAGTTGGTTCGCACGGCGGACCCAAGTGAGTATCGCCGCGACGGTCGCACGGTTCGTATTCAAGGGTTCAACGCGCATCCCGTCGTGCATGCGTGTATGCGTGTCGTCGCGGACATCATGGCAAGCGTGCCGCTGGTCGTGCTGAAAGAGCGTGGCGATTATGAATCGCGTGTGGGTGAGGACCACCCGTTGCAAAAGCTCCTCGACTATCCCGGCCCCCGCTTTACGGCGCGGCAGTTCCGTGCGCGGTTTGCGGTAGACTATCTCGGATATGGCAATGCGTTCTTTGCAATGGAACGCCCCGGCGAGTCGCGCCCTCCGATTGCGTTGCGCCCCGTCAATCCCGAAAGCGTTCAGCAAGTGTGGATTGATACCGAGGGCGACCCACGCCGATACGACTACGCGAACTGGGCTGGCATCATCGTCAATGTGCCGACGGAAGATATGTTGCACTTCAAAGACTTGGATATGGGCCGTCCGTTCGAGGCAGAAGTCTTTGGCTATCCACGTGGCGCCACCGCTATCGGCTCGTTGCTTGCTGACAACGAAGCGACGCAGTACGTTCGCCAAGTCGTCACCAATGACGGCACGCCGACGTTTGCGGTGCTGATGTCAGACGAAGCCAGCACCGAAGATGCCGTCGCGATGCAAGACCGCTACACGGCGCGTGTCGTCAGTCGTGGCAAGCGCGGCGTCCCCGCTTTCTTTGGCGCCGTCAAGGACATCAAGCCACTTGGCTTTACGCTGTCGGACTTGGAGTTCCCCGACCTACGGCGCGTGGCGCGTGAGGATATTTGCGCGGCGTTCGGCGTGGACCCGCGCATGGTTGGCATTGCGTCGGCGTCGAGCGACGCTGGGCTATCGGGCATCCAATACGCGGAAGCGCGTGCGCGACTCGTTCAGCATACGATTGAGCCGATGTTCTCGGCGTTCGAGGATGAACTAAATCATTGGCTCGCGCCCGAATTTGGCGATGTGTGGGTGACGTATGACCACGACATCTTGCGCGACTTGGTGGAGAACGACACCGAGACTTCGACGCGTGTGCGTGCCGAGTACGCCGAGGGTCTACGCACGTGGGAGGAATCGCGTCGCGCTATCAAGCTTTCGCCGTTGCCCGAGCCGACGGATTCGATTCTGAAGGTGGCGGGACGCGATTTGATTCCCGCCGCGCTTGCGGTCATCGACCCGTCGCTCGTACTCGACGAGCCACCCGCAACGGACAACGAAACGCCCGACATGGCGCCGAACGCTGTCAATGCGTTGCCGCCGTCATCCAATGGCGTAGGGTCTGCCGACGTACAGGGGACCGCGCTCAATGGCGCACAAGTGACGTCGCTGGTGTCGATGCTCACGCAGTTGGCGGCGGGTCAGTTGCCCGATGATACGGTCGAGGCGCTTATCAAGGCCGCATTTCCTGCCGTGTCGGATGAGTTGGTCGCGCAGATGTTGTCTGGCATGAAGGGCTTTACGCCAACGACGCCCATCGAACCCGCGCCCGTGCGTCGCGTGTCGCGTCTGTCTGTGCGTGCGTTTGCGGAAGATGCGCTGAACGGTGAGCAAGTCGAAGCGTTGATGGAGTTGCTCGAAGAACTGATTGACAAAGAGTTGCCACGCGAGACCGTCGAAGCGTTGATTCAAGCCGCGTTCCCCAAGATGAACCGCGACTTGATTAGCGCGATGCTTGATGGGCTTGACGGCTTTGAGCCGCCCGAGGATGAGCCAGATGGCGAGATGCCTGACATGCCAGAAGGCGAGGCGTCCTCACGCGCCGAGGTGACGGACTTTCCCGAGCAAGGCAACGACAAGAAAGTGTCGCTTCGTAATTCGCAATACGCGTTGTTCCCCGTTGGCGAAGCAGAGGACTTGAAAGAGAACTACCCCGAAATCTGGCGCAAGGGCGGCAACATCAAGGGCAACGAACAGTTTGCCAAGCTCGCGCCAATCGCCAAGCGCGGCGGTGTGCCTGACGGTGAAGCGGAGGAGAACGCCGTGCGTCTGCGCGAAGCGTGGGTCGCTCGACACAAGGGCGACTTCCAACTTGCCGGGGTCGTGGCGCAAATCAAGTGGCTGGCGGTCGGTGACCGTGGGCTTGACCACATGCGAGCGACGATTCGTAAAGCAAAGGCCAAGCTCAAAGACCGAAGCGATACGCGAAGCGAGGAACGCACGGCAATGCGTCGAGCGTATTGGGACCGCGCCATGCAAGAGCTTGACCGCACCGAGATGCAATACAAGGCAACGGCGACGGCGCAGTTTGCGCGTGAGAAGAAGCGCGTCACGCAAGCCATTGCCAGCGCGGGAACTCCCGCGATTGCCGAGTCACGCGTGCGGCAGATGTATCGCACCAATGGCGAATTCGAGGACGATTGGCGCGTGGCATTTGAGCCGCTGGTCAGCAAGACGTACGAGACCGGAGCCAAGCAAGTCGCTGGCGCTGGCGCGTCTATCCCTGCCGCGCTCAATGACAAGACCATTCGCGCTGAAGTGGACTTGCCCATGACGGCTGGCAAGAAGCAAGCGGCGGACGCGGCAAAGAAACTCGCGGCCCCGCAACTCAAAGCCAACGCGCTTGCCGCTATCAAGGCGCGAACAGTTCGGCTATCGGAACTCATTGGCGACACGACGGCAAAGGAAGTGCTTGCGGCGATTCGTGCGGGTGAGCAGGGCGCGTTGAGCGTTGCCGAGATTAGCCGTCTGGTCGGGCGTGCCGTGTATGGCGAGGAACGCATCGACGGACGCACCAATGCTATTGCACGCACCGAAGCGGCTGGCGCCATGAGTCAAGGGTCGTGGGACCAAGCGCAAGCGGAAGGCGAGTTGTTCCGTAGCAAAACGTGGCTATCATTTAGCGACAACGAAACTCGCGAAACGCATTTGGCGTTGAACGAAACAACTATCGACATCAACGACCCGTTCATCACGTTAGGCGGCGATGTGTTGATGTATCCGTTGGACCCCGACGCCGAAGCTGGTGAAGTTATCAATTGCCGTTGCGTGTTGGCATACAGCGACGAACCCGTTTAACCCCGAGAGAGATTGACAATGGCTGACCAAAAGATTTCGCAACTCACAGGCGGTGGCGCGGCCCAAGCGACGGACGAATACGTTGTCGCACGCGCTGGCGGCAACAACAAGATTACGGGCGCAAACGTAGCGGCGGCGGCTACCTCGGTCGGCACCCTGTCCTCGTTGACGGTGAGCGGCAGCCTCGCCGTCGATACCAACACGCTCTACGTCGACGCGGCGAACAACCGCGTGGGCATCGGGACGGCGAGTCCGGGGTACGCGCTACAAGTTGATGGCGCTTCGACGGCTGGATTCGTGACGCCGCTTGTCCTGAAGAACCCAAGCACCAACGCCGCTAGTGCTACCAAGATTGGCTTTGACGGCGGCGGCACCGTGTGGGGCGAGATTGGCGTCTCGTACAACACCAACTCGCCGTATATGGCGTTCTTTGTCCGTGCTGGCTCGGAAAAGATGCGCCTCGACGACAGCGGCAACCTCGGCCTCGGGGTGACGCCGAGTGCGTGGGCGGATTACAAGGCATTGCAGACGACTGGCGCGGCGTTTATGGGCTATTCCGATGGCGCATCAAACAACCAAGCCATTATTGCCGCCAATGCATTTTTCACTACGGGTAGCACTTGGAAATACATCTACACCGATAACGCATCGTACTACCGGCAATTTGACGGACAGCATCAATGGTTCAACGCCCCCTCTGGCACCGCTGGCAACGCCATCTCGTTCACGCAGGCGATGACGCTGGATGCGAGTGGGAATCTGGGCGTGGGGACGGCGAGTCCGAGTGGCAAGTTGAGCGTGTCTGGATTCAAGACAGCCTCGGGCTTGGACAATGTATCAGCGACCTTCTCTGATGCCACCAACTCATCGGTTGTCATCACGCACGCTGGCGGCAAGGCAAG
>Ga0315902_10001968_pt1 | contig 32723 bp, 25 predicted proteins | sample LakEriMetagenome_9_FD_203523 | JGI IMG/M metagenome (GOLD analysis project Ga0315902, IMG submission 203523) | Freshwater fungal communities from buoy surface, Lake Erie, Ohio, United States - Buoy 12 MA117 | ecosystem: Environmental > Aquatic > Freshwater > Lake > Lake biofilm | place: USA... | reverse complement strand
ACCGTACGCCCTCGATGTCGGTGATTTCGGGCTGGTAGTGGGGCCGGCGAGAGGCGCGCCAGGTCACGCAGTGCGACCAGTAAACCCGCAGCCGGTCACGCATCTTGCCGCCGAGCAGCTCGTAGCAGGGCACCCCCAGGGTCTTGGCCTTGACATCGAGCAGCGCGTTCTCGATGGCGCCCAGTGCCTGCCCGACCACGCCGCCCGCACCCGGCCGCGTCACGGCCATCAGCTCCTCGCGGATGCGCTCGTGGTCCATCGCCGACTGTCCCACCACGCGCCGCGCAAGCGTCTCGATCACCGCGCCCACGCCGGGAGAGCCGAAGCCCTCGTCGAATTCGCTCCAGCCCACCACGCCATCGGCACTGGTCGCCTTCACGAAGTAGTAGTTGCGCCAGGCGGCGCTGCACGACAGGGTCTTCAGTTCGATGATCCGCGCCTTGCTGGTCATGGTGTGCTCTCGAAACGGGGAAGCGGCCATTATTCAACGGAACCCGCGGGCCGACGCGGGGGCGGCTCACCCGCGCCAGCGGGCCTGTTCCGTGATCCGCTCGGCGAGCCAGTCGGTGGCGGCGCGCTCGCTCGCCGGGTCGCTGAGGGTGTGATCGGCGCCCGGAAGACGCAACAGGCATCCCGGGCGGTCGAGCCGGGCCCGCCACCGCGGGTCAGCCGTGAGCAGTGCCTCGGTTTCGGCTGCCGTGAGATCGGCGCCGCCCAGCAGCGTCAGGACCTCGCCGCCGAAGGGCTCGAGCGCATCGATCAGCGCCCGCGGCAGGCTGCGCGGGCTGGCCGGCGTGTGCGAGTCGTCCGTGGGCGAGTCGTCCGTGGGCGAGTCCGATCGCCGCGCCAGGCGTCCGGCCAGGCTCCCGATCAGGTGGCGAAGGGGTTCGACCAACAGATGGCGGATGGGTACCTGTCCGCGCAGCAGGCGGCGCCACAACCCGGGGTCGAGCAGTCGCCGCCGGTAGTAACTGCCGATCATCGCGCTCGCGAGGGTTGCCTCGCTGCGCACCCAGGGGTTGAGCAGGACCACGCCGTGCACCGTCAGGCCGGCACGGCGCAGCGCCGGCAGCGCGAGGGCGAGCGCGCTCGCCCCGTCGCACAGGCCGTACAGCCACAGGGGCGCATCCGGCACGCGCGTGCGCAGCGCAGCGGCCGCCGACACGATGTCCGGGCTGCCGGCCTCGAAGGGGCCCGGCAGCCCGGCGCTGTCGCCCCAGCCCGCGAGGTCCACCCGCAGGCTGGCCATGTCGCGGGCTTGCAGACCGGCCGCCAGGTTGGCGAACATCCGGTGGGCGCCCACCCGGGTCTGCGGCTGCCCCGGCACGATCAGCACGGCGGCGCGCGCCTGGCCCAGGCTTGCGGTCAGTACGCCGTGCAGCGGGCCCTGGGAGCCGGGGATCGTCAGTGGCACCGGATCCGGCGCCGCCATGGAGAGCGTCGCGGTGGCGGGTGCCGGTGCCGTGCCGTCGCTGGGCGCGGCGGGCGCGGCTGCCGCCGGGGGTGTCCCGGGTGACCCCGGCGATGCCGCAGCGATGTCTGCCAGCGCGGCCAGGGTAAGCGCCGTCAGCGGTGCCGGGTTGCTGGGATCCATCGCGCTCCACCACGGCTCGCCGACCAGCGTCGAGAACCGGGCCTGCCAGCCGCTCTGCTCCCAGGTGGCGAGCGCGGCGGCGATTGCCGGGGGAGGTGCCGTGAGTGCCATGTCGTCGCCGGCCATGCGCTGGGTCTGGATCACATGGATGCCAGCACCCGGCGATGCCGGCGCCGTGGCGGCATCGAGCCGCAGTCCGCGCAGCCCCTCGAGCAGCGCGGGCGCGATCGGCCAGCCCGCGAGCCGCATCGGGGTTGCCGCCGAGCCTGGCGCGTCCTGACCCTCGCGCTCGCGGGAATCGCCATCGCGCAGCCCCAGCCGGGCAAGCCGGCGCAGGGGATCCACCAGCGCAGCGCCTCGAGCAGGGGGATTCCAGAGCACCAGCCCCTGTGGCGGTTGCGGCAGGAGCCTCGCCAGATCGACGGCGAGCAGCGCACCCAGACGTATCCCGAGCAGCACCAGCGGGCCGTGGGGGGCCTGCATGCGCAGCCGGCAGGCCGCCTCGCCGAGATCGTCGCGCCAGCGCTCGAGCGAGGCCTCGCCGTGATCACCCGCCGAATCGCCGGTACCGAAAGGATCGACCGTCAGCATCCACCAGCCGGCCTCGGCCATGTCACGCGCGGCATGCGCGAGCATGCGGCGCGACAGGGCCTGTTCGTCCAGGCAGGCCTGCACGACCAGCACCGCGCCCATCCGCGGCCTTTGCGGCGCCGGGACGCCCCACAGGCCCCAGCGGTACCCACCTGTGAAGCCGTCGAGACGCGCCGGCAGCAGCCTGGCCGCCACCTCGGGTCAGCCCGCCAGCTTCGTGCGCACGAAGCCCGCCAGCGCGCCGTAGGTTTCGAAGAGCTCGGCGCTGATCTCGTCATCGTCGATGATCACGCCGAAGTCATCCTGGATCTGCGTGAGCACCGCGAGCACGGCCATCGAATCGAGTTCGGGAATGGCACCGAGCAGGGGGGTGTCATCGTCCAGTCGCGATGGCATGGCACGCTGGCCGATGGCCGATTCGAGGATGGCCCGCAGCAGCGGGTCGACGGGGGCACGGGACATCGGTCACTCCGCGAAGGATGGCCCGATTCTAGCGGTGCGCCCGCGCTGGCGAGCGGCGGGCACCGCAGGCATCGTGCGCCAGCGCGCGACCGCACGATGCCGGCTGCGGCGATAATCGCTGCCGCGGAGCCATTCCGCCACGAGAGAGTTCAGCATGCGACTGAAGAAAGCGGTGTTTCCGGTGGCCGGGCTCGGCACGCGTTTCCTGCCCGCCACGAAGTCGATCCCCAAGGAAATGCTGCCGATCGTCGACCGGCCGATCATCCAGTACGCGGTCGACGAGGCGATCGAAGCCGGCTGCGACACCCTGATCTTCGTCACCGGCCGCAGCAAGCGCGCGGTCGAGGACTACTTCGATCGGGCGCCCGAGCTCGAGGCCGAACTCGAGGCCAAGGGCAAGCTCGAGGCGCTCGAGACAGTGCGCAACATCATTCCTGCCCATGTGAAGGTGGTCTTCGTGCGCCAGCCTGTGCCGCTCGGCCTGGGCCATGCGGTGCTGTGCGCGCGCCCGATGATCGGCGAGGACGAACTCTTCGCGGTGCTGTTGCCCGACGATCTCATCGATGGCCACCCGCAGGGCGTGCTCGGGCAGATGGTGCCGCTCGCGGCACAGACCGGCGGCAGCGTGATCGCGATCGAGCAGGTACCGCGCGCCGATGTCAGCAAGTACGGCATCATCGACCCGGAGAACGGCAGTGGCACCAGCCTGAAGGTGCGTGCGATCGTCGAGAAGCCGCCGGTCGAGGCCGCGCCCTCCACCTTCGCGGTGGTGGGGCGCTACATCCTGCACCCGAGCGTGCTTGCCACCCTCGAGACCCAGAAACCCGGGGCGGGTGGCGAGATCCAGCTCACCGACGCGCTCGCGGGCCAGATCGAGTCGCCCGGCCTGCACGGCTTTCGCTTCAGCGGCAAGCGCTTCGACTGCGGCAGCAAGCAGGGCTTTCTCACCGCCAACATCTACTTCGGTCTGCGTTGAGCGAGCAGCCCATTCGTGCGGGCGCCCGGGTGCTGGTCTTCAGCAGCCTGTTTCCCAGCCCGGCGGCACCGGGTGCGGGCCTGTTCATCCGCGAGCGCATGTTTCGCGTCGCGGCGCATCTGCCGCTTGCGGTCGTGGTGCCGCAGGCCTGGTCGCCCTTCGATGCGCTGGTGCGTCTCGTGCGCCCGGGCTTTCGCCCGCCTGCGCCGGTGTTCGAACGCATGGACGGCATCGAGGTGCATCGTCCCCGTTTCTTCTCGATGCCCGGCGTGCTCAAGCGCCTGGACGGGTGGCTGATGGCGCGCGGTAGCGAGTCGGTGGTGCGGCGCGTGGCCGCCTCCCTGGGCGCCACCGTGATCGACGCCCACTTCGCCTACCCGGATGGCGCAGCCGCCGTACGGCTCGGACGCCGGCTCGGGCTGCCGGTCGTGATCACCCTGCGCGGCAGCAAGGACCAGCGACTGCTCGGCGGTTCGCGCGAAGCGGGTTTGCGCGCGGCGCTCGAGGGCGCCACCCAGCTGATCGCGGTCAGTGGCTCGCTGGTGCGTGATGTCGGGGCGCCGCTGGGCGTGCCCCCCGAGCGTTTCGAACGGGTCGGCAACGGCGTCGACACCCGGCGTTTTGCGCCGGTCGACCGGCATGAGGCGCGTGCGCGTCTGGGCATCGCGCCGGATGCACCGGTGCTCATCGGCGTGGGCAACCGCATCCCGCTCAAGGGTTTCCAGCGGGTGATCCCGATCGTCGCGCGGCTGCGCCGGCGCTTTCCCGGGCTGGTCTACCTGATCGTTGGCGGAGCAGCCGGCGAGGCCGATCTCGGCCCGGAGCTTGCGCGTCAGGCGAACTCGCTCGGTCTGGCCGATGCCGTGCGGCTGTGCGGTGCGCAATCGCCCGATGCGCTGCGCTGGCATTACGGTGCCGCCGATGTCTTCGTTCACGCCTCCGAGTACGAGGGCTGGGCCAATGTGCTGCTCGAGGCCATGGCCTGCGGATTGCCGGTGGTATGCACCGATGTCGGCGGCAATGCCGAGGTCCTCACCGATCCGTCGCTCGGCACCCTGGTGCCCTGGTGGGACGAGAGCGCCTTCGAGCAGGCGCTTGCCGGGGCACTGTGCGCACCGTGGGATCGCCGGCACATCCGTGCGCACGCACTCGCCCACGGCTGGGATGCGCGCGTCGAGCAACTCGTCGCGCTCTTCGAGCGTGTTTCCGCCACCGCAGGCGATGCGATCCCCGCGCCTCGCGCGGTGACATCGGACTGACGTTCACGACAAGGACTTCGCAATGAAGGTCACGATCATCGGCACCGGCTATGTCGGTCTGGTCACCGGCGCCTGCCTGGCCGACATGGGCAACGAGGTGCGATGCCTCGACATCGACGAGGGCAAGGTGGCGCGGCTGCGCGCGGGCCAGATCCCGATCCACGAACCCGGACTCGAGCCGATCGTGCGACGCAACGTCGACGCCGGTCGGCTCTCGTTCACCACCGATGCGCGCGAGGCGGCCGAGTTCGGCCTGGTGCAGATGATCGCGGTGGGTACGCCGCCCGACGAGGACGGCTCGGCCGACCTGCGCCATGTGCTGGCGGCCGCACGCGCGATCGGCCGGCACATGAACGGCTGGCGGGTCGTCGTCGACAAGAGCACGGTGCCGGTGGGCACCGGTGATCGGGTTTCCGAGGCGATCGCCGCCGAGCTCGCCGCGCGCGGCGTTGATCACGCCTTTGCGGTCGTCTCCAACCCCGAGTTCCTGAAAGAGGGAGCCGCGGTCGACGATTGCATGAAGCCCGACCGCATCGTGCTCGGCCTCGACGATGCCCGTGCCGAGGCGGTGATGCGCGAGCTCTACCAGCCCTTCCAGCGCAACCACGAGCGCACGCTCGTGATGAGTCGGCGCGCCGCCGAGCTCACCAAGTACGCCGCCAATGCGATGCTCGCCACGCGGATCTCGTTCATGAACGATCTCAGCCGGCTCGCCGAGGCGGTGGGGGTCGACATCGAGGATGTGCGCCGCGGCATCGGCGCCGACCCGCGCATCGGCTGGTCCTTCCTGTACGCGGGCACCGGCTATGGTGGCTCGTGCTTCCCCAAGGACGTGCAGGCGCTGATCCGCACCGCGCAGGAGCATGACGCGCCGCTGCGGCTGCTGCCCGCGGTCGAGGAGGTCAACGAGATCCAGAAGACCGTGCTGGTGCGCAAGGCGCGCGAGCGCTTCGGCAGTCTTGCCGGGCGCCGTTTCGCGCTCTGGGGGCTCGCCTTCAAGCCGAACACCGACGACATGCGCGAGGCGCCGTCGCGCGCGGTGATGCAGGCGCTGTGGGCCGAAGGCGCCACGGTATCGGCCTACGACCCGATCGCCGCCGACGAGTGCCGGCGGCTGTACGGCGAACGCGACGACCTGGTGCTCGCAGCCTCGCCGCTGGAGGCGCTGCGCGGCGCCGACGCGCTGGTCATCGTCACCGAGTGGAAGGAGTTCCGCTCGCCGCCCTTCGACGAGATCCGTTCCCGACTCGCGCATGCGGTCGTGTTCGACGGCCGCAATCTCTACGACCCGCAGGTGGTCGCCCGACACGGCCTGGAGTACCACTCGATCGGCCGGCCGGTACCCGCGGTGCCATGCGCCACCTGATCCATCTCGTGGCCGGGGCGCGGCCGAACTTCATGAAGATCGCCCCGATCGTACGGGCGCTGCAGGCGCGCGCCGAGCGCTTCGACTGGCGCATCATCCACACCGGCCAGCATCACGACCAGGCGATGAGCGAGGTCTTCTTCGACGAGCTCGGCATCCCGCCACCCGATCACCGGCTGGGGGCGGGCGGCGGCAGCCACGCCCAGCAGACGGCCCGCATCATGCTCGCCTACGAGCCGATCGCCCAGACTGAGCGACCGGCCTGCGTGATCGTGGTCGGTGATGTCGACTCCACGCTCGCCTGTGCGCTGGTCGCCGCCAAGCTGAGGCTGCCGGTGGCCCATGTCGAGGCGGGGCTGCGCAGTGGTGACAGGGCCATGCCCGAGGAGATCAACCGGCTCGCGGTCGATGCGATCAGCGACTGGCTCTTCGTCACCGAGCCGGCGGGCCGTGACAACCTGCTGCGCGAGGGCAAGCCCGAGTCGCGTGTCTTCAGCGTTGGTCATGTGATGATCGACAATCTCTTCTTCCAGCTTGCGCGCCTCGCGAATGCCACGGTCGATCCGGCAGGCGGTGTGCGCCCGGCCGGCGGGCGCTACGGAGTGGTCACGCTGCACCGGCCGTCCAACGTCGACGACCCGGCAGCGCTCGCTGGCATCGTCTCGGCGCTCGGCGCGATCGCGCGGCGGCTGCCGCTGGTCTTTCCGGTCCACCCGCGCACGCGCGCCAGTCTCGAGCGCTTCGGCATCGCGCTGCCGCCGGGTTTGCACCCCTGCCCACCGCAACCCTTCATGGCCTTTCTCGCGCTCTGGAAGGATGCGGCGCTGGTGCTCACCGACAGTGGCGGACTGCAGGAGGAGAGCACCGCGCTCGGTGTGCCCTGCGTCACGCTGCGCGAGAACACCGAGCGGCCGATCACCCTCGAGGAGGGCACCAACACGCTTGCCGGGACCGATCCCGCGGCGATCGAGCGGGCGGCCCTGGCGGCTCTCGAGGCCCGGACCCGGACTGCGCGCCGACCGGCGCTGTGGGACGGCCTGGCGGCGCAGCGCATCGTCGCGCAGCTCGAGGCGCTGCTGGCCCGCTGAATGCCCGCTGAATGCCCGCCGATTGCGCGATGATGAGCCGATGAGCGCCGCGCTGCCCGAACCCGCGCCCGAACCCGCGCCCGTCGCCGCCCCCGTGCGATTCCGGCGCCTCGAGCCGATGCCGCCCGCGCACCCGCAGCCCTGGTTCCCGACCCTGCCGGTGCTCGGGCGCAGCGGTCACGCGTCGGCTTGCTTGGCCGTCGACAGCCGATTTCTCGCGGCCGATGCGCTGCTGCTGCCCTCGGGCAAGGTGGCCACCTACTGGGCCCTCAAGGATGCCGGGGTCAGGGCGGGGGATCGGGTCGCGGTGCCCGCCTACCACTGTCCGACGATGATCCATCCGATCATCGCACTGCGGGCGAGCCCGCACTTCATGCCGGTGGCCGACGATCTGCGCATCGACGTCGAGGTCGTCCGGCAGGCGCTGCGCGCCGGGGTGCGCGCCGTCGTGCTGCCGCACTACTTCGGTTTCCTGCAGCCCGACACCGAGCCGATCGTGCGCGCCTGCCGGGCTGCCGGCGTGGCGCTGGTCGAAGACTGTGCCCATGCGCTCTACGCGCGCCGCGGCAGCCCGCTGCCGGGAGCCTGGGGTGACTACGCGATCGCCTCGACCCGCAAGTTCATCGCGGGTGCGGAAGGCGGGGCACTCGCCGCCAATGGCCGTCCGCTGGCGCATCCGCGCGTCTCGCCAGGCTGGATCGAGGAGCTGCGCGGCCTGCGGCTGTTGCTGGCCGAGGCCCGCGCCTGCGGGGCCCTGACCGCGTTCGGTGCCGGTCTCGAACGCACCAGGGCCGGGCTCGCCCGGCCGATCGGTCCCGCCGACGAGGCCGAGGCACTCGCCGAGGCGCGGCCCGCACCGGCAGCCGACGCCGAGGTGCTCGCCTCGGCGAGCCCGCGGCTGGCGCTGCGCTCGGTGCGGGCGCTGGTGGCTCGCGCGGACCACGCCGCCATCGCCGCCGTGCGCCGAGCCCGCTATGCGCGCTGGGCCGAGGTGGCGGCAGGGCGTGCCGACGTCACCGCCTTCGCGCCGTGTCTCGCCGCCGAGCAGGTGCCCTATGTGTTTCCGCTGCGGCTGTCGCGTCCGCGGGTGCAGTTTCGCGCGCTGAAGTACCGTGGCATCGCGGTCTGGCGCTGGGATCAGCTCGCCGAGAGCGGTTGTTCCCGCAGCGCCCAACTGGCGGTGTCGCTGGTGCAGATGCCTTGCCAGCACAGCCTCGACGATGCCGCCTTCGACAGGCTGCTGCGCGAGTTCGTCGCCGCGCTCGACGGTGCCTGAGTCGATGGCCGAGGCCCACGATGTCTTGCCAGGGGGCTGGCGGCTCGAGCGCCTCGACCCTGGTGCCGTCGCGGCGCACGAGGCCTGGAACGGTCTGGTGCTGCGGGCGCAGGGCAGCGTCGTGCAGCGTGCCGAATTCGTGTTCAGCGCAGCCCAGGTCTTCGGCAGCTCCGGCCTGCGGCTGGCCACGCTGCGTCGCGGGGCACAGCCGGTGGCGATGGCGATCGTCGGCGGCTCGCGGCTGCTGCCCGAACTCTTCGTGGCGAGCCAGATGCCGCTGGGCGCCTGGGTGCAGGCGCCCGGCGAGGACTTCGTCGCGCTGGCCCGCAGCCTGCTTGCGCGGCTGCCGCTGGCGCTGCAGCTCGGTGTGCCACAGCTCGACGAGCGTTTCGTCCCGCCGCCCGCCGACGGCACGCGGCTGCCCTGGATCCGCACGCCGTGGCTCGCGCTCGAGGGTGACTTTGCCAGCTACTGGTCGGCGCGCGGCCGCAACCTGCGTACCAACCTGCGCAAGCAGGGTGAGCGGCTCGCGGCGCAGGGCGCGGCGCTGCGGGTTGAGCGACTGTGCGACCCCGCCGAGATCGCGCAGGGTGTGGCCGATTACGCCCTTCTCGAGTCGCGCGGCTGGAAGGCCGGTGGCGGCACCGCGGTGATGCCCGGGCAGGCGCAGGCTCGCTTCTACGCCGCGATGCTCGAGCGCTTCGCGCTGATCGGCGCGGCCGAGATCTGGCGTGCGTTCATCGGCGAGCGGCTGGTTGCCTGCGAGCTGTGCCTGCGGGATCGCGGCGAGTTCGTGATCCTGAAGACCACCTACGACGAGACCCTTGCGCCGCTGTCGCCGGCGGCGCTGATGCGTCGCGAGATGTTCGAGCGGCTGTTCGCCGATGGCGATGTTCGGCGCGTCGAGTTCTACGGGCCGCTGAAGGAGTGGCACACCCGCTGGAGCCACGAGGTGCGCGAGCTCTATCACGTCAACCTGCCCGCCGGGCCCGTCGCCGCGGTGCTGCTGCGGTCCTTGCGCGCGGCGCTCAGCGCCGCGGATGGCGTGCGAGCACGCGCTCGAGCGTGAGCAGTCGCGCCCTCGGCGCGGGTGCGCGCAGCCGTTGCGGGTCGATCAGCTCACGCGTGCGCTCGAAACATGAGTCGTCACCGCCGGCGTCGTCGCCGGCGCTGCCGCCGCCGCCCGATCGTTGCACGCGCAATCTTGCCACCGTCGCTCGCAGCCACGGCGGGCGCAGGTCCTCGGCGAGCGCCCACAGCCGCGCGAGCGCGCCAGGCCCGCTCGCCGGCGCGAAGCCGTCGGCCAGCGGCAGGGTGCCGAGCTCGCGGTCGAGGCGCGCGATCAGCGTGCCCTCGAAGCGTCCGAAGGCCTTCCATGCCAGCGGCAGTCGCACCGCGTCGCGCACGATCGCCGGGTCGAGCAGCGGCGTCAGGAAGTGGCCGCAGCGCGCCGCCATCGTGTTGTTGCGGCTCGTCCAGTAGCGGCCCCGCAAGAGCGGGTAGACCAGCTCGACCTGCTGCCGATCGAGGATGCCGTCGTGGCCGAGTTCGCGCGCGATCGTCGCGACCAGATGGGCCTCGAGCGCATCGGCCAGGCTGCGGTCGCGCAGCGCCGCGATATCGACGCCTCCCCAGAAGATCCGCACCAGATCGCGCGCTCGCAGCCGGCGATCACCGACATGGAAGAAATTGCGCAGCACTTCGCCACCGCCGCCGTTCAGGGCGAGCGCACCGTCGGCCGACTGCGCGATCCGCGTGATCCGGTCGGCTCCGTGATCGCCGATGCCGTCGATCGGCAGCCCGTCGAAGAAGTCGAGATTCGCGTCGAGCAGCGCCTCATGCGCCGCGCCCTGAGGGCGCGGACCTTGCGCGTGGTCGAGCGAGGCCTTGTCGATCACCCGCAGGCCGAGTCCGAGCGCGCGGTCGAGCGCGCGCGCGGTACGCACATCCGCGCTGTCGGGGCGGCCGTAGACATGCAGCGCCGGCTGCTGACCGGTGGCGCGTGCCACCGCGAGCAGCAGCCGCGAGTCGAAGCCGCCGGACAGGGCCGAGCGCACGCGCCCCGGAAAACCCTCGGCCCAGCCGGTCGCGAGGTCGCGAAGCCGCGCGAGAATCCGCGCGATCGCCTCGTCGCGGTCGCGAAACAGGGGGCCCGGCTGCCAGAAGGGCGCGCCGAAGTGCGTCTCCCGGACGCCGCGCACCAGCTCGCGCACCTCGGCCGGATCGCCGATGCGTACCTGCGCGCAGGCGGTGCGCAGGCCGTGGTTGGCGCCGTGGAACACATAGTCGAGCGCACCCACCGGATCCGGGTCGAGGCGCGCCTGCGCGTCGGCGCAGGCCAGCCACGAGGTCGAGACCACGCGCCCGTCCGATGACTCATAGCGCTTGACCATGCCCAGCGGGTCGCCGAAGAGCCAGACCCGGCCGTGGCGTGCGAGCACGACCTGGTATTCACCGGCCAGCGCCGGGGAGGCGGCACTCGCACCGTCGATGAAATCGTCCCAGAGCGCGGCGAGCGCCTGCGGCCCGCTGCGGCCGCGGTGAAACAGGGTCCCGACACAGGCGATCATCCCGCCGTCGGGGCGTTCGAGCCACTGGGTGCGCGAGTCGGGTTGACCTGGCGTGGCATGCCAGCCGAGCGTGATGCCCGGCCAGCTGCGGGTGAATCCGAGCGGCAGGCCCTGCCGCTCGAGGCTTGCGGTGAGCCGACACGCATCGTCGGCGCGTCGCCCCGGATCGGGGTCGAGCGCGAGACTGAGCGCGCTCACCGCGGCGGCCGCGCGCCGCGCTGGCGAGCCCGCTGCCCGGCGATCGCGTAGGCACGCTCGTAGCCGCTCACGCTGCGTGACCAGGTGCGCTCGCGCTCGACGAAATCGCGCCCTGCCTCGCTCAGCGCGTCGCGCAGGCCGCGATCGCCGAGCAGCCGCAGCAGCGCGGCCGCGAGCGCCTCGCGATCGTCCGGTTTCACGAGCAGGCCGGTGCGTTCCGGCGCGATCAGCTCGCGATGGCCGCCCACCGACGAGGCGACCACGGGCTTGCCGCGCGCCATCGCCTCCAGCGGCTTGAGCGGTGTGACGAGCTCGGTCAGGCGCATTGGCAGCCGCGGAAACGCGACCACGTCGATGGCGTCGTAGAGCGCCTCGATGCGCTCGTTGGGCACACGCCCGGTGAACACGACCGCATGCTGCAGCTGCAGTGCCGCCACCCGGTCGCGCAGCCTCGCATCTTCCTCGCCTTCGCCGACCAGCAGCAGTCGCGCGGCGGGCAGTGCGCGAAGCACCGCGGGCATGGCCTCGATCAGCAGCGCAAGCCCCTCGTAGGCGTAGAAGGATCCGAGAAAACCGATCACCGGTCCGTCGCCGAGCCCGAGCGGCGCCCGGGCCTGCGGCTGCGCTGCCGGTGCGTAGACGAAGCGCTGAGCATCGACCGCATTCGGAATCAGCGTGATCCGCTCGCGCGGCACGCCGCGGGCCGCGATCTCGTCGGCCAGGCCCTGGCAGATGGCGGTGACCGCGTCGGCGCGTCGCAGCGCGAGCGTCTCGGCGAGCCGGCTCACCCGGTAGCGCAGTGCGCCCTCGCGGGTGGTGCCGTGGTCGACGGCGGCATCCTCCCAGAAGCCGCGGACCTCGTAGACCACCGGCAGACCGAAGCGGCGGCCCGCCCCCAGCGCAGGCCAGGCGTCGAGCACCGGGGAATGCGCGTGCAGCAGGTCGGGGCGCTCGGCCGCGACGAGCGCGTCGAGCCGCGTGCGGGTCGCCCGCATCTCGGCCAGCGGCCACAGGCCGGGCAGCCGCGCCAGCGGCGAGCGCGGCCGCGCCGTGCGATGGAAGTCCAGCCCGCCGGCGTGCTCGAGGGCCGGTGGGCCGGGGTTGGCGCGCGGCGAGGTGAGCTGCACGGTCTGCCAGCCCAGCGCATGCTGCTGGCGCAGGATCTCGCGGGTGCGCAGCGTGTAGCCGCTGTGCAGGGGCAGCGAGTGGTCCAGGACGTGCAGGATCTTCATCGGAGGAACCCGCGAGCGCCCGGCTCGGCGGAGGCGGCTTGCTCCATGCGTGCGGCACCGATGCGGGCGTCCAGCGCGCCGAGCAGGCGCGCCATCTGCGGCGCCCACGCGAAGTGCGCCTCGACATGCCGGCGTGCCCGCGCGCCGAGCGCCCGACCTTCGGCGGGCGCCTCGAGCAGCCCGCTGACCGCGTCGGCGAAAGCGGGCGCATCGTCGGCCACTCGAAGATGTTCGCCATCGCGGGCGCCGACACCCTCGGCGACCGTGCGCGTGCTGACCACCGGGCAGGCGCAGGCCATCGCCTCGAGCGCCTTGTTCTGGATGCCGCGGGCGATTCGCAGCGGCAGGACGCAGACCGTGGCGGCGCGAAACCATGGCGGCGATGCCTCGACGAAGCCGGTGACCCGCACCCCGTCGAGCGTGGCGAGCGCGCGCACCGTCGCGTTGGGTCGTGCGCCGACGATCAGCAGGCGGGCCTGCGGGTGGCGGCGCCGCACCCGCGGCAGAATCTCGCGGGCGAACCACACGGCGGCATCGACGTTCGGCGGGTAGTCCATCACGCCCACGAACACGAGGTTCGGCCCCGCGCCAGCGAGGTGGATCCGCTCGGCCTCGGGTATCGTGCCCCGCGCATCCCCGGCGCCGGCGGCATCGGGGGGCGTGAACAGATCGGTGTCCACGCCGTTCGGAATCGCGAGCAGCCGCTCGCGTGCCGAAGCGCCGAGCAGCGGCAGCAGCAGCGCGCGTTCGCGCTCGGTGACCAGACAGGCGCCGCCAACCCGCTCGAGCAGCCAGCACTCGTAGCGGCGCAGCCGACGAGCCTCGAGCCCGTGGATCCAGCGCATCGGCGCGCTGCCGGTCCGTGCGTAGTCGACGAACTTCTGCGAATCGACGTCGGTCATGTCGAGCCAGGTGCGCGCCAGCCACGCAGGCGGCACATAGGCGGCGACATTGGCCGAATGCACCAGGATCGCGTCCGGGGTGTGCTCGCGCAGCGCCGCGTCGATCGCGCGTGCGAGCCCGGCGTGCCGGAACCAGCCCACCGACAGCGGCTTGCCGGTGGCGAGTGCCTGGAGCGCGCCCGACCAGCGGTGCAGCCGCGTGCTATCGACGATGGTCGCGCCGTCGGCCAGTCCGGCGCAGCCGGTGACGGCCTGGGCGTAGTCGCCTGCCGGCGCGAAGGCGAACACCCGCACCTCGTCGCCGCGTGCTTTCAGCGCACGCAGGGCGTGGTAAGGACGCAGCGCCGCGCCGTTGTGCGGCGGCCACGGGGAACGGTTCGCGATCTGCAGGATGCGCATGGCTCGGCCCGTGAGGTTCACCCGGAAGGCGAGGCCCATGCAAGCGTGATGGGCCGGTCGGGCGAGCGCGCCGACGACCGGCCGGCTGGCGCAGCCATCGGTGGCCGGCACGGGATGCCGCCGGGCGCGGGCCAGATGCCGCCGGTGCGCGCGGGCGTGCGTCGGGTCCGGAGGATGCGGATAGTCATGCCTGAACGTGGGCCGAGGCTCCGCAGTGGGCCTGCGCCCGCACGCTGGCGCGCTGCGCTGGCTCAATGAACGTGCTGACGAGCCCCGGCACGGTGCCCGCACGTGAGAAATGCCATCGGCCCGCCCTGCGGGTCACGCTACAGTCAATTCACCCGGTCGCCCGCGATTCGATGTCCCAACTGATCCACGCCCTGCTGTTCGACCGCGCCGAGCATCAGCCCGACGCGCAGGCCCTCGGTGCCCATGGTGTGGCGATGAGCTACCGTGAACTCGCCGCGCGCACCCGCGCGTTCGCCGGGGCCGCCGTGGCTGCCGGTGTCGGGCGCCTGGACCGTGTGGCGGTGTGGCTCGACAAGCGTGTCGAGACCGTCGTGTCGATCATGGGTGCGGCCGCGGCCGGAGCGGTCTTCGTGCCGATCAACCCGGTGCTTCGCGCGGCACAGGCGGCGCACATCCTGGGCGACGCGCAGGCCCGGCTGCTGGTGACCAGCGCCGATCGGTGGGCCAGTCTGAGCCCTTGGCTCGCCACCCTGCCGGGCTTGCGCTGCGTGGTTCTCGCGCCCACCTCCCGGAGTCAGCCCGCGTCTGCCGACCCGTCATCGACCGCTGCCGCCGTCGCGGCCGACGCCGGGCCGGCGGGCGGCGATGCCGCAGGCGCACCGACAGTGCTCGATGTCGAGACCTTCATGCGCGGTCAGGGTGTCGCACCGCACCGCGTGATCGATGCCGACATGGCGGCCATTCTCTACACCTCCGGCAGCACCGGCCAGCCCAAGGGCGTGGTGCTGTCGCACCGCAATCTGGTGGCCGGCGCGCGCAGCGTGGCAGCCTACCTCGGCAATACGCCGGATGACCGCATTCTCGCGGTGCTGCCGCTGTCCTTCGACTACGGCCTGTCGCAACTCACCACCGCCTTCGCGAGCGGCGCCTGCGTGGTGCTGCACAACCACCTGCTCGCGGCCGATGTGGTGCGCGCGGTAGCGCGCGAGCGCATCACCGGCCTGGCCGCCGTGCCGCCGCTGTGGATCCAGCTGGCCGGGCTCGCGTGGCCGGCGGCGGCCGGGCAGTCGCTTCGCTACTTCACGAACTCCGGCGGCGCGATGCCGACCGCCACGCTCGCGGCGCTGCGTGCTCGCCTGCCGCGCGCTCGCCCCTTCCTGATGTACGGCCTCACCGAGGCCTTCCGCTCCACCTACCTGCCGCCCGAGGAGATCGACCGTCGACCCGACTCGATCGGCCGGGCGATTCCGAACGCCGAGGTCCTGGTCGTTCGCGCTGACGGCAGCGAGTGCGCGGTCGACGAACCCGGCGAGCTGGTGCACCGCGGCGCGCTGGTGGCTTTGGGCTACTGGAATGATCCGCAGCGCACCGCCGAGCGCTTCCGGCCGCTGCCCGGGCAGCGGCCGGAGCTGGTGCTGCCGGAGCTTGCGGTGTGGTCGGGCGACACCGTCCGTCGCGATGCCGAGGGTTTTCTCTACTTCATCGGGCGTCGCGACGAGATGATCAAGACTTCCGGTTACCGGGTCAGCCCGACCGAGGTGGAGGAGGTTCTCTATCGCAGTGGCCGGGTGGCCGAGGCTGCGGCCTGCGGGGTCGCGCACCCGGTGCTCGGGCAGGCGATCGTCGTCGTGGCGCAGCCAGCGCCCGGCGCGACGGCCGACAGTGCCGCGCTGCTCGCGCTCTGCCGCGAGACGCTGCCCGGTTACATGCTGCCGACGCGTATCGACTGGTGCGATGCCCCGCTGCCGCGCAACGCCAATGGCAAGATCGATCGCCGCTTGCTCGCCGAGCAGCGAGCTCACCTCTTCGCGCAGGCCGCATGAGTGCGATCACCTTCGCGCAGCATGCGCCGATCGAGGCCTTCGGGCGCGTGCATGGCGAGCTCGCCTTTGGCGCGATGCCGCTGTCGCGACTGGCCGAGCAGGTCGGCGCCACGCCCTTCTATGCCTATCACCGCGCGGCAATCCGCGACCGGGTGGCGCAGCTGCGCCTGGCGCTGCCCGTGGCGGTGCGGGTGCACTACGCGATCAAGGCCAACCCGATGCCGGCGCTGGTGAACCTGCTCGCAAGCCTCACCGACGGGCTCGATGTCGCGTCGGCCGGCGAGATGCAGGTCGCCCTCGACACCGGGGTCGCGCCGGTCGATATCGGCTTCGCCGGGCCGGGCAAGCGCGCCGACGAAATCGCCCGCGCGGTGGCCGCCGGGGTCACGATCAGCCTGGAGTCGGAGGCGCAGTTCGACAGTGCGCTGGCAGCGGGTGAGCGGCTCGGCGTGGCGCCGCGGGTGGCCATCCGCGTCAACCCGGCCTTCGAGCTCAAGGCAGCCGGCATGAAGATGGGTGGCGGTCCACGGCCCTTCGGTGTCGACGAGGCGCTGGTGCCCGCGCTCGCGGCGCGTGTCGAGGCGGCGGGGCTGCGTCTTCACGGGCTGCACATCTATGCCGGGTCGCAGAACCTGAGCGCCGCGGCCCTCGTGCAGGCGCAGCGGCAGTCCTTCGAGCTCGCGTGCCGCCTTCACGACGGCCTGTCCGGGGGGATCGACTGGCTCAACCTCGGCGGCGGCTTCGGCGTGCCCTATTTCCCGGCCGAGCGGTCGCTCGATCTGCTGCCGATCGGCCAGTGTCTGGCCGAGCTCGCCGAGCGGGCTGCCACCATGCTGCGAGCCCCGCTGATCCTCGAGCTCGGCCGCTGGCTGGTTGCCGAGGCCGGGGTCTATGTCTGCCGCGTGCTCGAGCGCAAGATCTCGCAGGGTCAGGTCTTCCTGGTCACCGACGGGGGCCTGCATCACCACCTCGCTGCCTCGGGGAATTTCGGCCAGGTGATCCGGCGCAACTACCCGGTCGCCATCGCCAACCGGCTCGATGCGCCCTGTGACGAGGTGCAGACCGTGGTCGGACCCTTGTGCACGCCCCTCGACGTGCTGGCCGATCGCATGCCGCTTGCGCGCGCGCAGCCGGGTGATCTGGTCGCGGTGTTCCGCTCGGGCGCCTATGGCCGAAGCGCGAGTCCCGCAGGCTTCCTGTCGCATCCGCCGGCGCGCGAGGTGCTGGTATGAGCGCGTCGTCGAGCGGCCGCGCGCCGCCCTGGCTCGAGGCGAGCCTGGGCGGGGGAGCGTCGGCGCGGTTGCAGGCAGGCGGGCTTCAGGCCTTCGAGGGTGAAGGCCGTCCGGATGAGGCGCTCATCGCGGGTTTCGGCCGACTGCGTCTGCTCGACGACGATCACGCGGCGCTTGCGCGGCGCGACGGGACGGCGACGGCGCTGCGTCAGGCGTGGCGGCGGCACGGCGAGGCCTTGCCGTCCCACCTCGATGGCGAGTACGCCGTCGCGCTCTGGGATCCCGGGCGCCGTTGCGGTCTGTTCGCGGTCGACCGTTTCGCGAGTCAGCCGCTCTACTGGGGTGAGCATGCCGGACGACTTGCCGTGGCCACGCGGCCGGCGCGGGTCTGCGCGCTGCTCGGCCTGGAGGCCGCGCTCGATCTGCGCGCAGTCCATGCCTTCGTTCACTTTCACGTGATTCCGGCGCCGCTGTCGATTCATCGCGGGGTGTCTCGGCTCGACCTGGGTTGTGCGCTGCGGGTGGAGGGCACGCGGGCGACCGCGCTGCGCGTCTGGCAGCCGCGCTTCGAGGAGCCGCAGGCCTTCGATGCGGCTGCGGCCCGCGAGGGTTTTCTCGGTGCCCTGCGCCAGGCGGTCGCCGAATCCGCCGACGGGGTGCCCGAGTCCGCGCTCGGCTGCTTCCTGTCGGGTGGCACCGACAGTTCGACGATCGCCGGCCTGCTCGCGCGCTCGAGGGTCAGGCCGGTCAGGACCTTCTCGATCGTCTTCGACCGGGCGAGCCACGACGAGCGGCACTGGTCTCGGCTGGCCGCCGCGCACTTCGGCACCGATCATCACGAGCATCTGCTGACGCCGCCGCAGGCCGAGGCCACGCTCGATGCGATCGCCACTGCCTTCGAACAGCCCTTCGGCAACGCCTCGGCGGTGCCCACGCTCGCCTGCGCGCGCATCGCCCGCGAAGCCGGCGTCACGCGGCTGCTCGGCGGTGATGGCGGCGACGAACTCTACGGCGGCAACGAGCGCTACGCGACCCAGTGGCTGTTCGCCCAGTACGCCCGCCTGCCGAGCGCGGCGCGCGAGCGCCTGCTCGAGCCGCTGCTGTTCGGCCCGCTCGGTGGGGCGGATGCCTGGCTGCTGCGCAAGGCGCGCAGCTACGTCGAGCAGGCGCGCCTGCCACTGCCCGACCGACTCGGTGCCCGGCACAATCTGCTGAACCTGTTTGGCGCGCAGTCGGTGCTCGCCGATGAAGTACTTGCCGCCGCGTTCGATCCGCTCGCCTTCGAGCGCGAGGTCTGGTCGCGCTGCGATGCGGCCGCGACGCTGAACCGGCTGCTCGCCTACGACTTCAAGTTCACGCTGGCCGACAGTGACCTGCCGAAGGTCACGCGGATGTGCCACGCGGCTGGCCTCGAGGTGGCGTTTCCGATGCTCGCGCACCCGGTCTGCGAGCATTCGCTGCGGCTGCCCGCCAGCCAGAAGCTGCGCGGTCGTCGTCTGCGTCATTTCTTCCGGGAATCGCTGCGCGGTTTCCTGCCCGATGCGATCATCGACAAGCCGAAGCATGGCTTCGGGATGCCCTTCGGCGACTGGTTGCTGACGCAACCGAAGCTCGCCGACCGTGCCCATGATGCGCTGTTCGGCCTCGAGAGACGAGGCCTGCTGAGACGCGGATTCGGCGCCCGGCTGCACCGCGAGCTGCGCCACGGCCACGCCAGCTACTACGGCACGATGGTGTGGGTGCTGATGAGTCTCGAGCTCTGGATCCGGGCGCAGGCCGACGCCCGCCAGCCGATGGCCGAGGCGCTGTGAGCCCGATCGAGGCGATGCTGCTGCGCGCTGCCACCGCGGTCCTGGCGCCCGCCGGCGCACGCGCGCGGCTCAGTGCCTTCGTCTTTCATCGGGTGCTCGAGAACCCCGATCCGCTGCTGCCCGACTTGCCGGATCGCGCCGCCTTCGCGCGCGTGCTCGACTGGATCGGCGCGCAGTTCCGCGTGCTGTCGCCGTGGCAGGCCTGCGAGGCCCTTGCCGCGGGCACGCTGCCCTCGCGTGCGGCCATGCTGACCTTCGACGATGGCTATCGCGACAACGTCGAGCTCGCGCTGCCCTGCCTGCAGGCGCGTGGCTGGCAGGCCGCATTCTTCGTGGCCACCGGCTATCTCGGCGATGGCGCGATGTTCAACGACAGGGTGATCGAGGCCCTCCGCGCCACGCGAATGATGCGGCTGCCTCGCGCGGTACTCGGGCCGGCGCCGGCAGCCGACCGATCGCTTCTGCCCGCCGATCTTCCCCTCGAGACGCTCGCGCAGCGCCGCGCCGCGATCGACGCGGTGCTCGCCGCGGTCAAGCCGCTGCCACTGGCGGCGCGCGACGAGGCCGTGGCCCGCCTCGAGGATGCGCTGGGTTGCGGACTGTCCGCGTCACCGATGATGAGCGAGGCGCAGCTCGCGCTGCTGCATCGCGCCGGCATGACGATCGGCGGACACACCCGCTCGCATCCGATCCTCGCCGCGCTGGCGCCCGCGACCGCCCGTGCCGAGATCGAGGCCGGGCGCGACGACCTGCGCTCGATCGTGGGCGAGGCGCCTCGGCTTTTCGCCTACCCGAACGGACGCGCTGGCCAGGACTGGTGCGCCGAGCATGCGCGGATGGTGCGCGAGGCCGGTTTCGCCTTCGCGTTCACCACCGACGCCGGCACTGCCGGCCATGCGGCCGATCCGATGGCGCTGCCCCGTTTCACGCCCTGGGACCGCGAGCGCCGTCGCTTCCAGACACGCGCGGCGCTGAACCTGCTTTGCCGCCGCACCGCGCCGCGCACCGGCTCGGCGGCGCAGGCCCGGCGGCACGACGCGCTGCGCGGCGTCTGAGTCAACCGGAGGCGAGCGACGATGGCCCTGCGCGACATTCTGCTCACGCTGCTGCTGGTGGGCGCACTGCCCGCGGCATTTCGCTGGCCTTTCGTGGGTTTCTGCGTCTACGCGTGGCTCGGGCTGATGAACCCGCACCGGCTTTCCTGGAGCTTCGCCTACGACATGCCCTGGGCGCAGGTCTACGGTGTCACCGCGCTGCTGTCGCTGGTCTGGGAGCGCGAGCGGCAGCTCGGCATGGCCATCGGACGTTTCGGGCTGGTGATCGCCTATCTGCTCTGGATGGGCGTGACCACGGCCTTCGCGCTCGAGCCCGAACGCGCCCAGTTGCGCATCGTCGAGGTGTTCAAGATCTATCTGATGGCGATCGCCACGCTCGCGATGCTGACCTCCGAGCGGCGGATCCGGATCTTTCTGACGGTGGCGGTGCTGTCGGTGGCCTTCTTCGGGATCAAGGGCGGCCTGTTCACCCTCGCCACCGGCGGTGCCTTTCGGGTCTGGGGTCCGCCGGGCAGCGTGATCGAGGACAACAACCAGCTGGCGGTGGCGCTGACGATGACCGTGCCGCTGATGGTCTGGCTTGCCCGCGTCGACGGCCGCCGCTGGGCACGGTTGGGCCTGTATGCGGCGATCGGTCTCGTGGTCGCGTCGATCCTCGGCTCGCACTCGCGCGGTGCGCTGGTCGCGATCATCGCGATGAGCGGCTTTCTGGTGCTCAAGAGCGAGCGCAAGCTGCTGTTCGGCGTCGTGTTCGCCTTCGGGGCCGGGCTGGCCACGATGCTGATGCCCGATCACTTCTGGGAGCGGATGTCGAGCATCAAGCGCTACCAGGAGGATGCCTCGGTGCAGGGGCGGCTGAATGCCTGGACGACCGCGGTGCGCATTGCCGATGCCCGACCCACCGGCGGCGGCTTCGACTACACCGGCGCGCGCAGTTTCGCAGCCTGGGCGCCCGACCCGGCGAATGTGAAGAGCTCGCACAGCATCTACTTCCAGTCGCTGGGTGAACATGGCTGGCCGGGGCTCGCGATGTTTCTCGGCTTCTGGCTGCTGACCTGGCTGGCCTGCCGGCGGGCGCTGCGGCACTGGCGCAAGGACCCCGGACGCGCGCATCTCGCCTCGCTCGCGGCGATGCTGCAGGTCTCGCTGGTGGGCTATCTCGCGGGCGGGGCCTTCGTGAACATCGGTTACTGGGACTTCCCGTTTTATCTTGCGGCGATCGCCTTCGCCCTGGTGGCGCTCGGCGAACGCGAGGCGGGCCGGGCCGGGGTCGCCCTCGCGCCGTCCACGTCGCGGCCGCTGGTCCGGGGAGCGCATGCGCTGCGTTGAGGCTGCCGGCTGCCGGCTGTGTGCGGGGCCGCTGCGCGATGGCTTGACCGCCCATGAGCAGCATCTCGGGCTGGGCGAGGCCTTCACCTACGCGCGCTGCGATGCCTGCGATCTGGTTCAGCTGGTCGACGAGCCCGCCGACATGGGCCGCTTCTATCCCGAGGGCTATTACGCCTGGTCGGGCGCCCGGGTTGCGACCCCATCCGTGGAGCCGGCGCGGACCCGGCTCGCACGGCGCCTGATCGCACGCGCGCTGCTGCGCGGCGGCCCGGCGGCAGCGCTCGCCCGTCGCGCGCGTCCTTGGCTGGCGGCGGACTTTCCGCCCTGGCTCGCCGGGCTGGGCGACGCGCTCGGCCTGCGTCTCGGAACGCCGGTGCTCGATGTGGGCTGTGGTGCCGGCGCGCACCTGCGCGCGATGGCGCGTTTCGGCTTTCGCCGGCTGGCGGGTGTCGATGCCTTCCTGCCGGGTGAGCGTGAAGCCGCGCCCGAGGTGCCGATACGCTGCGGCACCATCGAGACCGAGTCGGCATGCTACGGGCTGGTGATGTTCCATCACTCGCTCGAGCACATGGCCGATCCGCTGGGCGCGCTGCGCGCGGCGCGCGAGCGGCTGCTGCCCGGGGGACGGCTGCTGGTGCGCATCCCGGTGCTGGGTGCGGCCTGGCGGCAGTACGGCGCCCACTGGGTTCAGCTCGACGCGCCACGCCATCGCTTTCTGTTCGGCGTCGAGGGTTTCATGCGGGCTGCGGCCGGGGTCGGGCTGGATACCCTGGCCGTGCGCTGGGATTCGACGGCCTTTCAGTTCTGGGGCAGCGAGCAGTACCGGATGGGCCTTGCGCTGGCGGCACCCGGGTCGCATGCCCGCGAGCCCGCCCGTTCGCCCTTCGATGCCGCCCGGCTCGCGGCATGGCAGGCCGATGCCGAGCGGCTCAACGCGGCCGCAGACGGTGATCAGGCCTGCTTCGTGCTGCGTCCCGCGACCAGTGCATCAGCGGCACCAGCATCCGCCATGCGAGCGTTGCCCAGCCAGGGTGGAAGTGCCGCGCGTACTGCAGGTGCTTCTCGAGGTTGAGGGCGAGCAGCGCCTGCAGCACCGCGCGCGTGCGTGGCAGCCCGGGCTGGCGCAGCAGCCATCGGCTCATCGCCAGGACCGGAAAGAGCCGGTGCAGCGCGCTGCCGGCATCCTCGCGCACCATCGCCAGATAGCGCTCGCTGGGCGTCTTGTCGCGCACCATCAGCACCTCGGGCACTTCGGCATGACCGCCGAAGCGCAGCGTCGCCGCTGAAAATCCCCAGTCCCAGGCGTGGAAGGTGCTCGCCGGAAATGAGCGTTGCGCGGCAGCGGTGCGAAAGACCCCGTACATGCGGCTGTTGTCGGCGGGATCGGCGAGGAAGGCCGCGAGGTTTTCGGCTGGCGTACCGGTCAGCGCGAAGGTGCCCTGCGCCAGCCCGAGCGCGCGGCCCTCGCGCTCGAAAGCCACGCGCGGTACGGCGGCGACCAGACCGGGGTGGGCGTCAAGCTCGGCCACGCAGGCGGTGGCAAAGCCCGGGAGCCAGCGATCATCGCCGGCTGCCCACATGACGTAGTCGCTGCGTGCCTGCGCGAGCAGCCAGCCGAAGTTGCCGTAGCGCAGATTGCGCGGCTGGCGCACCACGCGCACTCGGGGATCGCGCCCGGCGATTGCCGCGCAGATCGCGGCGGTGTCGTCGAGCGAGCCGTCGTCGGACACCAGGATGGCGAGATCGCCGAGATCCTGCGCGAGCAGCGAGGTGAGCGCGCGCGCGATGGTGTCGGCGTTGTTCCAGGCGGGCACACCGATGGTCAGGCGCGGCACGGTGCCGCCTGCTGTCAGGATCGCGGGGCTGCCACGGGTCGGGGTGCTCGGGGTGTTCATGATCCCGCGGGCTCAGGCCCGGGCTGCCGGTGCCGTGCCACGGCGTGCGAGCAGTCGGGCGACATCGTCACGCAGCGGATGGCCGAGCCGGGCTGCCAGGCCGATCATGCCGATCACGAGGACCGCGAAGCCGAGCGCCAGCATCCGTAGCGCATCCCAGCTATCGTCCAGCGGCAGCAGTCGTGCGGCGCTGGCCGCGGCCAGCGCCGGCAGCACCGCGCGCAGCGACGGTGAACAGGCCTGCACCAGATCCGTCAGCCGGATGCCGGTGGCCGTGCGCAGGGCATGCTGGTAGGCAGCCACGTGCAGCAGACCCGCCGCGGCGATCAGCAGCGCCACGGCCAGCAGGCCGAAGCGCGCGCCGATCGCCACCGCCGCCACGGTGGCCACCAGTCGCACCAGTGCGATCCACAGCATCGCGCCGGCTCGTCCGGTGCCGGTAAGCAGGGCCGGTGCGAGATACCACGGGATCGCGCCTGCGAGGCCGGTGGCGAGCACGGCCAGCACCGGCGCGCAGTCCGCCCAGACCGGACCGAAGAGCAGGCGCACCAGCGCGTCGGCGAACAGGGCGGTGAACAGGAACAGCGCCAGCGGCAGCGCCGCCAGCCGCGCCAGAAAGCCGAGGTAGGTGGCGCGCAGCGCCGCCGGTTCGCGATCGCCTCGCGCGAACACCGGCCGAGCCACACGCACGAAACCCGTCACGAGCACCTCATGGGCCGCCAGTGCGAGGCTTTGGCCGCGCCCGAAGAGACCGAGCGCCGCAAAGCCGAGGCTGCGCGGGATCAGCAGGTCGGGCGCGCGCGCGGCGAGCTGTTCGATCAGGTAGCTCGCGGTCATTGTCGAACAGAAGCGCAGCAGGCGGCGAAGCTCGCCCAGCCGCGGTCGCAGCAGCAGATCGCGTGGCCGCAGCACGCCGTAGCCGGCGATCGTCGCGAGGTTGCCGGCGACCGCGCCCCAGGCGAGGCTCGCGGTCGAGTGGCCGGTCGCGGCCAGTGCGACGGTCGTGCCGACCGCGGCGAGGGTGCTGGTGATCTGCACCGCGGCCAGCCGCCCGTAGGCGAGCTCGCGCTCGAGCAGGGTGGCGCAGGCCGCACCCACGGGCGCCAGCACGAAGGCCAGTGCGAGGATGCGCATCACCGGCGCGACCTCGGGTTCCCGGTAGAGGGCGGCAACGGCATCGGCGCCGAGCCAGAGCACGGCCGCGAGCAGCCACGCCACCAGCAACGCCAGCCCGTGGGCGGCACGCAGCAGCTCGCGATCGAGGGTACGCTCCTGCACCAGGAAGTCGCCGATGCCGAATTGCCGCAGCACCTGGGCGATCGCCACCAGACTGGCGGCCAGCGAGAACACGCCCACTTCCGCCGGCGACAGCAGCCGTGCGATCACCACCGAGGCGCCGAACTGCAGCACGAAGGCGACCAGGCGTTCGCCCACGGAAAAGAGCGTGGCGCGCGGCACCGTGCCGATCATGGCCGTGCCTCCGGCGGCGCGGGCGACCGGTGGCACACGAAAAGCTTCTCGCCGGGCAGCAACGCGTGTGCAACCACCGCCGGCCCCTCGGCCGTGATCTCGTCGATGCGGGCAAAGCCCGCGGCGCGGAGTCGGTCGCGGACGTCGCGCCCGTACCAGCGCACATGATCGAAGCGGCCGAAGTGCAGCGAGCGTTCGGCCTGCGAGCGCAGCGAGGGGTCCTCGTAGGTCTGGGCCCAGCCCTCGACGATCGGCACCGAGCACACCAGCCGTCCGCCCGGCGCGAGGATCCGGTGCAGCTCGGCCATCGCGCGCCGGTCGTCGACATGCTCGAGCACATGGTTGCACAGGATCGAGCCCACGCCGCCATCAGGCAGGCCGGTGGCTTCGATGTTCAGCCTCAGGTCGGCCGGCGCGAAAAGATCCGCCGTGCGGTAATCGCCGAGCAGCGGGCGCAGCCGCTGCTCGAGCACCCGCTCGGGGGCGAAATGCAGCACCGGCCCGGGCAGTCGCGCCGGGTCGGCGCCAAACCACAGCCAGAACAGCCGGTGACGCTCGAGCGATCCGCAGCCGGAGCAGGCGGCATCGATGCGCGGCGGCCGGCCGAAGTGCGTGAACAGGCCGCGGTGATCGCAGATCGGGCAATGGCGCGGATGCGTCGGGCGCACCGCCGCGAGCAGTGCCTCCTTCTCGGCCTCACGGCGGCGCCATGCGCGCAGCGCCGGCGGCACCAGCGGCCGCAGCCACCCCGGTACGCCTGGCAGCTTCATGCCGCCTCCGGAGCCAGGGGCGCGGGTGCCGGCAGCGCAAGGCCGAGTGCGGCGGCGATCGCGACCGCATTGCGCGTCCAGTCCCAGTGGCGCGCGATGGCGGCGTTGCCGCGCGCCGCGGCGATGCGCGCGGGATCGGCGCTCCGCTCGAGCGCGTGCGCCAGCTCCCGCGCGTCGCCAGCGCGATAGCGCTCGTTGACACCGGTGGCCAGCAGCGGCCCGACGCAACCGGTGTCGGGGCCCACCACCAGCTTGCCGAAGCTCATGCCGAGCACCGCGACGCCCGAGTTGAGCACCTGACGGTGGGCGAGTACCACCGCGTCGGCCGCCGCCATGACGTCGCGGATCTCGTCATCGGGAACATGCCGGAACACGCAGTGAATGCGTCGCGAGAAGCGCTTGATCCAGGCCATGCGCAGCCGCTCGGCCAGCGGCTGGCGACCGGGGGCGATCGCGTAGCTGCCGGCGATCACGAGATGCTTGCGCGGCACCCGCGCGGCCGCGAAGCCGTCGAGCAGCAGATCGAGGCCCTTGTAGCCACGCACCAGGCCGAAGTGCAGGAAGACCGTGGCGTTGGTTGGCAGACCCAGGCGGGCGCGGGTCGCCGCACGGTCGCCGCCCTGCGGATAGCCGGCGAAGTGGCCATGCGGTGCAACGATCTCGGCCGCGGCAACCGAGCCATAGCGCTCGCGCAGCAGCGTACGCGAGGCCTCGCCGTGGTGAATCAGCAGATCGGCGCGCGCGATCAGCGCCCGGTAGACCGCGTGGTCAAGCGGATCGTCGGGATGGTCGTGCGGGGCGAGGTTGTGGATCGTCCAGGCCAGACGTGCGCCGCCCGCCTTCAGGGCATCGAGTCGCGCAAGGAAGGCCTCGGCTCGCGGCGCGACCGGCCCGGCGCCATGCCAGCGGTAGAGCTCCTCCGGCCACTGCAGATGCACGAGCACGGGCGCAGTCCCGGCCTCGAAGAAGGCCTGCGGCCCCTGGGTCACCCGAAAGCCGAGCGACCGCCAGGCACCCGCGGTCTCGTCGACATAGCGGTTGCGCGCAATGCCGTGGGGCAGCAGCACCAGGCTGCCGGGATCGACGCTGGCCGCGGCGCTCACCCCATGGCTCCGGGTCGGGGGCTCACGGCGTCGTGCCTGGGCGTGTATCGCGGGGCCCGCCCGCGGTTCGACCGCGGTCGAGCAGCACCTGCGCGAGCGTCAGCGGCGCGAGCGCCACGATCGCCGGATCGAAGGCCACGATGTCGCGCAGCAGCGCGAGCGACACCGGTCGGCGCCGGCGCAGCCGGTGCAGCAGGTCGCGCACCACGTTGCGCTGAAGGTGCCGGATGGTACGGCGATTGGCCGCGCGCTCGGCCTCGCTCAGGCGGTAGAAGCGGGGCACCGAGGTCCAGACGAAGAGTTCGTTGCGCAGGCGTTGCAGCGAGCGTTCGGTACCCCAGCCCGCCCCCTGGTAGATGTTGATGCCCTCGCCGTTGTCGGCGTCGACGCTGGTGGAGAACACGAAGCGGGCGCCACGCTCGCCGAGGTCCATCCAGAAGAAGAAGTCCTGGCCGTTGTAGAAGGCCTCGCGAAAACGCAGCCCGGGGTGACGGTCGAAGCGGTAGACCACGGTCGAGGTCTGGATCACGCCACCGCCGTCGCGCAGGATGTGCGCAAGCGGCGACACGCCGAGCTCGAAGCAGCCCGCCGCCTGCGGCAGCGGCGCGAGTGCGTCGGGGTCGAGCGCACCGATGCGCGCGAAGTTCGTGGTGCCCGGAAAATTGAAGGAGCACCAGTCGGCGAAGTAGGCGTCATGCCCGCCGGCGAGCGCATGCTCGGCCTGCGCGAGATGGTGCGCTCGCCAGGTGTCGTCGGAGTCGAGGAAGGCGACCAGGCGCGTACCCGCTGGCACATGGTCGAGCGCGCGGTTGCGCGCCGCGCCTGCACCGGCGTTGGCCTGTTCGACCAGACGCGTGCGTGCGCGCCAGGCCGGCGGCAGCATGGCAATTTCGTCGCGAGCCGGCACCGGCGAGCCGTCGTCGACGACGATGGCGAGCACCCGTTCGCCGAGGGTCTGGGTGAAGGCCGAGTCCAGCGCGGCCGCGAGCAGCCCCGGCTTGCGCTGGAAGAAGGGGGTGATGACCGCGATCGGTCCGCCGGTGTCGTTCATGGCACGTGCACCGCGCAGGTCGGGTGCGGGGTTGCGGGCAGCGCGGCCGGGCGACCCGGCAGGCAGGCGCGCGCGAGCAGCTGCCAGCTGCCGCGGTTCGAGGGATCGAGACGGATCGCGCGCCATAGCGATCGCGCCCCGATCGCGCGGCTGCCGGCCTGCAGATGCAGGGCGCCATGCCCCTGCCAGTCGCGGGCCCGCCGCTGGCGGAAGGCCCGTGGATCCGGGGTGCGGCCGTCGGGGCCGCGCATGCCCCAGCGCGCGATCGCGCGCTGCAGCACGATCTCCGACCAGTTCTCCGCACGCGGCTGGCGCGAACCCTGGCTGAGGTGCTGCCGGTAGGCGACCAGCGGTGCGGCCAGGTAGGCGAAGGGCGACAGGCGCGCAGCGCGCAGCCACCAGTCCCAGTCCTCGCCATAGGGCAGGGCCTCGTCCCAGTCGCCGATCGCCTCGGCCAGGCTGCGCTCCACCAGCGCGGTGCTGGTCAGCACGCAGGACTGCAGCAGCATCTCGTGGTAGATCCAGCCATCGAGGCGGGGGTTCGGCGCGCTGCCGTCGCGGTCGTCGAGCAGGGCGAGCGGATCGTGGTGCCGGCCCTCGGCATCGGGCAGCCAGAAGCGTGCGCCGGTGGCCCCCAGCCTTGCCGGCGCCCGTTCGGCCAGCGCAGCGAGCTGCCACGCGAGCTTGGCCGGGTGCCAGATGTCGTCCTGATCACAGAAGGCGATCCAGCGGCCACGGGCGGCATGCATCCCGACATTGCGGGCGCTCGACACGCCGCCCTGCGACTTGGTCAGCACCCGCACCCTGGCATCGCACAGGGCCTCGCAACACGCCGCCGAGTCGTCGCGCGAGCCGTCGTCGACGACGATCACCTCGAGGGCGACTTCGCGCTGCGCGAGGATCGCGCGCACGGTCTGCCCGATCAGCGCGGCGGCATTGTGGACCGGCACCACCACCGACACCTCGGGGTTCGCCTTCATCGTGCGCTCCCTGCGGCGAGCGGCTGGCGGCGCAGACGCGCCGCCGCGGCGGCGAGTTCCGGCCACAGGGGATGCCCGACCCGTCGCAGCATGCCCAGCCACGCAAGCGAGGCCAGCGGTGCGGCCAGGGCGAGCGCGGCGATCGGCGCCTCGGGCATTGCCCGCGCGAGCAGCCAGGCCGGCAGCACCGAGCCCGCGCAGACCAGCGCGGTCGACAGGCTCGGGGCGAGCACCCGCAGCCAGTCGCGGGGATCGAGCCCGGCGCGATGGCGCAACACCCGCAGCACCAGACCCGCCGTGAGCAGGGCGCTGAGGATCGCACCCAGCGCCGCTCCGGCCAGACCGAACGGAATGATCAGCAGAAGGCCGGGCAGCCGCAACAGCTGCGCGATCGCGAGGGTACGGCTGGCGCGCGCCAGTTCGCCGCGCGAGACCAGCAGGTCCTGCCAGGAACTGAAGGCAAGCTCGATGCAGGCGGCCACGCACAGCATCGCCACCAGCGGTGCCGCCGGTCCCCAGGCCGGGCCGTAGAGCAGCGCGATCACCGGCTCGGCCAGCAGCGCCAGCACCGCCAGGAAAGGCCAGCCTGCGCCGGTGAGCATGGCCTGCACGCGCAGGAATCGGCGTGACGGTGGTTCGGCGGCGCGGGCGTCGGCGGCATAGGCCGCCAGCGTGATCGGCGAGAGCGCCCGGCTGGCAAGGCTGCCGAAGAGCTCCACCAACCCTGCGGCACGGCTGTACCACGCGGTGGGCTCGAGTCCCGCGAAGCGGCCGATCGCCAGCTCGTTCAGCGAGCGTCCGGCCTGGGTGAGCGCCGACAGGCTGGCCACCTGCGCACCGAAGCCGGCCATCGACGCCCACTGGCCACGCCATTCGCCGGGGACCACCGCGAAATCGAGATCCGCCGGACGGGTGAGCAGCGCCACGACCACCGACACCGCCACCCCTGCGATCGAGGCGGCGACCAGGCTCATGAAGCCCCAGCCAGCCAGTGCCGCACCAACCGCCACCACCGCGTGCACGAGCTGCGACAGCAGGCTCGCGGCCACCATCGGGCGGGTGTCGAGGCGGCGCTGCGCCGCCGCCAGGCATACCGCCCCGAAGGGCATGATCATCAGGCTGAGCGACATCCAGCGAATCGCTTCGCCGACGCGCGGATCGCGGTAGGCCTGGGCGATGATCTCGCTCGCCCCGAACATGACGACGGCCACGCTCCACGACACCAGCACATTGAGCCAGAGCGCGGCACGTCGTCGCGCCGGTGCCTCGTCGGCGGCGCGCACCAGGTACTCGCCGATGCCGAAATCGCGGATCCGGCCGGCGAGCGCCATCACCAGCGACGCCAGCGTGAAGACGCCGATGTCGGCGGGCGCCACCAGCCTGGCGACCGCGATCGAGGCGCCGAACTGCAGGGCCGTGCCGAGCACGCCATCGGCGAGACTCAGGCTGACAGAGCGGCGAAGAGGGCTCATCGGCGGCAGTCGGTGCGGGGCGCGCGGGGCCAGGGCAGGCGAGGCCGGCGCTCAGTTGAGCGCTGCCAGGCGCTGCAGGGCGGCATCGAGCTCCGCGGGATTCGTGACGATGCCGCGTGCACGGCCGAGCACCGCGTCGGCCTCGGCCGCGCGGCCGGCGCGGCGAAGTTCCCAGGCCAGTCGTGCATGGCCCTCGGCAAGATCCGGGAAGCGTTCGACGAACTCGACGGTGCTGTCGAAAGCCTCGCGGCTGCGACCGACGAGGCGCAGCGTGTCGAGACGGCGCAGCATCACCATCGGCAGCAGCGGAAAATCGGGCGGCGACTGCCGGATCACATAGTCGAGCTCGACAACCATCCGTCGGGCGAGGTCCCGGCGGCGTGTTGTCGTCGTGCCATGGCGGTTGTACTCGAGCGACTGGCGCAGCGCGTTGCAGTAGTGGTGCATGTGCGACCAGCCGTCGCCGTAGCGCGCCAGCAGCGACCGATAAATGTCCGGTCGCGCCATCGAGTGCGCGGTGCCGTTGGTGAACAGGCACTCCTGCGGCAGCAGGCGATCCTCGGCGCGGATCGGCAGCTTGCCGCGCGGGCGCATGCCCGCCGGGTCCTGCGCCGCGGGTGTGCCTGGTGCGTCGGCAGTGGCACCCGGCGAGGGGGCCGACGGCGCCGTGCTTGCCGGACCGCCATCCGGCGCGGCGCCGCTGGCCGCTGCCCGCAGGTCCGGGGCAAGCAGCGCCAGGGCGAGCGCTGCCGCCGGGAGCGTGATCCCTCGGAGACGCTTCATCCGGTCACCTCCTCGAAGCGCGCGAAGGCGCCCAGCAGCCACAGCGCGGAACTGCGATCGCGCCGGCCGCTGTGATGCTCCTCGTGCAGACGTCGTTCGGCCTGGCCGGGCACCGCGGCGCGCAGCGCCGATCCTTCGCGGCTGGCGCCCGTCTGGAGCCCCTGATGCAGCCAGCTCGCCATCGGGACCGCGAACCCCATCTTCGGCCGGTGCAGCAGGTCGGCGGGCAGGTATGGCGACCACGCCTCCTTGAGCACGATCTTGCCCTGCGTCGGCGTAGCCTTGAGCGCCTGCGGAAGTCGTGCAGCCCACTCGACGAGTTCATGGTCCATCAGCGGTTCGCGCACCTCCAGCCCGTGCGCCATGCTCGCGCGGTCGACCTTGGTATTGATGTCGCCGGGCAGGTAGGTCTTCATGTCGAGGTACTGCAGCAGGGCGAGCGGCTGGTCGGTCGGTGCATGGGCGGCATGACGCCTGAACACCTCGATGGCGCGGTAGCCGCCGAGGCGCCGCAGGAAGTCGGGCGAGTAGAGCGCCACCCGTTCCTCCTCGCGAAGTACCGAGACCGAGTGGCAGTAGGCCTCGAGGGCGTTGCGTGCAAGCGCCTGCAGCGTGGTCTTCGCGCGCAGAGGTCGCGGCAGCGCATCGAGCTTGGGCCAGATCGCCCCGAGCGGGCCGAAGACCGCGCGCCGCAGTCCCGCCGGCAGCAGCCCGCGCAGCCGCTCCTCCATCAGGTGCAGCCGGTAGCGCCGATAGCCGCCGAACACCTCGTCGCCGCCATCGCCCGACAGCGCCACCGTGACCCGCTGGCGTGCCAGCCGGCACACCCGCCAGGTGGGCAACGCCGAGCTGTCGGCGAAAGGCTCGTCGAAAAGACCGGCGAGCTGCTCGACCAGCCCGGGCTGGGCGTCATCGACGGTCTCGGTCTGGTGATCGGTGCGGTACTGCGCGGCGACCCGGGCCGCGTAGCGGCTTTCGTCGAAGGCCGCGTCGGCAAAGCCGATCGAGCAGGTGCGAACCGGGGCGGGCGAGAGTTGCGCCATCGTCGCGACCACCACGCTCGAGTCGACGCCCCCTGACAGAAACGCCCCCAGCGGTACGTCGGCGACCATCCGGATGCGCACCGCCTCGGTCACGCGTTCGCGCAGCTCCACCGCCGCCTCGGCCAGCGTGAGCGAGGCGTCGGGCTCGAACCGCGGCTCCCAGTAGCGCGTGATGCGCGGGCCGGACTCGCCCACCCGCCAGCGCATCGTGTGGCCCGGCTCGAGCTTGAAGGATTCGCGATAGATCGTGCGCGGATCCGGCACGTAGCCGAAGGCGAAGTACTCCTCGATCGCGTAATCGCACAAGCCATGGTCGAAGCCCGGCAGCAGCGTCAGCGCCTTCAGTTCCGAGGCGAAGGCCACGGTGCCATCGGCGAGCCTCGCCCAGAAAAGCGGCTTGACGCCGAGGCGATCGCGCGCCAGAAAGAGCGTTCGCTGGCGGCGATCCCAGATCGCGAAGGCGAACATCCCGCGCAGCCGACGCACGCAGTGCTCGCCCCACTGCTCCCAGGCGTGCACCAGCACCTCGGTGTCGCTGCGGGTGCGCAGCCGATGGCCGGCAGCGGCGAGCTCGGCGGCGAGTTCGCGGTGGTTGTAGATCTCGCCATTGAAGACCACCAGCACGCTGTCGTCCTCGTTGCCCATCGGCTGCGCGCCGCCGGCGAGATCGACCACCGCCAGACGCCGGTGACCCAGCGCGACATGCGGCTCGACATGGTGCCCCTCGCCGTCCGGGCCGCGATGGGCGATCGCGTCGGTCATGCGCCCGAGCAGCGCGCGATCGAAGACCCGTGGCGCATCGGC
>Ga0315902_10001965_pt1 | contig 32778 bp, 18 predicted proteins | sample LakEriMetagenome_9_FD_203523 | JGI IMG/M metagenome (GOLD analysis project Ga0315902, IMG submission 203523) | Freshwater fungal communities from buoy surface, Lake Erie, Ohio, United States - Buoy 12 MA117 | ecosystem: Environmental > Aquatic > Freshwater > Lake > Lake biofilm | place: USA... | reverse complement strand
AAGTAATTGCTATTGCCAATGACGCTATCGGCGGCTGCGGTGCAAGCTACTCGAATGTTGATCTTTCTGCAGCTATGGAAGCCATCAACCTGAGCTTCCACGAAGGAACTGAAAACTCCGGTGCACTGGTTTGTGGTTCAGAAGAAACCGAGTGCTCGTATACAGCCATTCGCACCTGGACGGCTACCGACAACTGCGGTAACACATCTACTGCAACACAAACCATTACCGTTGTTGATGATGTTGCTCCTGAAATATCAGCTGCCGGAGAGAGCGTTGTAATTGCATGCCCTTCTACTCCGGAGTTCACAGCTCCCACAGCAACAGACAATTGCAGCGAGGTTTCTGTTATCGTAATCAGCGATGAAACCACCCAAGGCGATTGCGAAGGCACCTACAGCCGCAGCATTACTTGGGCAGCGGAAGACGCTTGCGGTAATCGCTCTGAACAAGTTTCACAAACTATCACTGTGGTTGACGTAATCGCTCCAACCGTTGCTGTTGAACCAACAGATGTAACCGTTGAGTGCGGCGAAGATGTTCCGGCTTACACTCCGGTATTCACCGACAACTGCGATGAAGAACTTGCATTAACTGCAATCTCAGCAATCGCTTATGACGGATGCACGCAGCTGATCTCTCAGTCGTGGACTGCAACAGATGACTGTGGTAACAGCACAACCGTTTCTCGCATGGTGACTATTGAAGACACCACCAATCCTACTGTGGTAACTCCGGTTGCTGATCAGTTTGTTGAGTGTGGCGATGAAATTGTCTACAATACACCTGTGTTTAGCGACCTGTGTGATGAATCATTGACCATCACTTCAGCAGTTGATACAACTGAATTACAACAAGGAATCGTTATCACACGCACCTTCACTGCAACAGATGATTGTGGTAACAGCGTAACTGACGAGAGCTTGATTGTGATTGCTATCGAAAACGATCCACTCTTGTTGAACTTGCCGGAATTGAATATCCAGGTTTCCTGCGATAGCATTCCACAAGCTTCTATCGTTATCGGTGAAGACGTTTGCGGCAATGAACTCGTGGTTGATTTCAACGAAGAAATCACCGGCGACAACTGCAGCAGCGTAATCACACGCACTTGGACTGCTGTTGACTCATTCGGTAACGAAAGCTCTTATACGCAGACCATCACCGTAACAGACGAAACCGCTCCGGTTATTTCTGCTGCAGGTGCAGACGCAACTATCTACTGTCCTGCACAGCCGGTGTTCACTGCTCCAACTGCAACAGACAACTGCAACACAGTTCAAATAGTTGAAGTATCAGACAACACTGTAGAAGGTGAGTGCGCAGGTTCTTATACCCGCACCAAGACCTGGAAGGCTGTAGATGCTTGCGGTAATGAGTCGGAATACGTGTCGCAAACAATCACCGTAGTGGACAACGCCGCTCCTGTGGTTGATGCCTACTCTATGGAAATCACTGTTCATTGCGATCAGATTCCGAACATTCCTGTGCTGACAGCAACTGATGCTTGCAGCGATGTGATTGTTGACTATACTGACTTGTTATTCTCAGGCGGATGCCCGGGTACCACAGAACGTAACTACACATTCACTGATGCATGTGGCAACGTAGCAGAAGCTACTCAGTTCATCACCATCATCGATACTGTAGCTCCAGTGTTCACTTTTGTTCCTGAGCAGCGTTTCTTCGCTTGCGGAGAAGCTTACACAGCACCGTCTTCTGCTCAAGCAACGGATATCTGCGATTCAGCAGTTGAAATCAGCTTCACCTCTACTTCAGCTCCAAGCGATTGTCCGCAACAACAACTGGTCATTAACACTTGGACCGCTGTAGATGAATGTCTGAATGAGATAAGCATCACGGTAATCGATGTAATCACTATCTGTCCTGAAATTGAAGAAGTAACTGCTTGTGATCAGTATGTGTGGTTCGGTGATGTTTACACTGCATCAGGCAGCTACACACGCACCGAAATTGAGAATGGTTGTGATATTGTTTATGCACTTGATTTGACTATCAATGAAAGCAGTACCACTTCATTTGACGCTGAAGCTTGCGTGAGCTACACTTGGAATGGCGTTCCTTACACTGTTTCCGGTGACTACACCCAGGTGTTTGAAAACGCAGCAGGTTGTGACTCTACCGTGACGCTTCACTTGACCATCAACCAGCCATCGTCTTCACAGCAATCAGCTACTGCTTGCGGAAGCTACAACTGGAATGGTCAGACCTACAGCGCATCAGGTGTATACCAATTCCAAACTATTAATGCTGCGGGATGTGACAGTACTGTTACACTTACACTTACCATCAACTCACCAAGTGTTGCGGCAACTTCGATCAACGTTACGCCAAGTGCGAGCATCGTATCAGGCAACTCTGTTGTACTGACCGTTGTTGGTGGCTCACTTGGAACAGGCGCTGTATGGAAGTGGTATCGCGGAACATGCGGTGGCACCTACGTGGGCACCGGCAACAGCATTACCGTTTCACCTACTTCGACTACTACCTATTTCGTTCGTGCTGAAGGATTGTGTAACACGACTGCTTGTGTATCTCGCACAATCACTGTAACACCTCCTTGCGGACCACAATCAGTGGTAAGCAACGCTCCGAACAACACAACTTGCTACGGATCCGCTGTAACACTTACTGTTGGCGGCACCCTGCAAAGCGGTGGTTCATGGAAGTGGTACAAGAACGCTTGCGGCGGTATCTGTGTTGGTTCAGGCATGAGCCTCGTGGTTATGCCAACTTCAACAACAACCTACTATGTGCGTTCAGAAGGTGGAACTTGTGGTACTACAACGTGTATGTCCATCACTGTGATTGTTAATCACCCACCAGCGCGTCCGTCCTACATCACCGGCTTGACTTCTGGTCTGTGCAACCGCACCGGTGTTAGCTACTGCACGCCTGCAGTAAGCGGTGCTACTTCATACCAGTGGTCAGTTCCAACCGGCGCTACTATCGTAAGCGGTCAGGGCACTACCTGCATCACGGTGAACTTTAGCGGTTCATTGGGAAGCAATAGCGTTTGCGGTTATGCTGCCATCTGCGTTCGTGCCGTGAACGCTTGCGGTTTAAGCCAGGCACGTTGTGTGAACTTGTCTGTTGCTCCAAGCGGCTATGCTTCGGTAAGCGGATTGACTTACGTGAACCAAGGTGCAACTACCACCTACAGTGTAGGTGCCATTTCAGGAGCTACGACTTACACTTGGACTGTTCCAAGCGGCTGGCAGATTGTTTCAGGTCAGGGAACCACCAGCATCACTGTTATCGCCGGCGCGATGTCAGGCAATGTTTCGGTTATTCCAAGCAATGCGTGCGCAAATGGCTTGATGATAAAGAAATACGTGATTGTCACTTCTTGTGCACATCGCGACGCTGAAGTAACCAACGTTATCGTTCCTGAGGCTAATCTTTACCCGAACCCGGCTAACGATTACTTCATGATCGACAGTGGTGATGCAATTCCTGTGTTCGTAGAAGTAATGGACATGACCGGTAAGGTGGTGTTCAATGGCACTCAAGTACGCCAGGTGGATGTGAACAACTGGACCAGCGGTATTTACTTCGTACGCATGTATTTTGAAGATCAGATTCAGACCAAGCGCATGGAAATCCTGCACTAAGCTGTTTCGAATCCATATTGAAAATCCCGGGCAATTAAGCCCGGGATTTTTTTTTGCCAAGCCCTTCATTTTCAGACTGAATAACTTTTGGTTTGAAAGGTTGTCTGTTTGCGCTTTCATGACTACCCTTGCAACGCCTTAAACCAACCCTGTTGTTGCTATAATCATTTGACCCACAATGGTTTTGCGGATTTCAGGCTGAGTGCGCGTTGTAATGATTCATTCCATTAAAGGTCGACTAGTCGAAAAAAGTCCTGTGCATGCCGTTATCGATTGTAACGGCATGGCCTATCACCTGCACATTTCCCTTGGAACTTTCGGAAAACTTGGATCGGATGAAAACGTGATGCTTTACACACATTTCACCATCAACAGCAATGACTTTTCCACGCATCTCTTTGGTTTTGCCGACGATGCCGAGCGGGACATCTTTCGCAAGCTTATTTCGGTAAGTGGCGTTGGACCCAATACCGCACGCATGGTGCTTAGTGGATTGAGCACGGAGGAGGTCAGGCAGATGATTATGATGCGGGATGTAGCCGGCTTTAAGCGTATTAAAGGAATCGGCGAGAAAACAGCAGAGCGCATCATTATTGATCTTCACGACAAGGTGGCCAAGCAGGGCGAAATAATTGTGGAGAAAATTGGTGTTCCACACAATATCCAAAAACAGGAAGCGTTAGCGGCGCTGACTTTATTAGGATTAGACAAAACCAAAACCGAAAAACTCATTGATAAAATCATGGTCATGCAGCCTGGAATTGCATTAGAAGACCTGATTAAGCAAGTATTGAAACAACTGTGACGCGGAGGCATTTTACATCATCTAGGCTAGCCATGGCCGCAAGGCTTTGCTTTGTGCTTTCATTCAGTGCACTGGTGTGGCTGGGTATGGCGAACCCTAATTACCGCTATCTGTCTGCCGATCCCGTTCAACGTCCGGAAAAGGAAATAGTTTCAACCGATACCATCGGGGATTTGATCTGGCCGGTTGAAGACAATGTCAATCCTTCCGATGATGCAGGAGGAATTAACGTTCCGCTTCCGGACAACATCGATTACAACATTCAGTATAATCCCGCCACCGGCCAATACGAGGTCATTCAAACTGTAGGCGGAAAATTCGATTATCGTCCGCGCACCACAATGACGCTCGAAGAATACATGAACAGTCAGGAGACCGAAAACGTGAGCTCCTATTGGCGTGAGATTCAAGAGGAAGAAGATGAAGCTAATCGCGAGTTTTCCAAGGTCATCAAAATCGGTAGCGAAGGATTCGAGAACATTTTCGGATCGAACGAAATTGAAATCCGTCCTCAAGGTTCTGCTGAACTCACCTTTGGCGTGAATTCCTCCAAAACCGACAATCCGCGTATCCCCGAGCGCCAGCGCCGAATCACCACGTTCAATTTCGACCAGAAGATTCAGCTCAATGTAGTGGGGAATATCGGAACGCGCATGAAGCTCAACGTAAACTACAACACCGAGAGCACCTTCGACTTCGAAAACCAAATGAAGTTGCAGTACACGGGCGATGAAGACCAGATTATTCAGGGCATCGAACTCGGTAACGTGTCGCTGCCGTTGAGCGGTTCATTGATTCAGGGTAGCAGCAGTTTGTTTGGAGCCAAAGTCTCCACGAAGTGGGGGCGCCTGCGCAACACTACCGTTGTATCGCAGCAACGTGGCGAGCGCAAAGAGATTACGATTCAGGGCGGTGCACAAGCCACCAACTTTGACATCACGGCCGATAATTACGAAGCTAATCGTCACTATTTCCTCTCGAGCTGGTTCCGCGAAGAATACGACCGCGCGATGAATTCGTTGCCTGTTGTCGGAAGCGGCGTGAACATTACCCGTATCGAAGTGTGGCTCGTGAATTTGCAAGCCAACACGCAAGATGTACGCAATGCCATCGCATTCACCGACCTTGGTGAAGCGCCGAAGTATATGTCGGGTGACTTGACAGACGGCGCCGGCGGATTGCCGCTTCAGGACAATATTCTGTTCGACAATCCCAATATTGCGCTCACGCAAACCAACAACCCTTCGAACCTTAACAACGACATCTATCTGGAGACGACAGGTACTGATCCTGCCAATCCGAACTCCGCTTTTTCTCAATCTGTGCTTAGCGGAAGTCAGGCTATTCAAGCGCTTGCCACCAACACTACCGGAGGTTACGCCAACATGCAGAATGGTACGCACTTCGAACGCGTCAATAACATGCGTAAACTCACCGCAACGGAGTACACCTACAACACGCGATTGGGTTTCATCTCACTCAAGCAATCCCTCAACAATGCGGAAGTACTGGCTGTAGCTTACGAGTACACGCTCAACGGCAATACCTACCAAGTAGGTACGATTTCACAAGATGGATTTGCCGCGCCGCAAGCGTTGATTTTAAAATTGCTAAAGCCCAGCATCACACGCGTTCAACTCAGCAACGGTCAGCAAGCTCCCCTGTGGTCGAACATGATGAAGAACGTATACTCGCTCGGAGCGTTCGGCATCTCACCGGAAAATTTCCGTCTCGATGTTTGGTACAACAACCCAACAACCGGTGTCAATCAAAACTATATTCCACGCCAACCGCTGGATGGAAAAATCCTGTTGCAAGTGCTCAATCTCGATAAGATTGACTCGCAACAAATGCCCTACCCCGATGGATTCTTCGACTTCATTCCAAACGCATCCACAGCCGGTGGTTTGATTGACGCGCAAAACGGACGTATTTATTTCCCGGTAGTTGAACCCTTTGGTAACCACCTCTCCAAACAGATTCGAGCAGGATTGCCCGGACAGGAAACTCTTGCCGATCAAATTATTTCGCAAGTTGTATATCAACCGCTCTATGACTCGACGAAAACAGCGGCGCAAATTCTTTTCCCGAACCTCAACCGCTATCGCATCAAAGGTCAATATCAGTCTTCTTCAGGGTCGGAAATTTCACTCAATGCGCTCAACATTCCGCAGGGTTCTGTAATCGTTACTGCCGGAGGAATTAAACTGACCGAAGGGGTTGATTACACCGTCGATTACAACCTCGGCCGCGTGCGCATTTTGAATGAAGGTATTCTCAGCAGCGGGCAACCTATCAAAGTTTCTACTGAAAGTAACTCCATGTTTAATCTGCAATTCAAGACCATGCTTGGCAGCAGATTCGACTACAAGTTTAACGATCACTTTGCCGCAGGTGCTACTTTCTTGAATTTACGCGAACGTCCCGTAACGCAGAAAGTGAACATGGGTGATGAGCCGGTCAACAACACGGTACTTGGACTTGATTTGGCTTATCAGAAAGAAGCCCCATGGCTTACTCGCTTAGTCGACCGCATTCCGCTTATCGATACGAAGGCAAAGTCTAATATCTCTTTTGGGGCGGAAGGAGCAAAACTTTTCCCGGGACACAGCAGAGCCATTTCTAAAGATGGTAACTCGTACCTAGATGACTTTGAAGGAAGCCAAAGCATCATCGATCTGCGCAGTTTGAACCAATGGTTCATGGCCAGCACGCCGAAACAACAACAGAATTTATTTCCTGAAGGAAATTTGGAAGACAGCCTGGCCTACAACTACAACCGTGCGCGTTTGAGCTGGTATGTTATCGACCCGCTTTTCTATCGCACAACCAGCGGTCTGACTCCTCAGAACATCATCGATGATAACTGGTACAGTGATCACCGCATGCGTGAAATTCTAGAAGGTGAAGTGTTCCCCAATCGTCAGCTTCCTCCGGGAACACCACCGAACATCGCCACCTTCGACTTGAACTTCCAACCGTCAGAGCGCGGTCAATACAACTACGAGCTTCCCAACGGAACCAACGAGTCCGCAGGTTTGACACCAACAGGTAAACTATTGGATCCTGAAAGTCGCTGGGGCGGTATTCAGCGCGCACTTACTACAACTGACTTCGAAGCGAGCAATGTTCAATTCATCCAGTTCTGGATGATGGATCCGTTCAACGAGGACAGCGATAACGATACAGGAGGTGATTTGTATTTCAACCTTGGTAATGTCTCTGAAGACGTATTGAACGACAATAACTGGACGTACGAAAACGGTTTCCCGAGTCCCAACTCACCACTGGATACCGATACTTCTACGTGGGGATTATATCCTTCTCCGAACAACTTCAACGTTGTCAACGCCTTCGATAATTCAACCGGCAGCTATGCTTCACAGGATATCGGTTTGGATGGATTGAACAGCAATGCTGAAGCCGGATTCTTTGCTGATTGGCTTGCCGAAGTCAATAGTTTCCTCACCGACTCAGCTTATGCAGCGTATGCCTCGGACCCATCCAATGATGACTTCCGCTACTTCCGCAGTTCACAAGCGGATGCTGCATCGCTCAATACCATGGAGCGCTACGTGTACTACAACAACAACGAAGGAAACTCGAACACGGCAACGCCGGATGGTTATCCCATTACAGCGACGACACTTCCCAACTCAGAAGACATCAACCAGGATATCACGCTCAACAACATTGAGAGCTATTTCCAATACCGCGTGAGCTTGCGAAAGAATGATTTGGGTGAAGGAAACATTGGTAGAAATTACATCACCGATAGTTTCGAAACCACCCGCACTGTTGCCGATGGTACAGATCGAAAAATTCGTTGGTACCAATTTAAAATTCCGATTAAAGAATTTGAAAGTCGATATGGTGGAATCTCTGATTTCCGCTCTATTCGCTATATCCGTGTGTTCCTGAAAGGCTGGTCGCAGCCGGTGAATCTGCGTTTTGCGCGCCTTGAACTTGTGCGCGGCGAATGGCGCAAATATGTTGGTCCGCTCAAATCACCCGGTGAAATTGAAATGGGCGATCCACCGCCAACCATCTTCAACATTGCTGCCGTTAATATCGAAGAAAACGGTAACCGTGAACCAGTTCCTTATGTGGTTCCACCGGGTATTATTCGCGAACAAGACGTTGCAAGTGCCAACCTGCGCAGCTTGAATGAGCAGTCACTCTCCTATCAGGTGTGTAATCTGGAAGACGGAGATTCGCGTGCAGCTTATCGCACCGTGAATTTCGACCTGCGCCAATACAAGCGACTGCGCATGTTTTCTCACGCTGAAGCCTTAGGTATCGAAAGTGAATTGAAGGATAAAGACCTCACGGTATTCGTGCGCTTAGGTTCTGACTTCAACGACAACTACTACGAGTATGAAATTCCGATGAAGGTGACCAACTGGTACAACAGCGATGATGAAGCGATTTGGCCGGAAGAAAACAACTTTGACATTTTCATCAAAGACCTTCAAAACCTCAAAGCAAACCGACCTCCCGGTACTCCTGTCACTTCAGAATATACCAGCCGCATTGGTGATGCCAAGATCACGGTACGAGGTAATCCTAACATTGCCAACGTAACCGTATTGATGATTGGTGTGCGCAATCCGGCCAAACTGGGCAATGTCTTCTCGCCCAGCGATGATGGCAAATCCAAATGCGCCGTCATCTGGGTGAATGAGTTGCGTCTATCTGAATTTGACGAAACAGGCGGATGGGCCGCGGTTGCGCGCTTGAATGCCACCATGGCGGATTTCGCTACACTGGCCGTTGCGGGGAATATGTCGACACCGGGCTGGGGAAATCTCGAGCAAACAGTGCAAGAACGTCAGCAGAAAACCGTTGTCGGGCTCGACGCCAATTCCACCGTTCAGCTCGGTAAGTTCTTCCCTGAAAAATGGGGAGTCACCTTACCGATGTACGTCGGTTATTCGGAAACGGTGAATACTCCGCGCTACAGTCCGTTGCAGCCTGACCTTGAAATGGGTGATTTGCCCAACGTGAATAGCGACATCAAAAAGAAATCGCAAGACTATGTCAAGCGGCGCAGCATCAACTTCACCAATGTGCGTATAGCACCGAAGAAAGGTGCTCCTTCCGCCGGTGATAGCGGAAAAGATAATCCTGCGGCTGCAGCCGGAGCTCCACCGCCTGCTCCGGGCGGCGGTGGTGGTGCAAAAGAGCGCTTCTATAACATCAAGAACTTCTCGGTGACGTATGCCTACAATGAAGAGTACAAGCGCGACATCAACATCGATTGGCGTTTGCACAAAACCTATCTCGGTGCGTTCGATTACAACTTCACCAATAAGCCGAAAGAAATCAAACCGTTTGAGAAATTACCGGTGATCAAATCATCAAAGTACCTCAAGTGGATTAAGGACTTCAACTTCTATCCGAGCTACAAGCAAATCGGTTTCCGCACCGAAATGAATCGCGGATATGAAACAAGCCGTATACGCAACAACACGCTTGAATTAAGCGGAGTGTACAGTGATATTCTGTTGACGACTCAAGTACAAAAGACTTGGAACTGGACGCGTGCTTATACCTTTAAGTACGACCTCACCAAGAGTTTGAAGTTCGACTTTGCTGCCAATACAACGGCACTTGTCGGCGAGCCGCGCGGTGTTGTGGATAAAGAAAACACCGACTGGTATGATGCTTACAAGGATACAGTGTGGACGAATATTCAATCCGGTGGAACCAACACGACGTACAATCACAACGTCAACTTGAGCTATAAACTACCGTTTGAGAAATTCCCCTTGATTGACTTCCTCAGCAGCGATGCGCGTTATGCGGCCACCTACCGTTGGGATCGCGCCCCGTTCTCGCAGGACTCGCTCGGCAATACGATTCAAAACACACGTCAATTGCAACTCAACGTGCAGGGTAATCTCGAAACGCTGTACAACAAGGTTCCTCTCTTGAAAGACATCAATACCGGTAAAAAACCAAAAGACGACAAGAAGAAGAAGGATGAAAAAGAAGATCCAACCAAGAAAGATGGTTTTGGAAATGATGAAAAGGATAAGGAAGAAAAACGTGACCCAATCAATCCGGTTCACACCGCTCTTCGCTTCCTGATGATGGTGCGCAATGCTTCAGCTACCTACTCGCGTAACGAAGGTATGTTGCTACCCGGTTACAAACAGCCTTCAAAAATCCTGGGCATGGACGAAAGCTTCAATGCTCCCGGTATTCCATTCCTTGCGGGTCAACAGAACACCGATATCTGGGGAGATCCAACGGGTGAAAACTTCGCGCTGAATGCTGCCGCTAACGGATGGCTCGTGCAGCTTCCAAGCCTGAATACGCAATACAACGAGACGTATTCTGAGACGTGGAATTACAAAATCAATCTCGAACCCATCAAGAGCTTTAAAGTCGAAATCACTGCCAACCGCACCGAGGGACGAAATCTCACCAGCTTCTTCCGATTGGATGAAGAAACAGGCACTTACGTCTTTGATTCCCCCATGGAAACAGGCAATATCAGCGCTTCTGTGATTACATGGCCAACGGCATTCTTTAAAGACGACACCACTAATCAATATCAAAACGATGCGTTTGATGCCTTCCTGCAGAATCGCTTGACTTTCTCTGAGCGCTTGAATAATGAAACGTATCAAGTTGCAAATCCCGAAGTGAACGGCTACTACAGCGGTTGGGGACCGACCTCACAGGATGTTGTAATCCCCGCATTCATTGCAGCCTACACAGGGCGCGATGTCAACGAAGTAAGCGCTAATCCATTCAAAACAAAAGTGCAGCCCAACTGGAGTGTGACTTACGACGGACTTTCTAAAATTCCATCCATCAAAAAATACTTCAAGCAATTCAACTTGAAGCATTCATACCGCTCAACATTCACGACAAGCTACGTCAGCAATTTGAATTACACACCAAACGATGCGGGTCTGCCCACAACACTTGATCAAAGTGATTTCCCGAACTACATCACACAGCGTCAAATCAACAGCGTGAATATCTCGGAGCAGATTACACCGCTTTCACTTGATATGACCTTGAAAACAAAAAAGAAGAAGAACAAGGAGAAGACCAACGAGCCGCAGGTAAAAGTCGAATACAAAAAGGATCGTACGCTTGCCCTTGGTTTGACCAATTATCAAATTACCGAAACGAAGAGTAATGCGCTGACTCTGGGACTCGGCTATAAAATCACCGAAGTGCCTAATCCTTTCCGCAAGAAGAAGAGTAAGCTACCCATCAAAATGCTCGCTAATACCACGCTCAACTTGCGCGCTGACCTCACTGTGCGAGATAACGTAACCTTGATTCGCAAGATGGTAGAACAAACCAGCCAAGCCACAGCAGGTCAACGTTTGTACAGTTTGAAGACTAGTGCCGACATGGCGGTTAGTGACAAACTCACCATTCGATTCTTCTACGATCACCAACTCAACAAACCGAAAATTTCAACGTCCTTCCCGACGTCTAATATTTCAACCGGTATTGCACTGCGCTTCAGTCTTAACAACTAACCGAAGTTTTGTCGCTACGCACTCATGAGCGCGATACGAAAAACATTTTTATCCAACTTACTGCTCGTTGTAGGGTTGAACCTGCTCGTAAAACCGCTATATGTGCTTGTTGTTGAGGCACGGGTTCAGGATAGACTCGGTCCGGACGAATTCGGCCTGTACTTCGCGCTGCTCAATTTGTCGTTCATCTTCAACATTATTCCTGATTTAGGAATCACCAATTGGAACAATCGCCTCATTGCGCAATGGAGATTTGTGCCGGCTGAACGACTGCGCAAACTATTCAGCATTCGTCTTATCCTTGGAAGCGCCTATGTGCTCATCTGTCTCATCACAGCATTCCTCATGCATTACGCTCATCGCGAAGTGCTGCTGCTGTTGATACTTGCCTTCAATCAGGTACTCGCTACCGGTATTCAATTTCTCCGCTCGTTTCTCTCCGGACTCCATCACTTCCGTGCAGATAGTGTGCTATCGATCCTCGACAGAGCCCTTTTGATTGCTATCCTTTCAGGACTGCTCATCACTACAGAAAATGGCAACGACTTCAAACTCGAATACTTAGTCTATAGTCAAACACTGGCCTATGCGCTTTCGCTTGTAGTTGCTCTGATACTGGTTACTAAGCGCGCATCATCGCAAGCATCGCCGGCACCACTTTTATCAAGAAGTATTCTGCGTGAAAGTGCACCGTTCGCATTGCTGATTCTCCTTTCGATGCTGGCCAATAGACAAGATGGAATCCTGCTCGAACGTTTGCACAGTAGTCATGAAGCCGGAATTTATGCGATGGCCTATCGCCTGGGGGATGTCCTCAATATGTTTTCCTTTCTCTTCGCGGGATTGCTTCTGCCGATGTTTTCCCGATTGCTCGAACAGCGCCAATCAATTGGTCCACTCTTCGAGCAATCCACTAAACTTCTGTTCGCAGGCGCATGGACAGCAACCTTGATTGGTCTGTTTTACCCGCAGTGGATTTTAGCATTAATCTACGACACACCTGTTCAAGCGGCAGCGGAGGTTTTGCCTTGGGTAATGCTCAGTGCGTTTCTTTTCTCGATGCAGTATATCACGGGAACTCTCCTCACGGCCTCCGGGAATATGCGACCGCTTATTGTCATTGCCGGTTTAGCGATGCTATACAACTTAATGCTGAATGTGCTTTACGTTCCGGAGCAAGGCGCACTTGGCGCCGCTAAAGCCGCATGTTTTATGCAAGTAATCGTACTGGCAGCGCAGCTATTACCAATTCAACAACACTTCGCTGCCTTGAAACGCAAACTCATCTTTGCGCTGCTCGCCTATTTGATTATCACCACGACAACAGTCTTGCTTTTAAAACAAACATCGGTGCCATGGCTCTTTCAACTCGGAATTACCCTTATGGTTTGTTTGATTTCAGCCCTTGGATTGAAAATGCTTCAATGGTCAGATCTTCTGGCGCTCTTGCAACAGCGAGCGTCTACTGAAATTCGCACCACCGAAAACCGCTAAATTTGCACGTATAACCCCGCTCCCATGAACGAATCTTCATCCACGAAAAGTCAGACTTCGCTTGAATCAAGCAACTTATTCATTCTGCTTTATCAATGGCGGAAACCCATCATGCTGGTATCCATGGCTGCGGCTGTTCTCTCCGCCGTGGTGAGTTTACTGTTGAAAGAGCGATACCAAAGTGCGGTTGTGCTATATGCTGAACAACAACACTCCTTCGGTGCTCAGCTGTTAGAAGATGTGCAGAAAGAAGACTTGCTCACGTTCGGGGAGGAAGAAGATGCCGAACGACTGCTTCAGATTATCAATTCTGATCAAGTGCGCAACAAGGTCATCGACAAATACCAGTTGTGGGATGTGTACGATATTCAACGCGACCAGCGCGGTGCCAACACGCTCATCGCTCGCGAGTATCAGGATAATGTTTCTGCGGAGCTTACCAAATTTGGCTCGGTGGAAGTTGCTGTATTGGATGAAAAACCCGAACGTGCGCGCGACATGGCCAACGATATCGCCCTCTTCGCAGACTCTGTCGCCAACCGCATGCGCAGTGAGCGTGCGATGACCGCTTTCAAATACGCCGAAACATCGTTGCAATCGGTTTTGAATGAGGTGCAAGTCATGGAGGATTCTATGAAGGTGTTGCAAGAGATGGGGGTTTACAGTTACCTCGATCAAATTGCTGCACTCACTGAGATGTACGGAACAGCAATCGCAGAGGGGCATCCCGACCGAGCGCAACAGCTCAAAGCGCAAATGGATTTTCTATCGAAGTACGGAACCACCTACGTCAATCTCGAAACGAACCTGAAGGAAGCCTACGAAAAACTCAATGTCTTGCGTAAGCGCTACGACCTGATGAAGATCGACGTTGAGAGTAATATTCCGGTGATGCGCGTAGTGGATTATGCCAGTGCCGCAGACAAAAAATCATTTCCGATTCGCTGGTTGATTGTGGCCATGAGCACTGTGTCAGCCTTCGTATTCACATTCATTCTTTTACTCATCATCGACAACTTCAAGCGTCTGCGCAGCGAAGGCCGGATTTAATCATGACCGGTGTTTCACGCATATCGAAGAGCTTGATTTACCTGCTTTCCGGGTGTTTCATCGCCGTGATGTGCGCGGGTATTTACCTCGAGCAATTTGCCGTAATGCTGATTCCGGCGGGTTTGCTGGTGGTGTGGGCAGCCATCTACCATCTCGATTATCTCCTTCTGTTTGTAACGCTGTGCACACCGCTCAGCATCAACCTCGAGGAATTGGAAATTGCACAAGTGGGCATGTACTTGCCTACGGAGCCTTTGCTTTTTGGAATACTGATTTTGTTCTTATTCAAATTGCTCTCAGGCAAGAGCATCGACAAGCGCATCTTTTTTCATCCCGTGAGCTATATCATCTATGCATACCTGGCATGGATGGCGCTGACCTGTGTGACCAGCGAATATCCCATCGTGAGTATCAAATTTCTGGCTACGCGACTTTGGTTTATAGCGTCGTTCTATTTCATCGCAACGCACCTCTTTCAAGACTTGCGAAAGATGCGCTTGTTCCTGATGCTCTATTTATTTACACTCTGCATTGTCATCATTTACACGATTACACGTCACGCCCAATATGGCTTTGACAAGGACTCCGCGCACTGGGTGATGGAACCGTTGTTCAAGGATCACACAAGTTACGGTGCTGTGCTGGCGATGTATTTTCCTATCATTATCGGCCTGTGGATGCAACGCGGCATGAATGTGCTCGTGCGCGTGTTGCTCAGCATTGGGTTTTTCATACTCACCGCCGGAATCATCCTCTCCTACACGCGCGCTGCATGGATTTCCATCATTGGTGCAGCCGCCATTTTGGCGGTCATGTTGCTGCGTATTCAGCTCAAACATCTCTTGATTGGTGGTGCCGTTATCGGCTCAATCCTATTGGTTGGTTGGGATGATATCGTGATGAGCCTTGAACAAAACAAGCAAGAGAGTAGCGACAAACTCGATGAACACGTGAGTTCCATTTCCAATGTATCGAGTGATGCCAGTAATCTGGAACGATTGAACCGCTGGAACTGCGCGATTGAACTATTTAAAGAACGCCCCTTGGTTGGCTGGGGGCCCGGCACCTACCAATTCGTTTACGCACCGTTTCAGCGCGCTAAAGACAGAACCATCATCAGCACCAACCAGGGTACGGGAGGAAATGCACACAGCGAATACCTTGGACCTTTAAGCGAACAAGGAGTGCCGGGAACACTGCTGGTACTCGCTTTACTGTATGGAATTTCTGCACTCTCCTTTCGTCTGTTTTACGCGTTGGATTCACGCAATATCAAAACGCTCGTTGCTGCAGCCTATCTCGGCTTGATGACATACTTCATTCACGGAGTGCTCAATAATTATTTGGACACCGACAAAGCCTCAGTACCGTTTTGGGGATTCATGGCAATTCTTGTCGCCATCGATTTGTACCATAGAAAACAATCACCGCAGAACGCCGAGCACCGCTGATGCCTTGAGCATGCACTCCTGATACTCTTCCTCCAAATCACACAATGCCGTAATTGCGCCTCCCACATGGCACTGCATGAGCCGCTCGTCTGCATGATACTGAATACTTCGGATAACAACGTTGAAGTCAAAGTCACCCGAAGGCTCGATATAGCCGAGAGCACCTGAGTATACTCCACGCGATACACGTTCGTTGCGTTCTATCCATTTCATCGCGCTCAATTTCGGCGCACCGGTCATGCTGCCCATCGGAAAAGAGGCCTTCATCAAATCGACCCAATCACAAGAGGTCTCCACTTCACAACGGATAGTCGAAATAAGATGGTGCACCGTTTCGAAGGTGTGCACCCCAAACAACTCCTCCACTTTTACAGTGCCGCGGACAGCATAACGGGAAAGGTCATTTCGAACCAAATCCACAATCATTACGTTCTCCGCTTGTTCCTTACGACTAGTTGCCAGCGCCTGTTTAAGTCGTAAATCTTCCGCTGCATCAGCACTGCGGCGCGCTGTTCCCTTGATAGGCTGGGAGACTATCGTATTTCCGACTCTCTTTAAATACCGCTCCGGTGAGGCGCACAACACATGCCATGGTCCACATTCGGCATAAGCCGCAAAAGGTGCTTTGGTTTTTTGGTAAAGGCGCTTCCAGACATCACGAGGATTGTTCAGCGATGTTTCAGCAAAAAAATCAATGCAGTAATTTGCTTCGTAGATGTTGCCCAAATGAATCTGCTCCATGAGGTCTTGCGCATGTTTCCGATAGTCCGCTTGGGATACACCCGCCTGCCAATTCACCGTTTGCTGACCGGCATCATCCACCTCACTCGGATTTAACCACTCGCTCCAAGTGGCATTCCAACCGCCCTTTTCCATCGTGTAATTGCCACCTGAAATGCGCGCCACATGCTTTGGTTTGATGAAGCACACCACGGGCATGATTCCGGGTTTAAAAGAACTCTTATCGAATTGCTCCACCGCTCTGCGTGCATCATAACCGATCCAACCAAACACCCAGTCCGGTTTATCCTTAAGCCAACTCCTCAGCCCGTTCCAATCGATATCGCCGTCTGCTTGAATCACAAAAGCATCCTCCACTCCCACGGCCAGCAAAGCCTCTGCATCTTCTCTCGGAAATCGCAAATAGAACAGCGGATCGGTGGTGAAAGTTACACTCATGGAATCGGACAAAAATAATGCGCCACTGTTTGGGGCCATCGGCTGTAATTTCGCAACCTGCATCCCCACTGAACGTTCAGTGGGGCTAGCGGTTTTTACGCCATGTTCATTTCCGACCTGCTCTCCATCTATTCGAAGTCTGAACGCGTCAGCCAGTTGAGCGATGCACTTGGGCCCAAAAGTCATGTGCATGTGCGCAACGTTGTCGGCTCTTCCATCGCGCTGATTGCCCAGACAGCGATGAGCAAGCGGGGCGGATTTCACCTGGTGCTCCTCCCCGATAAGGAGGAAGCGGCGTATTTCCTGAACGATTTGGAAAGCGCCTGTGGCAAGCAACCGGGATCAGAGCGCAACAATGATGCAGCCATCGATATTTTCTTTTTTCCACGCAGCGCTCGCGCGGCTTACGAAGTAGAGACAACAGACAACGCCAATGTGGCGATGCGCGCCGAGGTGCTCAACGAACTCAAGCGTGCGATGGAACGAGCGACGGAACATCCAAAGCCCGTGTGCCTCATTTCCTATCCCGAAGCAGTAGCCGAAAAAGTAATTACCCGTACTTCCCTTTCAGGCGCCACATTCGAAATCGTTCAAGGCAATTCCCTCGATATTGACTTTGTCGATGAATGGATGCATACCTACGGCTTCGAGAAAGTGGACTACGTATTTGAACCCGGTCAATACGCCGTGCGCGGCGGCATCATCGACATCTTCTCCTTCAGTTTTGATCACCCCTACCGCATCGAACTTTTCGGCAATGAAGTCGATAGCATTCGCAAGTTTGAACCCGACTCGCAGCTCAGTGTTGCTAAAATGACCAAGGCCACGATTGTGCCCAACGTCACGGCGCATCAGACTGAAGAATCGCGCATTTCAATCGTGGAATTCATGCCTGAGGAAACCGTGCTTTGGTTGAAAGACACTGCCGGTGCGCTCAATCGCATGGAGACGGAATTAGAACGCGCACACAAGCAGTACGAGAAACAACAGGGCCTTTTCGACAGGCTCAAACCGGAGGAATTGTATCTCGATAAAACACACTTCCAGCGATTATTGGAACAACGCTGCACGGTTGAATTCGGATCTCAACGCAAATTCACTGAAGGCGTATCCATTAGCTTTGAAATGGAACCACAACCGGCATTCAACAAGAACTTCGACATGTTGGGAACTAATCTCTCCAACAATGCCAAAGCCGGTTACGAGAATGTCATCGCTGCAGGACAGCCCAAGCAAATCGAACGCTTATACCAAATCTTCGAGGATAAAGATCATGCGGTGAACTTCACTCCGCTGACACTGGAATTATCCGAAGGGTTCATCGATAAAGAGCATAAGCTGTTGCTCTACACCGATCACCAAATCTTTGAACGCTATCATCGTTTTCGGTTGAAGGAAGGTTTCAAGAAAAATAAAGAAGCCCTCACGATCAAGGAAATTATGTCGCTGCAGCCGGGCGATTTTGTCGTGCACATCGATCACGGTGTCGGTCAGTTTTCCGGTTTGCAAAAAATCGATGTGAATGGGAAAGAACAAGAAGCCATCCGCCTCACCTATAAAGGTGGTGACATTCTGTATGTGAGCATCCACTCGCTCCACCGTATTTCCAAATTTGTTGGAAAAGAAGGCTCAACGCCCAGCATGGATAAGCTGGGCAGCAACGCCTGGCAAACCCTCAAGCGCAAGACCAAAACGAAGGTCAAAGAGATCGCTTTCGATTTGATCAAACTCTACGCAAAGCGCAAAGCAACGAAAGGCCATGCTTTTCAAACCGACGGTTACATGCAAATTGAGTTAGAAGCATCCTTCATGTATGAGGATACTCCTGATCAACTCAAAGCAACCAATGCGGTGAAGGAGGACATGGAGGCTGAGGCGCCAATGGATCGCCTGGTATGCGGTGACGTTGGCTTTGGCAAAACCGAAATTGCCATGCGTGCTGCATTCAAAGCTGCTACGGATGGAAAACAGGTTGCCGTGCTCGTGCCAACGACGATTCTCTCCTTGCAGCACTATAAAAGTTTTGCCGCTCGCTTCAAGGATTTTCCGATTACGGTTGATTACATCAATCGTTTTAAAAGCACGAAGCAACAAAGTGAAACACTCAAGAAACTGGAGAAAGGTCAAATTGATATCCTTATCGGTACGCATTCTATCGTGGCGCCAAAGGTCAAATTCAAAGACCTGGGTTTGCTCATTATTGATGAAGAACAAAAATTCGGAGTTGCGGTAAAAGACAAACTGAAAACGCTTCGTGCTAACATTGATACGCTCACACTCACTGCAACGCCTATTCCTCGGACACTCCAATTCTCTATGATGGGCGCGCGCGATTTATCCATCATTCAAACACCGCCGCCCAATCGTCATCCGATTCAAACCGAGTTGCGCCCCTTCAATGAAGAAGTTGTTCGCGATGCGGTGAGTTATGAAATTCAACGCGGCGGACAAGTCTTTTTCGTGCACAACCGCGTGCAAAATTTAAAAGAAGTTGCCGGCATGATTCAGCGGCTTTGTCCGGATGCACGCATCGCAACGGCACACGGCCAAATGAAAGGCGAAGAACTCGAAGAGGTGATGTCGGAGTTCATTGAAGGAACTTATGACGTGCTGGTGAGTACCGCGATTGTCGAAAGTGGCATCGATATTCCCAACGCCAACACCATCATCATCAACGATGCGCATCACTTTGGGATGAGCGACCTGCATCAGCTTCGCGGACGTGTAGGACGAAACAACAAACACGCATTTTGCTACCTGCTCTGTCCTCCGTTGCACTTGCTCACCGAAGAAGCTCGCAAACGATTAACGGCCATTGAGCAATTCAGCGACCTGGGATCGGGCTTGCATATTGCCATGCGCGACTTGGACATTCGAGGCGCCGGAAACTTGCTCGGTGGCGAACAGAGCGGCTTCATCAATGATATTGGATTTGAGACGTATCAGAAAATCCTCAACGAAGCCATTGACGAATTGAAGCAAGAGCATTTCAAGGATTTGTATGAAGAAGAAATCAAACGCAGTCAAAATTATGTGAAAGAAACCGTGCTGGAAACCGACTTCGAAATTCTCATACCCGATGACTACGTCAGCAGTATCACTGAGCGTATTGCGCTGTATAAAGAACTCGACGACATCACCTCGGAAGAAGGCATGGAGGCGTTTTCCAACAACCTCATTGACCGCTTTGGTGAAATCCCAACGCCTACACTGGCGTTGATTGAAACGATGCGCCTGCGCTGGCTGGCAAGAGAAATCGGTTTTGAAAAGCTGGTCTTGAAAAGCGCGAAGATGATTGGTTATTTCATCACCAAAGAACAATCACCGTTTTATCAGAGCGAAAAATTCTCGCATGTTCTCGACTTCATCAAGCACAATCCAACGAGCGGAAAAATGTATGAGAAGGAAGGAAGCTTGCGGATGTCATTTGATCAGGTGACCACCTTGAAAAAGGCCGTACACATTCTAACGACACTTAAGAACGGTCAAAAGCTCTAAGCTTTTTTAGGGTAAATCACTTTGCGAAACTCTAAATCCGTTTCGAGGTATTTCACGGTGACTTCCGTGCCGGGCTCATACAGTGGCTGACCTTCACAACGATCTTCTGCACGAAACAGCTGTGGCTCAAAGCCCGGCGGCGTGAATTCAATCATTGGATAGTAATAGCGCTTACCACCTACCACAGCCGACATCCAGTTGACGATTTTTCCCGATACCAGCTTGCCCTTGAAGTAAAATAAAATCTCCTTGCGATAGAGCACGAGGCCGACAGCAGTCACTACGATAATGACACCGACATAGAGTAGTTTTTCAAAAGCAGCATTATCCATGGCACAAAGATGTACAAAAAAAATGGTCCCGGCTTAGCCGAGACCACTTGTACATCACAATAGTTTATCCATTATCTTCCCAAACGAATCAACGCTTTTTCACCTGTGTTCAGATCGGTGATTTCGATCAACGCTTGCGCTGCATAGCGACGATCACTGAACATGATGGTCTGAGTATCATATACACCGGTAATCGGTTCAATCAATTGCTGACCCAATACGTTGTATGCATTGATCTGCAAATTCTTTTGCTCATCAAAGAAGAATGTCATCTTCACGCCCTGGTCAGTTAGTGTAGCCAGGATATCGCCGGCAAACTGCTCTGCATGACTCTCATCGATTACTGCAATTGTCTTGGTGCTTACCGATTCGCAGTTGTCATGCGTTGCCTTCAACATTACTTCATAGGTTCCGGCATTCATGTAAGTGTGAGCCGGGTTTTCATCATACACTTCATCGCTGCCATCACCAAAATTCCAGGTGAATGCTTCTGCGTCGCGGCTAGTGTTGGTGAATTCCACCGTTGCTTGCCCGTCAACCATTTCAACCTTCTCATGTGAAGACTCAAACTTGCTGAGCAACTGGCTTACAGAAGGCACTTCGAATTCGAAGCGGCCGCCGCAACCATTGATATCGGTTACTGTAGCGATATACTTTCCTGCTGTAGCGTTATCAATCATCGCACCTTCAGTGCCATTGTTCCATACGATGGCGAATGGAGCTTCGCCGCCGCTCAAGCTGATGGAGATTCCACCGTCATCGGTGTTTCCGCAGCTCGCAGGCATGACCACCGCTGAAGCACCAAGCTTGCTCAATTGAGCAACCTCAAAGGCTACTTCAGTCACTCCGCAAGCGCCGTTGTGGTTCAGTTTTGCCACATAGCTTCCGGCTTGCAAACCGCCGATAGAAGCAATACCATTCTCAGGTAAGGTTGCGCCTACAAATTTTCCTTGAGCAGTATACCAGGTGATGGCTTCTGTGGCGTTGGCCGGAACATTCACTTCAGCGCTGCCTCCCTCTTCTACCGAACAACCTGCATCAGTTACAGCAGCCGCGATTGGCGCGCCGATGCGCAATTGGTAGCGCAACGTGTGATCACCTGCAGTCAATTCCAAGCCAATCGGCTTCTCTTCTGTCAGCACATAGGTAGCGCCGGTGAATACATCCTCGAGTGTCACACAACCGCCTTGAGCAAACGTGTTCAATCCCGTCACAGTGAGCTGGTAAGTACCGCTAACACCTGCCTCGATACGAATCGGGATGATGGTCTCCTCACCGCTGTTGTTGAATGCGTTGATCGACAAATCTTCTCCTTCCTGATCCAAGGTCGCCAGGTAAGGCACTTCTGCTACCGGACTGTGCAATTTCGCTGCGTCGTAATTATTGTCGAATGACTTGGTCATATTTTCCATGCGCTTAAGGATGGTTTGATCCTGCAGGTCATCCTTCTGAATGCGGATAGTCAGGTAGTCGTTGGAAGTTTCCATCGAACGGAAAGTGGCGTGAGTCTTCACCTTGCATTGCTCTCTTACGGTAAGCACAGGATCCGGTCCATTCGCACGCACAAAGAAGGATTGTCCCGGGGCAATGATCGGTAGTACACCGGTTGCCTGCGAGTAAGAGACATATTGATTCGAATTCGGATTCCACACGTGCACTTCATTGTTCATGTTGTGCATAACCCAATTGGTGGTGTCCCATTTTATCGTCGCGGGATAAGGATTACCTACCATGTTCCAGCCACGACCTGAGCCGTTGTCGGTATATGTTACGTCCAGATCATAGTCACCACTGTTGATGGTGTAGGCAGGGTAATCAATGGTCGCAGCTCCAATCGGCATATACACCATATAGCCCTTTCCCGGAACCAACGGATTGGTCACATTGGTCACACCAACATATCCATCCTGATCTGTTCCCGCAACTTCCTCGTTATACCATTTAATATTCACATAGGGGTTCGCCTCACTAGGCCAAGTCGGTGCATCCGAACCGGGGAAACCGGTGGTCGTAAGATCATCATTCCACTCTTGAATCGTTGCGCCTGCAACGGGCGAGCACAAGTTCACCCAACCTGCAGCAACCGCAGGGCGGTAACGATATACCTGCACCGTACCGTTAATGGTGCCCTCCTCAAGCGATTGAATTTCACCAGTGCCATTGACATCGGAAACCAATTTCAACTTTCCGTTCGTATTCAATACACCAGTATCGGTGATGGCCAGGTTATAGCGAATATCAAAACGAGTGTTGTTCAATGTTACTCCTGCAGGATTCGTGATATCAGCGTTATACACGCTGATTACTCCTCCGCTTACGGATTGCGCTGCATCTCCGTGGAAGCTGAGAGAGCCCGGAGCTGAAGTGGACCATGAACCATTCATTTGAATATTACCGTGCACAATGAGGTTGTCGCTGTAGTCATCACCCAAATTCAAGGTGCCATCTACGGTCAAGTTGCGGCATGTCAGCGTACCGTTCACTTGCAAAATCACACCGGCATTCACGGTGAGGTCAATACTTGGACAGGTATTTTCATCATTAAGTGCAAACTCAGCAGCACCACCGGGAGTAGTTGACCACACCAAGCCATCAGAAATACTGTTTGGAACTACCGCATAGTAATGCGTGTTCACATTGCATAAGGTAATCTTTGCATCATGAGGTAACGTTACAAGGCTCACGGTGAAATAAGGAGCCGCGTAGACACCGGTCAACGGAGTTTCATCATCATATCCGTCACCATCCATGTCAACCAGCAAACGCAGATCATTGGCATTAAAGCCCGTCACACCGGTCAAATCAAATCGCAAATTAACAGTTCCGCAATCACCGATGTGTTTGAACATCCAGTCGCGGGCCAACACTCGGCTAATCGAGCAATTTTCACCGGCATAAGCGCCAAAGGTTACCGCTCCGTTGTCGTTACCACAAATCAGGTAATCACCATCGCTCAGCGCTGATGGCGAGCTGATGCGCAGAACATCATCGAGCGATACGCTTTCGCTGGCTGTTTGAGCCAACGCAAAGGAGTTATCCCGTGCAATACCGAATACATCGTTGTGGTAAGGCGCATCCAGCGCATATAAATGCTCACTGCTTGGCACCGACAAACCGTATTTTACGGAGAGGTAGGTATTGATACTTTTCTTCTCTTCATCGGTAAGCACACGGTCGTACACAAAAATCTCAGCGATATAACCATTGAAGCCATAACCATCACCGCCGCGACCAATGCGACCACGAATACCGGCAGGATAGGGGTAATGCGTTTTGTTTGTTCCTGAGGAAGATGTTTTCACGCCGTCGCGAATGCGCCATGCGGCCTTACCAATGGCCTCATTGAACTGGCATGCCATTACCGTAGGAATTTCAGTGGTGGCATTGTACCCTTCCGTAATAATTGTCAAAAAATTGCCGTACTGAGTATGGCGAACAAAAGTATTAGAGGTGTATCCCAATGATAAATGAGATTGACTCGCGGAGGTTCCCTGAATACCAAGGATATGATTGAAATTTCCCGCACCCAATCGGCGTGTTACCGCGTAAATGGTATAATTGGTATCGTTGATAATCGACCAATCCACATTCAAGAAACGAGAGACCGATGTTCTCAACGCCGGGTGGCCGTTGATGACATTTGTATAGTAAAGCGGACGACTTGTGGTGGCACCTGTTTGAGTCGCGTGCATAGCTGTGGCACTTTGATCCGCCCATGCGGTAATGGTTCCGCCGTTCGCTGTTGGAGCAATTCCGGCGTCGGCTTTAAACCAGGAGACCAGACCCGTGGAGACGCCTCCGGGAGCCTGGGCAAAGCTTGCAACAGACATAAGTGCTGCAAACCATGTTGTGAGAAGTGTTTTCATTGTGTTTACTGTGTTTGGGTTAGACAGGGTGAAACTGATGTTTTTCATGTTATGATTATGATGTTGAGCGTGCTTACGCCGGCCATCCCCAAAAAGTTACAGTTATACAAAAACACAACGACAACCCACTGAAAGTAAGCTAGATACATTGCAAAAAATCCGACAGGGTTAAAAAGCAACAGGGCAACCCGAGGGTTGCCCTGCCTAACCTAACTTTAAACAAACATCACACGAGGTGATGTTTTTCTTACTCCTATTATAGAGGATGAAACCGAAGCCTCACCGAGTATGTTGACCGCTTCTTGAAAAGCGTAATTTCGCGTGTCGAAAGTATCGTTGCCGCTCGTCTCAAAAGTGGTTCGTTCAGTTGAAAAGAATTAACAACACCGAGCGAGATTTGAACGCTTGTCTGTGAATTGTAAACGCCATCCATGATTCAAACAACCCGAGGCATTGTCATTCAGACTATTCGCTACAGCGACAATAAACTCATTGTCAAAGTATTGTGTGAACATTTCGGGTTGAAAAGTGGGATGGTCTATGCCGGCAAATCAAAAAAAACGGGTGGTTCCAATCTTTTTCATCCACTGGCCATCATTGAGTTTGATTCTGATTTCCAGGAGGTTACGAGATTCATTCCGATAAAAAACCCAAGACTTTCCACGCCCCTGCATCATGTGGCGACGGACCCGACCAAAACGGCGATGATTCTCTTCATGAACGAGGTTCTGGCGAAGACCATTGCTGATGATTATGTGAACGACGTCCTGTTTGATTACCTCAAGAACAGCGTCATGCTGCTTGATGATGCCATCGATGTGCGCAACTTTCATGTATGGTGGCTTCTGGAAATTACACGTCATTACGGATTCTATCCTCAGCGACCGGACACCCCGGCTCCGGCAATCTACTTCGACATGTTGAATGGCACTTTCGAGCACACTATCCCGAAGCACCCTAATTATTTGGAAGCGGGCGTCTCAGCTCAACTCGTTGACCTGCTCGATTTGGAATGGCCGCAAGTCCAGACGCTTGAATTGCACAGTTCCATTCGCTCTTCATTGTTGCAAGGATTAATTACCTTTTTGAAACTTCATCTGGAAAACCTGCGAGAGATCAAATCACTAGATGTGCTTCACGCAGTTTTCCACTAAGGGTATTCGTGGGTATCACAGTTGTATTTTCGCCGAAAAGAAACCTGCGTGCAATTCGCTCAAGTCATCGGTCAATCTACTTTAAAAGAGCGCCTCATCGGAGCCTACCGTGAAGGTCGTATTGCGCATGCCCTTCTTTTCTTGGGTCCGGATGGCAGCGGCAATCTGGCGCTGGCCCTTGCCTTCGCTCAGTATATCGCCTGCCCGAATAAAACAGAAACAGATTCGTGCGGAGTTTGTCCGACCTGCAAAAAAATCGATACCCATCAGTTTGCGGACCTACACTACACCTTCCCTTTTTTCAATAAAAGCGAGGGCAGTGAAAAAACGACCTGTAACGACTGGCTCGCCCCGTGGCGCAGCCATTTGAAGTCGTCGCCCTACACGACAGTGGACGAGTGGCGCAACATGATCACAGAAGACAACAAGCAGCTCATTATGTCGGTGTATGAGGCCGCCAACATCATCAATCACCTCACACTGAAGAGTTACGAAGGTGGCTATAAGTTTCAGGTCATCTGGATGGCCGAATACCTCAAGACGGACACTGCTAATAAATTGTTGAAGATCGTTGAGGAACCACCTGAGCGCACCCTGTTTCTCTTTGTTGCCGGAAGTTTGGAGAATATTCTGCAAACCATCTTATCCCGGGTGCAAACCATCTATGTACCCAAAATTGAAGACGCCGATATCTCCCAAGGTCTTCTCAACCTAGGAGCCACGCCCGAGAAAGCAGCGGAGATTGCCCACTTCGCTCACGGTGATTGGAACAAAGCCCTGCAACTGCTTCATTCGCAAAACCCGGATGAAACGTATGCAAACCAGTTTCAACTTTGGATGCGCATGTGTTATAAGAAAGACGTCCCCGGAATCATTCGATGGTCGGATGAGATGCATAAGCTCAATCGCGAGGATCAGAAACACTTCTTGAGTTATGCCCTCGACCAAATACGCCAGAACCTGGTGCTGAATTATGCCGGAAAGGATTTCGTGCGACTCAATCAATCGGAGCAAAGTTTTTCCGACAAATTCGCGCCCTTCATTAACGACCTCAATGCTGAGGAATTGATGGAAGAGATCACCGAAGCCTATCATGATGTATCGCGCAACGCATACACCAAGCTGGTGCTTTCAGACCTCTCGTTCAAGCTGCACTACCTGCTCACGCGTAAAGCTGAAGCCTAGGCCTTGAGCATTCGATAAAGGGTTGTCAGCAATTGTTTGTATTTGCATGTGTCTTGACTTTTTCCTCCGTATTTTTGGCCGTGAGCATGAAGACGAATGCCTCGTCTGTTGTGTTCAAGATTGTTGAGAAGGAAAACACGGATTGGCCCATTGCGCCATCCGAAGCATTAACACTATGGGATGTTCAAGTTGCTCAACCGGAGGCGGATTGCCCGGCGGTTGTAAGAATAACGGTGCCTGTGGCACCTACGGATGTAATAAACTGGAGGTATTCGATTGGTTGGCCGGCATGGAATTGCCACAAGGCCAAAAGCCCTTCGATATGGTGGAAGTACGTTTCAAAAACAGCCGCAAAGGCTTTTTTAGAAATTCATCAAACCTCGAATTGTTTGCAGGCGATGTCGTTGCGGTAGATGTTTCTCCCGGCTACGATGTGGGCGTGGTAAGCCTTACCGGCGAGCTGGTGCGCGTACAACTCAAGCGCAAAGACATCAAGGACAATTACGAAATCAAAAAAATTCTGCGCAAGGCTACAGCAGAGGATATTACCCGCTGGCAAGACGGTCGAAAGCTGGAACAAAACACGATGATGCGCGCACGCACCATCGCCCGCGACTTGCGATTGGAAATGAAACTCAGCGATGTCGAGTATCAAGGTGATAAAACAAAAGCCACCTTCTATTATACAGCTGATGATCGCGTTGACTTCCGTGAGTTGATCAAACGATATGCGGAGGAATTCCGTGTACGCATTGATATGCGCCAGATAGGCTATCGCTATGAGGCAGGTCGTTTGGGAGGAATCGGCAGTTGTGGACGTGAGCTCTGCTGTTCGAGTTGGCTCACCGACTTCAGAGCGGTGAGCACCAGTGCTGCGCGCTACCAGCAACTTTCACTGAACCCAACGAAACTAGCAGGCCAATGTGGCAAACTTAAATGCTGCCTCAACTTCGAACTTGATCAGTATGTAGAAGCCACGCGTGATTTCCCATCGGTCAATACACGCCTGAAACTTCCCAAGGGTACTGCTTCTCATTTCAAGACCGATATTTTCCAGCGTGTAATGTATTTCATTTACGACGGTCAGCCGGGAGAGGCGCCTTTCCCATTGGGCATCGACGCGGTGAAGGAAATTCTGGAGAAAAACAAGAAGGGCATTCTGATCGAGGACATCGATGAATTCATGATCGAAGAAGAAGTAGAACAAGGCACTGACTTCGCAGAGGTGGTTGGTCAGGACAGCCTTACGCGTTTTGATAAAGCCAAAGGGCGCAGTCGAGGCGGACGCAATCGCGGACGTCAGCGCAATGACGGACGACCCGGCGAACAACGTGATCGCGGTCCTCGCGAACAGCGCGGTCCCAAGCCGGCGCAGGCCAAGGAAGGTCAACCCAACACGGATCAACCCAACCGCCGCGAACAACCACCGCGTCAAAAACCACCACAAGGCGAACGTCCTCCGCAAGGCGATCGTCCACCCCGCGAAGAACGTACGCCGCGCGGACCCCGTCCTCCGCGTGAAGAACGTCCACCACGTGAGCCAAGACCGGCAGGAGAAAATCCGGCACAAGGAGGCAATCAACCGCGCAATCCGGAACAGAAGGAGCGTCGCGGCAATGATCGCGGCAGAGGACGAGGACCGCGTGATAACCGTAATCGCCCACCACGCGAAAACAACCAAAATCCACCGCCGCCTCAACCATGACGCTGTTGAATCGCATCTTCGTTTTCGGGCTCATTCTGCTGCTGTGCAGTTGTGAATCCGATGTGCTTTATGAAGCCAATAAACGCATCGATGACGGTGTTTGGAAAGTTAACGACGTGGCGCATTTCGAGTTTGAAACCGCAGATACCAGTAAACTGCACAACTTCTACATCAGCCTGCGCAACCGCGAAGACTATCCCTTCAGCAATATTTACTTCTTTGTAGAAATGGAATTTCCCAACGGTAAGAAATCTATTGATACTGTTGAATGTCAACTCGCTGATGAGCAAGGAAAATGGCTCGGTAACTCCACCGCAAACCTATACGACAACCGGTTTCTCTATCAGCAGGGCAAACAATTCCCGCTTGCCGGTCGCTATAAAATCGATATCCGTCATGGCATGCGCACACCTGAGTTGCAGGGCGTGACCGACGTCGGTTTCAGACTGAGTTACACTCGTCCTTAATTCAACTTTCCTCAACGGTTTTTTCCCTGAAAAAAAACGCCTTGTTTAGGCTGTTTATAGGCCTTGGCCGCATAATTTTACGGCCAATTCAAAAAACCGCACACGGACTTTATGGAATCAACAATTTCCCTTACCGAGCAGTACTTGCCCATTATTGCTATGGCCATCATCGCGCTCGGATTTGTGGTCACCACTATGCTTGCCACGCACCTTCTTGGTCCAAAGCGCAAGACACAAGTCAAAAGCGATCCGTTTGAGTGCGGCGTTGAAGTGCAAGGGAATGCACGCTCTCCTTTTTCCATCAAGTATTTCCTGGTCGCCATCCTCTTCGTTCTGTTCGATGTTGAGGTTATCTTCATGTATCCATGGGCAGTGAACTTCAAAGAGCTCGGCCTGTTTGGACTCGTTGAAATGTTTTCCTTCATGGCCCTGATGATTGTAGGCTTGGTTTACATCATCCGCCGCGGCGCCCTGAAGTGGGAATAATACAGGCGACACCCTCATCCTTAAGCAATTTTCATCATGACAACCAACGTTGATATTAAAAGCGAATACCAGCCTGAAGGCCTCGAAGGTCAAGGGTTTTTCGCAACCACGCTCGACAAAGCCGTGGGTCTGGCGCGAGCCAATTCTCTGTGGCCACTGCCATTCGCTACTTCTTGCTGTGGTATCGAATTCATGGCCACCATGGCGTCGCACTACGACCTTTCGCGTTTCGGCATGGAGCGCTTGAGCTTCTCGCCTCGTCAGGCCGACCTCTTGATGGTGATGGGAACAATCTCGAAGAAAATGGCTCCCATTCTGCGCCAAGTGTACGAGCAGATGGCCGAACCGAAATGGGTTCTCAGCATGGGCGCATGCGCCAGCAGCGGCGGTATCTTCGATACGTACTCTGTGCTGCAAGGCATCGATCGCATCATCCCTGTCGATGTGTACATCCCCGGTTGTCCGCCACGCCCCGAGCAAGTGCTCGACGGTATCCTGAAAATCCAGGAGCTCGCGAAAAATGAAGGTCGCGCGCGTCGCACTTCTCCCGAATACAAAGCCATGCTCGCCAAATACGGTCTCGAATAATGCACCACGAAATTCATCCCTCCGCGTCACCTGCTGCCATTGAGCTGCACAACCACGTGAAAGATGCCTTGCTGAATGCGTTCAGCAATGATGTAACAGGATCCCAAATCGATTACGACTTCCCTGTTTTTACCATCGAAAAAAATCGCATCCATGATGTGCTGGCGTTTTTGAAAACCCACAACGACCTGGGTTTTACGTTTCTGACCACCATGTGCGGCGTGCATTATCCCGACAACAAAGGACAAGAGTTTGCGCTGGTCTATCAGCTCCACAACATGGAGAAAAACTGGCGTGTGAGAATCAAGACTTTCATGGCGGATAAAGACGTGACGGTTCCAACGGCAACCGATCTGTGGCCGGCAGCCAACTGGATGGAACGTGAGGCATTCGACTTCTATGGTTTTCGCTTTACAGGTCACCCGGATTTGCGCCGCATCCTCAACATGGATGAAATGAATTACCACCCGCTTCGCAAAGAATACGCGCTGGAAGATGCCGGTCGCGACGATAAAGAAGACAAATATTTCGGACGATAAGATCATGAAAGGAACTTCAGGAAACATCGGACAAACCTTCGCGACAGCTTCGCAGGTTTCAGAGCAGAAGGATTATTCCATTCTCAATCTTGGTCCAACACACCCTGCGACACACGGAATCTTTCAGAACATCCTCACTATGGATGGTGAGATTATCGTGAAAGCAGAACCAACCATCGGCTATATCCACCGCGCTTTTGAAAAGCTCGCTGAACGCCGTCCATACAATCAAATTACGCCCATCACCGATCGCCTCAACTATTGCTCCTCTCCCATCAACAACATGGGCTGGCACATGACTGTTGAGAAGCTCATCGGCTGTGAAGTTCCCAAGCGCGCGCAATACTTGCGTGTGATTATCATGGAGCTTTCGCGCATCGCCGACCACATTGTGTGTGATACGGTAATCGCTGTGGATACAGGAGCCATGACCGGCTTCTTGTACCTGTTCCAATGGCGTGAAAAAATCTACGAAATTTTTGAAGAAATCTGCGGCGCACGCCTTACGACCAACATCGGTCGTATCGGAGGCATGGAACGCGAATTCAACGAAAAAGCATGGGCTCGTATTCATGCTTTCATGAAAGAGTTTCCGAAAGCACTTTCTGAATTCGACAAACTCGTTACCCGCAACCGCATCTTCATGGATCGCACCATCAATTGCGGAGCCATCAGTGCGGAAAATGCTTTGGCGTATAGCTTCACAGGACCAAACCTGCGTGCCGCCGGCGTTGATTACGACGTGCGCGTGATGACACCGTATTCATCTTACGAGGAATTTGATTTCACCATTCCCGTTGGAACTAATGGCGACACTTACGACCGCTACATGGTGCGTATGGAAGAAATGTGGCAGAGTATGCGCATCATCGAACAAGCGATTAAAAACATGCCTGATGGTGCATACCACGCCGAAGTTCCTGAATTCTACCTGCCTCCCAAAGAGGATGTTTACAGCAAGATGGAAGCACTCATCTATCAGTTCAAAATCGTGATGGGTGAAACAGATGTTCCCAAAGGCGAAGTATATCACGCGGTTGAAGGCGGTAACGGCGAACTCGGATTCTACCTGATCAGCGATGGTGGTCGCACACCGTATCGTCTGCACATGCGTCGTCCGTGCTTCATCTACTATCAGGCCTACCCTTCCATGATTGAAGGTGGCATGCTCAGCGATGCGATTCTCACGATGAGTAGCATGAACGTAATCGCCGGAGAACTCGACGCATAAAACAACAACATTCAAGACACACACAGCAACATGTCTGACAACAAGGAATATAAATTTTCGGATGAAACACTCGCCACTGCGCAGCGCATCATCCGGAGATATCCGGAAGGAAAAGAAAAAAGCGCACTCATTCCCCTCTTGCATTTGGCGCAAGCTGAATTCGATGGCTGGTTGAGTCCCGGCGCGATGGACTGCGTTTCGGCTCTTTTGAAAATTCAGCCGATTGAAGCCTATGAAGTGGCTTCTTTCTATTCAATGTTCAACTTGAAACCGGTAGGTAAATGTGTCATCGAAGTATGCCGCACTTCTTCTTGCTGGCTGCTCGGTGCGGAAGACATTGTTCGTCACATCGAAAAGAAACTGAATATTCATGTGGGCGAAACCACCAAGGATGGCATATTCACCTTGAAGACGGTGGAATGCCTGGGCTCTTGCGGAACCGCACCGATGCTGCAGTGCGGCGGAGATTATTACGAGAATCTCACCTTCGACAAGGTCGACAACCTGCTTGAAAAAATGAAATCGGAAGGCAAGCGCCGAGTGTACACTAAAGACGATATGATCAACATCTGATGGGACGCAAACTATTACTCGCCAACGAC